>Ga0208814_1001042_pt1 | contig 13923 bp, 20 predicted proteins | sample MalvirAntarct_55_FD_184253 | JGI IMG/M metagenome (GOLD analysis project Ga0208814, IMG submission 184253) | Marine viral communities from the Global Malaspina Expedition - Malaspina viral metaG Antarct_55 (SPAdes) (version 2) | ecosystem: Environmental > Aquatic > Marine > Oceanic | place...
AATTTGGACTCAACGCCTACAATGGGTATGGGGACTTTAACGCTATTTGAGAATGAGATTGACGTAAGTTCTGGCGACTTAACACTAGACGTAGCAGGAGATATTGTCCTTGATGCTGATGATGGAGAAATATTTCTAAAAAATGGTGGCACTCATTGGGGTACATTATTAACTAATGGCACACCTCAACATTTTTATATTGACTCTAAAATTTCAGATGGTGATTTAATTTTTAGAGGCAACGATGGCGGCTCTACCATCACAGCCCTTACCCTCGATATGTCTGATGCTGGTACAGCTACTTTTAACCATGATGTAAAGTTACCAGATAATGGTAAAGCCACATTCGGGGTTGGTGGTGACTTACGGATTTACCATGATGGGTCACATAATTATATTGATAGCGGCATTGGTAATTTAAACATAAGGGGTGCTAATAATGAAAATGCCATACTTTATACAGCAAATGGAAGTATACAACTTTATCACAACAACTCCAAAAAGATTGAAACAACATCAAGCGGTGTCACAGTAACAGGCACAGTAGCCGCAACTTCATACACAGGCGATGGCTCTAACCTAACAGGTGTTGGCGGTAGTACAGCTCTTAATGCTGTTGGTACTTATGCATTTATCGTGAGTCTTTCCAACAGTTATCAAGCGGGGACAGCAGTGGCTTTTTCTGGAGGCACTTACAAATACTGCGCTGTTGCCGCCTCTCTACAAGCTATTAACAGTCCACTACCAAGCGGTACATGGAGGACAATGGGTTATGCTGATGCTGGTAAAGCCACTGTATGGGTAAGAATATCTTAATTATAGGAGGCGTTTATGCCACAAGTAACAATAACAGAAGTGCGTAACGCACAATCAATGAACGCAGAGAATACTGTATTTGAAGTAGACATTAACCACCCAGAACATGGTTGGATACCTTACGGATTACGCCCTGATGATACAGATATGACTGTAGACAACAACGTATTGCTTGAACTCATTGGCTCAGACTATGCGGCGTATGTAGCACCTACTCAAGCAGAGCTAGATGCAGAATTAGCGGCAGGTCTTAGGGCGCAACGTGACGGAAAATTATTGGAAAAAGTAGACCCTCTAGTAACTAACCCTCTACGTTGGGCTGAACTCACAGACGCTAAACAAGCAGAGTGGACACAGTACCGAACTGACTTGCTAAACCTACCAGCACAAGCAGGTTTCCCAAATACAGTAACATGGCCTACAAAGCCAACATAATTTTAACTTAACTAAAGGAGATCAAAATGGCTGAAGATAAAAAGGTTATTACGATTGACAATAAAGACTACACTGAAGACCAACTCACTGACGCGCAAAAGGTTATGATTAATCATGTTAATTCCTTGCAACAAAAAATTAATTCAGCAGAATTTAATTTAGATCAGCTTAAAGTTGGAAAACAAGCGTTTATGACAATGTTAAAAAACTCTTTAGAAGAATCTGAAGAGGTAGCTGAGTAATGCAAATGGAATCACTTTGGAACATTGGTTTAACCGCAGGATTTGGTTTTTTAATATGGTGGATTAAAGCTCACCATGAAGAACTAAAGCGTGTTACCATTTTACTTAACAGAACAAGAGAAGAGTTGGCTAAAGAGTACGTCACTAAGGCTGACTCGTCTCAAGTCCTTGGTCAAATTATGAGTAAGTTTGATAGGATTGAAGAAAAGCTAGATCGATTGGTAGAAAGAAAATGATACGTTTATTTATAGTAATACTCTTGTTTATTGCGGGTTTTGCTATAGGTAATGTTGCTTTTGCCGAAGACGACGATACAATTAAGTCTGATAGTACAGTGACATCAACTGGAACTATGGAAACTACCATAAATAGTCCACCACCCTCTGCAATTTCTCCACAAATTAGTACGAGCAATTCTGATTTATGTACTGTTGGTGTTGCAGGTGCTGTGCAGACGCAGATACTTGGTATCTCAGCAGGTAGAACTGTACGAGATATGAATTGTGAAAAACTAAAAAACGCAAAAGCCCTTTATAATATGGGGATGAAGGTGGCCGCAATTTCGGCCCTTTGCCAAGATTCTCGAATTTTTTCAGCAATGCTCAATGCCGGGACGCCCTGCCCATACATGGGGTTGGTGGGAGATAAGGCCAGAGTTGCGTGGGAAATGGAAGAGGTTAAAGAAACCATTGAACGCGAACAGAATAATCCAATGAGGAAGATTTTCAATGAGAATGTTGAAACAAAAACAGGTCTTGGTATCATTATTGCTACTCTGGCCTTCTTACTCGCAATGTGATCCGTATAGCTACGGAACAACAGGAAATGCCGCGTCTACAGCATTAAGTTGGGGCATGAACTCTGTTTTGCCTGATATTCCTGGCTTAGATGTAAATGGCTTATTATACAAATACACCACAATTAAAAACCCAGAAGACGATATGAAAGTACACGTCCGTAATTTAAATGCGGAAGGTGAGGGGTACACATTTAGTGAAACAGATGATTGGTCTGGAGTACCTGGCAATACAATCGTCAAGTCTTTTCCTCTAGCTAACGTAGCCTCTTCTAAGTGGGGAGACGGATCAATAACTGTTGAAGGTGAGGGAAGTGTGACAGATCCTGTAGTTATATACAGCTTCCGAATAGACGAGTGTTACGATGAACAATCTAACCCTGCTTGCCCTGGGTATGTTAAACCTATTCCTGTTATACCTGTAGTGGAACTGTACGATGTATTGGAAGATGAAGAGGCTATGGACGCTATAGACGCCGATAATGACTTTGAGTATGATGAAGATGGTAATCTTATACTTTCTGAAGAAGAAGAAGAAGAGCAAACTAGAATTGAATTAGGGCTAACAGCATCTGCCAATGCGTTGACCTTATTTAAAACGCAAGGACAAGATCAAATTATCATGGCTATCAATCAGCAAACTAACATCAATATGTACTACAATGCATCTATCAATGGTGGTGCTTATAATGATGCTCCTACTCTTGCTGACTCAAAGATATCAGATAACAAGAAAGGCTTGCGTAATAATTTGGCACAACAGATTCTGCATGAGAAAATGATTGATATGCAGTATAACCAATGAGGTCTAAAATGAAATATTCAGTAGCAATACTTTCACTGTGTGCTTTCCCAGCACTAGCGAATGTAGAAATTACAGGTAGCGTAGAAGCTAAATGTGTTATTCAAACAACTAAAAATGGTGTGTATGGAAACCCAATTGCAAGTAAGTTAAGCACAACACCTGCGGATGGTGGCGTATTGCCTATAATTAGATACGATGTATCTATAGCGGATTCTTACACAGCTAACATAACACACCCAACAGCGTTTAGTTCATCGCCTTCTTTATCTGATACACTGGCATGGACAGGTAGTACAAGTGTTACGCAAACGTCTGTTGCTGGCATGTCGGGCTACGAGGCCGCAAAGATTGTAGTAGGAAACACCACCATATTTGATTTAACGCTTGCTGGCTCAACATGGTTTAGCACTGCATCAAGTGCAGTTTACGGCTCTGCTAAAGCACTACCTGGAGGAAACTACACGGCAGTCGTACAGGCAACCTGCATTGCGAAGTAGTTTACTCATAACGTTTTTGCTCTGGGCAACATCTATCTCAGGGCATGAGATGACCCCTGCTTATCCAGTGATAAAGCCTTCGCACGTTGCTGACGTGGTTAAAGTGGAGATGTCTCTGTTTAACTCCAGAGAAGAGATAGAGTATTATCAGATAGAATTGTTTGATTTAAATTGGATGAACATTCCTTTTTCTACAACATACAGAATTATGAAAATAGGCTACAAAGAGAAAAAGTCTTTTGATGTTTACATTAGAAAAGTTGACATGGACGAAGCTGTGTATCTATGCACCACCTCAAAAGTAAAAAAGACTAATCAATCTAGGACGCTTGTTTCGTCTAAGATATGTTCACGTTTAGATGGTGAACCTGCATGAGATTAGCTTTTGCTCTTTGTGTTATGGCTAGTTCAGCAGTTGCTGATAGTAGTTCGCTTGCGTTAAGCCTACCAAATCCACCTATGAACTATCAATCGGATTCATTTTCTACAGGTAGTCTTCGATGCAGTAATGCGGTTGGTGGCGGTGTAAACTTAGAGTATGGCGTGACAGGCGTACTGTCTGGGTTAAACACAAACAGTCGTGGCAAAGATATAGGCGTATACGCTCGTATTGTTATACCATTAGACAAGCCAAAGGCTCGTATTAACTGTAATGACCTATACCAAATAGAACTAACCCAACGCAGACTAGAGGTACAAAAACTACGTGACGAACTAGAAGCACTCAAGAATTTACAAAGTGTTGGTGGTGAGATGGAGTTTGAGAACTGATGGTCGATACAACTAAGATAGCCGATAACATTGATGGACTTGGAGATCGTGAGTTTAAGACAGGTGGTATGAAAATATCGTTTGGTTCTATCATGGCTATACTTGCGTTTCTATCTACAGTCGTGGGTTTTTTATACGGCGGATTTGTTTTATATCAAAGGATCGAAGAACTTGCTGGGTTAGACATACAAGAATACCAACTACAGATGGATGTTATGGATGCGAAGGTTACAGGCATATCTGAAAAGGTTGAAGAGTCGGTAGAATACAGTCGTGACATTAAAAATGGATTACGTGAAGACATTTTGAGCATTGAGAAGCAAACAGATCGTGTGGAGGATATGGTTCGTAAATCTGAAGACAAGGTTCGTACTATGATAGATAATGCAGAAGTTCGCTTTGAAAATCAGAGAGAACGTGTTAGAGTTTCACAAACTGGCTCAATGAAAGAACTTGAAGATAAGCTCATGGGCAAATTGCAGAGGGCTTTAGACAACCCTCTTGCTGACTAGGAGATTTAAAATGACAGAATTTGAGAAAGCCGATTTAGATGGAAATGGATCAGTAGACCAATCTGAATGGGATAAGCTATTACTCGATGACAAGAGAATGCAAATTGAAGATGAGAACTCAAAAAGGGACTCCCAGCTCCTAATGGTGTGGTTCTCTTTAGCAGGGCTACTACTGTATCCTGTTATGATTATTGTGTGTAATGTCTTAGGCCAAGAAGTTGCGGCGGATAATTTAACTGCTATCGCCCCAACCTACTGCATTGCAGTGGTCGGTATCGTTACGGCGTTTTTTGGCTTTACAAATATAAAAAAGAAGGGTGATTCATAATGTTAGGACTAGGATTACTAGGTAAGGTCGCTGACCTTGCTGGAGCTATGGTTGAGGGCAAGACTGCCGTTAAACAAGCAGAAGCGCAAACTAAAATGAAAATAGCCACAGGTGAGCTTGATTGGGATCTAGCCGCAATGAAGGCGACAGAGAACAGTTGGAAAGACGAGTGGATTACGCTTTTGTTCAGTATTCCCCTTATTTTGGCGTTCTGTGGGGATTGGGGTAATGAGATTGTGCAAGCAGGATTTGCCGCTCTATCTAATATGCCAAGTTGGTATCAGTACAGTTTAGGTGGTATAGTTAGTGCCAGTATTGGTATGCGCGGTGTAAGTAAATTTTTCGGAAAGTAGTACAATGGCAAAAGAAAACTTTGATAAATGTTTAAAAATGCTTCTTGCTCACGAAGGAGGATTCGTAAATCATCCCGAAGATCCTGGGGGTATCACAAATTTGGGAGTTACCAAAAAAGTGTACGACGAGTGGATTGGTCGTGAGTCTACAGAACAAGAAATGCGTGACCTGACGCCTGACGATGTAGCTCCGATATACAAGAAAAACTACTGGGATCGAATCAAAGGAGATTCACTTCCATCTGGTATTGATTGGTGTCTTATGGACTGGACTGTAAATTCTGGAAAAAGTAGACCATCTAAAGCTGTGCAACGTGCAGTTGGGGCTACTCAAGATGGCTCGATAGGATCGCAGACAATAGGACTTATTATGGAGAAAGATCCTGAGTTTATAATAAATTATGTTTACGGCGTTCGCCAAGACTTCTATAAGGGATTAAAGACATTTGAAACCTTTGGACGAGGTTGGACGCGCCGCAACAAAGAAACACTACACCAAGCGTTGGAGATGATCTAAATGCCTTTGCAACTTTTAAAATACAACCCAGGTATTGTAAAAGATATTACAGAATATGCGGCAGGAAAAAACGGGCCTTACTGGGTAGATAGTGATCTTGTTCGTTTTAATAATGGATATCCCGAAAAATTAGGTGGATGGCAGAAAGATACAATTTTTGCACTAGATAATTCTGGAAACATTACATCTACTGAAACTACTATTGAAGGCATTGCCAGACGCATGGTGTATTGGAGGTCAAACTCTGATGGCGAAGATAGGCTTGTTGTTGGTACGCATAATCACTTATTAATTATAGAGAATGGCGCACTTTACGATATTACGCCTTTGCGAAAGACATCTACTGGGTTGAGTAATCCAATAGCCACGACAGATGGAAGCACAACTGTAGTCATTACAGATAATACACATGGTGCAGAAACTGGCGATTGGGTGGTTATTAGTGGTGCATCAGCAACTGGTGGCGTTTCGGCGGATAATTTAAACAGTTACTACGGATATCAAATAACTAGAATTAATGCAAATTCTTATAGTATTGTTGTCCCAAGTGCGGCTACTTCTACTGTTTCTGCTGGTGGTGGTACTGTTGCTGTAAAATATTTAATTGGTGTTGGTGCTGAACTTGGTTCACAAAGCTCTGACCCAGCTCTTGGTTATGGCGTTGGTGGTTGGGGTGAAGAGGCGTGGGGTACTCCGCGATCAGGTGCGCTTGCTGGAACTAGCTTAGACAATAGCTCTTGGAGTATAGATCTCTGGGGTGAAGATGTCATTGCCACAATTCGCAATGGTGCAATATATTATTGGGATACTTCGGCAGGGACTAATAATCGTGCTGTACTTGTATCATCACTATCAAGTGCTAATAGTGTTCCCAATGTGGCTCGTACTACTGTTGTTAGTTTCCCAGATAGACATTTTATAGCAGGTGGATGTCAGGCTTATGTTGTGGGTGGTGGCACTGGAGATGTAGATAATATGTTGGTCAGATGGTCAACACAAGAAGACTTTAGCGTTTGGAATCCAACCTCAACAAACACCGCAGGTGATCAGAGGCTTCAAGTTGGAACTAAAATTATAGCTATGGTATCTGCTCGTGAAGAGACAATCATATCTACTGACGAAGCAATATATGGCATGACATTTGTTGGTGGTGCTTTTGTATTCTCGTTTAGATTACTTGCTACAAATTCAGGTGCGGCTGGGTTAAATACAATGATATCTGTTGATGGAAACGTCTTCTGGATGGGTAAGCGTAACTTCTTTACTTATGATGGTATTGTAAAAGAAATACCATGTCCTGTTCAGCATTTTGTATTTGATCGTATGCAGACAAGATACATTGATAAAGTTGTCACTGGACACAATAAAGAATTTAAGGAAATTACTTGGTTTTATGTAAGTGATGACAATCCATCTGGCACAACAAATGCTGAAAACGATAGTTATGTAACTTACAACTACGCTGAAAATGCTTGGACTGTTGGAACTATGGATAGGTCAGTATGGTCAGATAGCTTTGGCGCACGAACTGTTCCATTTGCATTTGACCCTGATGGATACTTATACAATCACGAAACAGGAACTAGCGCAGATGGCGCGGCAATGAACAGCTACATAGAAGGCTCACCGCGTGAAATTACGCAAAATGGTGAAGAATTGTACATGGTGGATAAAGTAGTTCCAGATGTTAATATGAGTTCTAGCACAAACTTATTTTTATATATGAATACAAGAAAATATCCTAACTCTCCTGAAATTGTAAAAGGCCCATTTACTATTACGTCTTCTACAGGGAAGGTAAGTACACGCGCTAAAGGTCGTCAAATAGGCTTAAAGTTCCAAAGCACAGGAACGACAGACGATTGGACGTTGGGAGATTTTAGGGTTAATTCACGTCAGGATGGTTTAAGATGACACAAGGATCACCACTTGCAGTTTTAAGGTTACCAAACCCACCAGAAAACTATCAGCAAGGATATATGGCGCGTTTGACTAATACTCTTGAATTAGAGAGGCAATCAACTTACTTTGCGGCATCTACTGGACTTCAAGTGGCTGTAGAGCAAGCAGAAGCAACAGCGTGGTTTATATCATAAATGCCAAATAATTATAAAAATGCACTACTTGATTTAACGACAACTGACGCAACAGTATTATATACTTGTCCAGGTGCTACTACTGCTATTTTTAAATCATTATCAGTGTGTAATGATAGCGCGCACAATGATACTATAACAGTTACAATAACAGATGCAGACAGTAATGTTTTTTCGGTGTATAGTGTAAAGGCAATATCAGGCCCATCTACAGAAGAATTGGTAACTAATGCTTTTGTAGTTGAGGAAAATCAAATTGTTAAAGTTACGGCGGCAACTGCCAATAGGTTGCATGTGGTAGCAAGTTTACTGGAGATAAATTAATGAGAAGTCCAATTATTTTAGAATCAAATCTAATACCAGGAAACTACGGAGCTTTGCCGCCTAATGAATATTACACGTCTCCAAGCTCACCAGCACTAGAAGGTGCTATTGAAAACGAAGATGGGACATTTACTGCTAAGACTTATCAATTAGAATCTAACAAACCTACATTTGATTTAGATATAATGCAGAACGTATACGGCACAAAATACATGCCAATGTTTCAGTGGGTTAGCCAACAAGAGACAGGCAGTGTAACCTTTGACCCTCAAGACGATATGATTAGCGAAGAAGAAGCTAATAAATTAAAACAAGAGTTCCAAGAAGAATATGGAGTTGATCCTGCTGAAGCACTAAAACAAGAAGCTCTAGCTATGGGCGCACAACTTGCGGCTGGAGTTGGTGGTCAAATTGGTAGATCAGTTGCATCAAATATAGGTGACAATCAATCATTTGACCTTGCAAGCCTTGGAGAAGGTATTAGTGATTTTTCTGAAAACTTTAAACTTACAGATACTTTTGGCGCACCTAAATCTGGCCCTTCTGCTAAAGTTAAGTTTAGTCCAACAAGTGACAATGCTAAACTTGTTGATGCAAAGCAAACAATAAAAGCTAATAAACCTAGCTTTGAGGATCTTGCCAACCCTAAAGGCGCAGAAGTTAAAGCAAAAAACCTAGAAGATGCAAAAGGCGCACAAGCCACACTTTTAAAAGGCGGCAATACTGGTTACTTCTCTGGAGTAGGAGATAGGTTAAGTTCCTTTGGCTCTAGTTCAACTGCGGCAGGTCGCGCAAATCTATATGGATCTGCTGGAGCTGGGTTGGGTACAACTGCGGCTATGTTGATTGGTGGCGCATCTCTAAAGGATTCTGCAAAAGCAGGGGCTAAAGTAAGTGTAGGTACTTATATTGGCACAGCAATAGGTGGCCCTATTGGTGGATTTATTGGTGGTATGCTTGGTGGTCGTGTAATTTGTAACGAATTACAGCGTCAAGGTATCATGACACGCAAGCAAGTTGTACTAGACTATCGCTTTACTCGTGATTACTTAACGCCAACGCACGTAAACGGATATCATATCTGGGCTGTGTGGATGGTTAAGCAAATGCGAAAAGGACGTTTAGTTAATTTCTGGACGCATGTTGCAGGTCATCGTGCAAACGAAATCGCTTACATTTACGGAGATCGTGACAAACCAGATTATCTTGGTAAAGTGTATCGTAAAATTTTAGAACCGATTTGCTGGTCGATTGGTTTCTTTTGTAAAAAAACAGACTGGTCAGTTCTATATAAACAGAAAGAGGTCTAATATGGCTAGAGAACCAATGCCTATGCCAGATATGTCTGGCGCAAATATGAACGCTGATAAGCCAATGCAAAATCTGCCACCAGAAGCAAAAAAGAATTTGCTAATGCCTGATGAAGATATTGGTGCAATGCTTGTAGCTCGTCTATCAGCTATGTCTGATCAAGAGTTGGCAATGTTAGATCAGGTTATTACTCCAGACGTTGCACAAGTTCTTATGAAGCTACTTCCAGAGCTTGCTGAACTTATTGCGGCTGTTGAAGGTGAAGAAGGTGGACGTAACTTAGGCCAACCTCAAGAGCAAATGCAAGAAGCTCCAGAACCACAAATGGCTTCACAAATGGCTCCAGAAATGGGCGCATTAGGTGGCATGGGTTGATAATAAGAAGTGCAACAGTTCTCGATATATCTGATTTGTATAATATGTTAAGTGTTATGCATTCAGAGACTGTTGAGGTTGTTTCACCTATTAATCCTGAGATGCTTACATCTGCTATAAATAGAGCAATTCATAGAGGTGTAGTGTTAATCGCAGAGATTGATGGAAAGATTGCAGGATCAATTGGTGGGGCTGATACATCCGACTGGTGGTCTACTGAAAAATATCTAGCAGATATGTGGTTTTTTGTGTATAAGGAGCATAGAAAATCGCAGATAGCTGTAAAATTAATTAAAGGCTTTATGAAAATTGGTAAAGACGCTAATGTAAAAGTAAAGTTAGGCCATGTCTATTCGGGAGATGGTGAACGCAAAGATAAATTTTATGAGAGACTTGGCTTGGTTAAAGTTGGCTCTCTTTACACGGAGGCTTAAATGGGCAGTTTTTGCACACCATCATACACACAGTTACCATCTTCAGAAGAAACAGTATCTGGTACAGAGATACCATCATGGGTCGCCGCCGCAGGTCGAACAACATTTGAACGTGCCGCAGAATTAGCAAACTCACCTTACCCAACATACGAAGGCGCAAGAACTGCAACATATGGTGGTGATCGACGCACTGAAGAAGAGCGTATGGGTGCTGATATGTTAAGAAGTGGTGCTGAAAGCTACATGCCTTTCATGAACCGAGCATCTGAAGTAGCGGATACTTTGGGCGGTGGTTATGATGCCATGTCTCAAGAACAACTTTTAGGTGATCCGTTTCAAGGTGCAAGCCGTGAAGAACTTTTAGGAAGCTATTCAGGTGCAAGTCGTGAAGATTTAATAGGGCAAGGTGTAAGTCCATTTAGTATGGAAAATGCACAACCTTACATGGACATATATCAAGACTCCATGAACCCTGCTGTTCGTGAAATAGAAGAACAGACAATACGCGCACAAAATGAAGCCAGAGCAAGAGCATCTACAGGTGGTGGAGGTTTTGGTTCACGTTTAGGTATTATGGAAGCTACAACTGCTGGAGAAGGCGCACAAGCCGCAGGAGACTTACGAGCGCAAGCCGCAAGAGAAGGTCTTGGATTTGCCGCAGGTCGATATGATCAAGATGTGGCACAATCTGAGAGAGATCGATCCGCAAGATTTAATGCTGAAAATGCAATGCGTGGTCAGTTTGAACAAGATAGATCCGCAAGATTTGGTGCAGATGCCGCGTTGCGTGGTCAGTATGATACAGATCGTCAGGCACGTTTTGGTGCAGATGACGCCGCAAGAAATGCATATGAGACAAATGAAGCGTCACGCATTCAACAAATGAGCGCATACCAAGGTATGGCTCCGTTAGTGCAAGATTTACAAACACAGGCGGCGGCTGGATTAATTACATCAGGTGAAGCTCGTAGGCAACTTGACCAGCAGGCACTTGACTTGGCATACGCTGATTATCTTGACCAAAAAATGTATCCACAAGAAATGCTTAACTTCACATTAGGTGCATTGTCTGGAACGCCATATAATACAATTAATCGTAGTTATAGTTCAGGATCTCAGATGAGTGCAAACCCATCTCTTTACGGACAAGCAATAGCTGGTATGGGTGGTTTGGCAAGCGCATATAAAATAATGAACTCGTAGAATAGGCAATTGATATGGTCGAAAAATTAGGTGTATCTGGTACAGATGTAAATCAGTTAAGTGGTGGAGCATTAGATGGCCTCTTCTCACAAGATATTGCCAATCAAGCAATGTCTATTTCCAATCAATTATACCCACAACTTCCAGAGGCTGATCCTTGGGAAGCGGCATTCCAATTCTTTGCAGAGATGGGTCGTCAGGCATCACAGCCTGGTGCAACTGTATTAGGTTCTGCCGTTGGTTCTATGCAAGCTCCACTAGATTACCTGAATGCCAAGAAGAAAGAAAAGGCAGAATCAGATCGAGCTAGAATGCAGTCTACTATAACTTTAGGAACTGCACTGAAGGGTAAAGATAGCAAAGGTTACATTAACGTAAATGTTGATGGTAAACCTACAGTTATGACACCAACTGAAATTACTGCCGCAAAAGCCGCTGGTAAAATGGTTGTACCCTATGAGAAACCTACTACTACTGGTCAAAGTAAATTAACTCCTTACACTTTCAATAATACTGAAGGTGTTCAAAAATTCCAAACTAAATACCCGAACATTACATTAACAGAAGGTCAAATTAATGGTACAGAAACCATTAGTCTTCCCAACGCAACTGTTAATGATCCTGATTTAGTAAATGTGTTTAGCACGTTTAGCAAACCAGGGGCAGGCTCTCAGTACGAAAGATTGGTTGATTCAGTTAATAATATTGGTGTTAGACTTGCAGATCCAACTACAGCAAAAGATGTTAGCCAATCAGATAGAAATCTATACGCCGCAAATTATCAAAAACTTGTTGTTGGTGGCGAATACACAGAAATTGTAGATGGTAAAGAAGTTACACGATCAAAACCAGGAATAGATTTATCTGGAACTACTAATCTTCCAATTCCAGAAGGTCTTGATTTAAATAAAATAATAGAAGAAAGAAGTCAGAAATTTGATCAAAACCAAAATACTTCTGCAACATTTGGAAGTAGAATGCTTTACAATGAAGGTATTCTAAGAAATCAATTAGCAGATGGGTATGTAGTAACCTTACAAGATATTGCTCAAATAAAAACAATGCGTAGACTTGGTTTAGGTAATGTAGGAATTGATCCTAAAGCTCAACAATTCCACATTGCGGCTCAAAACTGGGTAGCGGCTCAATTAAGAAATGAATCTGGTGCGGCGATTGCTCCATCAGAATATATAGATGCATTAGATCAATACTTCCCTAAAGTTGGTGATAGTGCTGATACTATAAAACAAAAACAAGCACTAAGAGAAGAAGCAACAAAAGGTATGATAAATTCTGCTCAAGATGCATTTGGAGTTGTTTATCCTAATGCTATTCAGTATTTAAAATATAAAAGTGGCGATGAAACGTATGACATCTTGAACCCTCAAGGGTATGCAAATGAACTTCTTGCTAAAACAGCTCTTGGACAAAATTTAATGTTTAAGGATGCTGTATCTAGTATGACAATTGAAAAAATTAGAGAAATGTTAGCTATCCCAGGTATAGAAAAAAGATTAACAAAACAAATGCTTACTATGCTTTCAGATGAATTAAATAATCCAGATAGAAAATCGGAGTAATAGCATGGCTGAAGAAACTGTAGAAGAGATGCTTGCTCGAATAAGAGCAGAGCAAAATATAGAAGTTTTATCAGAATCTGAAGTTGACTCAGAATCAGGATTAACTTTTGCTGATAAAGCTAGACTAGCCGCTACTGGATTACTTTTTAACTACGCAGATGAGACAATTGCTGGTATTAAGGCATTAAGCCCAGATGTAACATATGAAGATGCTTTATCTGATGAAAGATCTAAATTAAAATCCGCTCAATCAAAAGATGGTAGCTTAAAGTATGAAATTGGTGGAGCGATAGTTCCAACGGCTGTTGCTACATTAGCCGCTCCATTTACAGGTGGAACATCTCTAGCCGCAACTGCACCAACTTGGATGAGATTGCTTGGTTATGGAGCCGCACAGGGACTTTTATCAGGTACTGGCTCATCAGAAGAAGAGGGATTATCAAGAATTAAAGATGCTCCTGTTGCAACTTTAACTGGCGCAGTCGCTAATCCTCTTTTTGCTAAACTAACACAAGCCGCTCAAGTTGC
>Ga0208814_1001045_pt1 | contig 13851 bp, 20 predicted proteins | sample MalvirAntarct_55_FD_184253 | JGI IMG/M metagenome (GOLD analysis project Ga0208814, IMG submission 184253) | Marine viral communities from the Global Malaspina Expedition - Malaspina viral metaG Antarct_55 (SPAdes) (version 2) | ecosystem: Environmental > Aquatic > Marine > Oceanic | place...
CATGAACAAAATCTCCATGTAATGCTTTGTTAGCTACTAATGAAATAGTATCTGCGTCTTCAACAAACGCTACACTTCCTGCTGCATCTTCTGCTGAAGATATGCTACCTACAATAATATTAGCACTTGCTGCTGTTACTATTGTATGTGTGCCTGTAGGAACTGTTCCTCCAACATAAAACCAAAACTCTAATCCTGCCGCTGGGAGAGGAAGAGTTGAGACTTTAGCTGCTGCTATATTCATTATAAAACGAGTACCTGACTCTGCTGCTGTAATTACATTAGTTGCAACTACTACTTCAACGTCTGAAGGCTTCTGAATTTTCTCAGCTAATACTCGAACATCAACTGTTCTTGCTGAGTTACGTCCAGTATCTCTTATATTTTCAATTGTCATTTTTATTTACCTCTTGTAAAATTTATGTGTTAAAAGTAGAGGAGTCCGAAGACCCCTCCAAATTTGACAACTTAGTCAATACCGTAGAATGCACTTACTAAAGCTTCATCTCTAAGTACTTTCGCACCATAGACATGTAAGCCTCTAACAATGTCACCAAACGATGTTGGGTCTCTCAATACTTCTGTTGAAAGAATTGTGTTAGCAGTTGCAGTAGAAGACATGTGACCAGCCATACATTTACCAGCAGCATTAGATGTTGCAGCAATGTTGTTTGACTTGTACATATCAAATCCACGTAGTTTTCCACTTGATACTAGTCCATTTCTAATAGAACCTTGTCCACCATTATAGTCGACAGATAGTAATTTAGAACTAGATTGTCCTAATATCTCATAGAAGTCAGGACTTGCAACAAACCATCTACCTTCTTCAGGTACATTCTGTTCGTCTAATAGTCTTGCCATTCTACCCATTAGGTCTAGAGGGTCGTGTTCGCTAGAACCGAAACCAATATCTAAGTTACCTGTTCCATCAAAAGTTCCTGCTGCTAAATCAACAGCACTGTCAGAACCTAAAATGTGATTAGGTGAGGCAGCTGAACAACCAGCAAACATAGTTGCTAATACAGCAGCGTCATATGAATCTTTCAATGCATAAGCAGCTGATGAAGAAGCAATCTCTTTGAAGTTGACATGTGACATATTAGTTTCAATATCATCTACGATGAATTTGAAAGCTTTAGCACTATCAACAACCAAAGAAATCTCTTGGTCTGTCAGTCTAGTTTCAGTTGTATCGCTATTTCTAGTGTAATCAGACACTGTAATAACGGGTTCTTTAATTATCTTTACGGAATCTCCGAAAGATGATATTTCACCGGCATAGTCGGTGTTAGTGATAGCTTCAATTACCGAGGCTTTCCTAAAAAAGTTCATTACCTTTTTAGAGTAAACCGAAGGTAAAAAGAAACTATTAGTCTGTCCGGCAACTGAGTTTCCAAAGTTGGCGTTAGTATCCGTGCTCGGTTCAAAAAATTGAGCCATGATATTTTCTCCTTTAAGTTATAGTTTAATTTTTTGAGATTCTGCCCTGCTGCATAGCATCTGATATTGCAACTTCATGCTTATCAAACTCTTGTACAGACATAGCTTCTATCTCCCTTAATGACCATATTTTCTGTTGCTTTGGTTCTACACTAGTTGTTTTAGTGGAGACCATATCAGCAGCAGACTGTCTAGTCGGTTTTTTAGAAGATGACGTAGTCTTTTGAGTCTCTACACCAAAATCCTTTTTAAATAAATCCAGAGCACGTGAGGCTAAGTCAGCATCGTCAGCGTTTGAGTATATCCAATCTTGGATAGACCTTGGCTGCTCTTTTGCCCATGTATGAAAATCATCACTGTTTTTGATATCTTCAAAATCAGGATGCTTATCAACTAATCTTTTCTCTGCATCTTGTCGTACTAACTGAGTTTCACGTTCTTGGAGTTTGCTAAGGCGTTCTTCTAGAACTTTTGCTTTAGTCTCCGATTGCATATGAGCAACAGTTTCTACAACTTCATACACATCAGGATAGTTATTTTTAAACTGTTCTAGTTCTTCTGGAGATTTAGGAGCTTTGTATTCGGTTCTATTACTAGTAGCCTCTTCAATTAACTCTTGTTCTCTACTTTTAAACTCATTCAGTTTACTATCATAATGTTTTTTTAAATCATCATAACGTTTTTTATAGTCAGGTCTTTTATAAGGAGTCTCCTTATCAATTTCCAACTCTTCAGTATTAACACTTCCTTCAGCTTCCACCTTAGTTATGTCATTACTTTTAAAAAGCCTATTCTGTGGCTCTTCAAAATATACGTTATTAGACGATTCAAAAGATTTCTCTTCGCCTGTGTGCCAGTCCTTCTTTGCATTATAAGGGTTTGGTACTTCTTCTTTTTGGACTTGTTCAGTCATCTTCTATTCTCCTAATTGGGGCTTTGTTTACAAGGTAGCTCTATGTCGACTAGAGGGCTTGTATTGTAAAGGTAGCCTTTCGGTTTAATTTAATAGAGTGCCTACGCTAATAGGGTGGCTCTATTGGTTTTAGCTCCGGACGTATCTCGATTGAGCAGAAGGGTCGAGCATAGTTTCTCTAATTTTATTTTTAACAGTATCGTCTTGTTCAGGAACATAAGAACCTTCATTGACTACCTGTTGTCTATTAATATTAGAGTTAATCTCTTCTTCTCCTCTGTCGAGCATTCCACCCACAGCTACTTGTTGTCTTCCATCTGCATTAGCTTCAGCGTCTTTCATCATAGACATTAAAGCCTCTTCTCCGATTTCTTCTACAGCTTTTGCAGTAAAGACAAATTCTCCGTCAGATAACCTTGCAGGTATACTGTCAGAGACTCCTGAACCCGGTCCTTCAACAGGACCAGACCCAGCAAATTCTTGAGCAACATCTATTATCTTATCAAATAACATAGATAGTTCCTCGTCTTGTTCTAGTTTGGAAGTTAGCATATCTTCTTCTTCTTCGCTTAATGCTTCATCCATTATAAATTTTGTGTAATTGCCTTCCATAGAATCATCTGACATCATTTCAGGACTACCCATAGCCATTGTCATTTGTTCATCCATAGAATTAGTTGGCATCATTTCAGGTGTTTCTGTTGGTGTCATCATTTGGTCTTCCATAGGACCTCCATCTTCATAACCCATACGTTCAACAACTTTAGGTTCTTCTTTTCTAAGAGCTTCTATACCCGGTCCACCGTCTTTAAACATTTCTCTATCATCTGATAATAAACCACCTTCGTATGCTGTGTTTCTAACATTTTCTAGTTTGTCTTGCATATAAACTTTTATGTCATTATCAATAAAATCTCTAGCTTTAAGGTAGTCATCAATTTGTTTACCTCGCTGAGTCCTAATACTTTGTTCTTCATCACTATATGTGTCGTTATCTTTTTTGATTCTTTTTTTCATGGTCTCAAAATATTCTTTTTTTTCTTTAGCATTCATCTTAGCGTACGACTCTTCCATACTTCTAATTACTTTAGGGTCAACTTTAAATTCTTCTTTCATTTTACCACCTTCATAGTTTTGTTTTCTGTCAGCAGGGTCATCTAAAAAAATTTCCATTTGCCTTAAAAAATTCTGTTCGTCACTATTAAGAAGTCGGATATCTCTATCTTGTTCTTCTTTCATTATTTTTTGTACTCTGTCAAACGCTGCTTCAGTAGTTTTATTTCCATCTACGACATTTTTATGTAGTTTTTCAAAAGTATCATAACCTTTTTTATTACCTTTTTTTAACTCGTTTCGTAATTCTGCCCTAAGAGCTTTATCGTGTTTTCCTTCTTTAATTTCTGCATAGTACTTTTCATTTTCTGCATCCTGATATGCCTGAAACTCATCATCAGTCATGTCAACCAAAGCCTTACCACCATCTTGAAACATTTCTCTATCATCTGATAATAACATTATATTTCTTCTTTCCTTGTTATTGCTTCTTTAACCTGTAGGTCCAGCTGTTCCAACCGTACCAGAGAAGCTACTTTCCCCTGGAGTCGGAACATCTCCTGTTCCGATGTTGCCCCCACCAGTGCCTGTAGTTCCAAGGTTTTGAGGTCCTTGAGGTACTCCTTGAACACCTCCCATAGGTCCTTGTTGCCCGTCAGTTGGTTGAGCCGTCTCGCCATTTGTTTGTCCAGCATTTTGCATTCCTATTATTTGAGCCATTACAGCAGCTTCTTCAGGGTCATTGAGTATTTCATCAGGGTCTAAATCTAAACTGTAAGCTAGTTCACTAACGAGTTTAGAAATCTTAACAAACGGAGCAATAGCAGGGCTTTGTGCAGTTTGTAAGAACATAGTAAGCCTTTGACTTCTAACTTCCTTCTGCATTAAACTGTTTGTTCCTGTAGCCTTAACTTCTAAATCACCTTTAACATCCAGCTTATCTTCTAAGAACTGCATGTTCCACTGGAAATAAGATTCTCCTAGTGGCTTTAATAAAAAGTCATCAAGATTTTTGATAACAGTTTTAATATTTAAACTAGATGCTCCCATTAACATTGACATACCTGAAGCAGTCCTTGTCATACTCTGAACACCTGTCTGTCCATGTGAGTAACTAGGTATTCCTGTTTGCTCATCTGCTAGTTGTCTGAACTTATCAAACATCATCATGTTCTCTGGTGCAGTATTAGGAAATTTTAAACCATGTATAGCTTGTCCGGGCATTCCTGCTTGTCTACGGAATATCTTTCCGGGATATATTTCCATTGACTGTCCACCTACTAAGGCAGATTCATCTACATCGAAGACTAAAGACCCAGCCATTGCTAAGTTATCTACAGCCATTCTTGCATGTCCATTCATAATCTGTTGACTATCATCCATATTTTCTGCTACGCCAATACCAAAAAAGTTATATGGGTTTCTTTCGTAAGGGAAAGCATGATAAGGTAATCTGTAAGGAGTAAATGGATTAATAACTGCTCTTAATAAGTAGTGTCCACATGTCCATACATTTACTTGTACTTCATCAAGGTCATCAACACTGTCGGGTAAGTCAATTCCTACTTCTCTGGCGTACTCTGCATCCATCATTCCCCAGTATTCTATAACTTCAAAGCTACTGTTTACATCTTCATCGCTTCTATTATCATCTTTTAACTGGCTTTCAAAATCTTTTTCTATGTAGTTAGCACCCATTTGAATAGTATTTCTTATTGCTTCTTCATCAAAGTAAGGCATGTTTCGTAACTGTCTTAGTTGACTTCTATTCATTTTGTGTCTATGTATTACATACTCACATTCATCCATAGTGGTTGCATTAGGGTCTGGGTAAAAGTCCCAACAACTAACAAACTCTATTCTAGGAACTCTAACTTCTAATGGATTATAGTTTCTCTTTCCTTCTTCGTCTGTATCCCACTTGTGTAATTTTTTATTAAAATTAAATGGTCCTTTTACAATCCCTGTACCTAGTAAAGCAGATTCTAAAAGAGCATTTCTTATCTCTGATGAACCATTAGACTCATCTATTTGGTCATGAATAAGTTTTTCCATTCTTCTTGCAGCTCTTTGTGCAGGAGAAACTTCTAATTCTGCAGGGTTGTAGCTAACTCCGTCTACTAGTACTCCTGCTTTTTTTCCTTTGTCTTCAAGACTGTCTTCAAAAACACCATTGTAAAAGGATGCTCCTGCTTTTAAAACTTTACCATCACCTTCGTAACCTACATCATAAGGATTAACTTCTTCTTTTAAGTTTCCTATGTTGTCAGGTACTTCACCTTGAGTTGTTTCCATTCCCGGCATAGGACTAGAACTACTTAGATGTGCAAAATCTGTTTCTCCTTCTGGCATTTTTGTTTCTGCAATGCCTATAGGAAATTTACCTGTACCAAAAATAACATCAACTAATTGACCAAAAGCAGCTAGTACTTTTGTTTTAGTAATTTTTACAAAGACTCTAGACTTTTCAGAGTTTCTAAATTTAATTGATTTATTGTAAAGACCTCTGTAGTTTTCGTAAGCTTGTAACCAACGTTTTTCATCAGTGTCTCTACCTTCTTCTGCTTGAGCATAACGACCTTGAATAATACCAATAAGATTTCTTTGCTGGTCTTCTTCTAAGGTTAACTGTACTCCGTCTTCACCTTCTACTTCTTCATAGAGATTATTAGCGTTTAGGAATGTATTCTCATTATCTACCATATTGATTAATACTCTACACCGAGTACTAATTCTAAATCGCCAACCGACATGTTAGGAGTAACGTCTGTTCCTGATAAAAGCATGAAACAGAATACACTTGTAGTTCCTGCAGCTGCCTGTAATAAAAGAGGGAATCTTTGTTTAGATACAACGTCTCCGTCAGTTGCTCCTGCTCCTTCTAAATTTATATCAAAGTTAAATACTTTACCACCACCGTAGGTGTAGTCATCAGCTGAACCATCAAGCGTTAACCTTCCTAGTACTTTTGCTGCTGCAAAATCAGCATCAGATATATTTCTTGCTGAGTTAGCTGCACCTACAGACTGAGTAGTTTGACAGAAAAACAATTCTCCGTCAAATACTTGAGTAGACTTAGAAATAATCATAGCTGATACAAGTTTAGAACACTCTCCGGATTTTCCAACAGCTAATGGTATTTCTGTGTTATTAAATAAAACATCGTTATCAGCATAAGCGTCTGCTGTAATAACAGGTACTACCCTAATAACTCTTCTTGCATTCTGATTCATCATAATTCTTTCCTAAATATTTTGTTTGTTCTAATAACCAAATGTAGAATCCATAGGTCTATACATTTCACGTTTCAAACCTCTAATCCTTTCTAATGGGCTTTCCATTCTAGGTCTACTCATAACCATATAACGCAATGCATCATAGGCATGGTCAGAAGCGTTTGTATCTACGTCTTCCGGATTAGATTTAGATAAAGGGATAGACTGTAATTCTCTTATTAAGTTAGGACATGTATTAAATATCTGTAACTTAGGTCTACCGTTCTCTCTAACTTTTAAATACTCGTGTATTTGTATTTTTCCTTGTATTCTATTCTTATCGGCTCGTCTTAATTTATGACCAGCCCTAACTAAACTCTCTCCAACAGTCGGACCTGTTGTTCCTGTGTTTGCCCATGCTGCTGTATCTAAAACACCATTAACTGAAAACGGGTCTTCTGTCTCCATATCTGTTATTATAGTACCTAATTCTTCACCTGTCAACCCTTTTTTGTATAATTCTCTATATATTATTAAAGTATTATCATTCATGTCCATTATACCCCATAAACAACAAGACTCTGAGGCGTATCCATAGTCAATTCCTTTTACCCTTTCCCAATGAACAGGTAAAACAAATGGAGTAATAACATGATGTTGGGGTTCAAACTCTGTAAATGCTGCACCTTCTGCTACATCCCAGTTACCTTCTAGTAGTTGTTGTCTCTGTGTAGGAGGTAATGACTTAAGCATCTGTTCATAAACACCGTCTGCATCTAGATAAGGATTGTCAGCTAGTCTAGCAGGAATAAACTTTCTTGTTAAACCGTCTTTACCCTCAAAGCTTTTGTTATGTTCTTGAGGTAGTATGTATCTTTGCTTTACCCAATGAGAACCCACACCACCGGGGTTGGCAGTACAACGTAAGTATGTTTGTATTTCTGGGTCGGTTGTTCTCAAACGAGAAGCAAGGTAGTTCCATGAGAACTCTGTAGGTAGGTGGGTTATTTCATCAAACCCTATCCAACTATATGCTTGTCCCTGATACCTATATACATCTGCATCTCTTTCTAAGAAACCAAACTCAACCTTTGCCCCACTTGGAAAGTTCCAAAGCTTTTCAACTTCTTTAAACTTAGCACCGGGAAATGCTTGAGGGTATAGTTCACGAGACTTATCAATCATCTCTCTTAGTTCTGGCATAGAACGTCTAAGGATTAGAGCTCTATGTGCTTTCTTGTGTGCGTATCTTAATGGGTCAACCAACATAGCATAGGACTTTCCTCCACCAGCAGCTCCACCATAGAGAACATCTTTTTCACTTGCAGCTAAAAAGTCTGTTTGTGGTCCTTCGTTAGCGTGGAATATAACATGATTTTCTTTTAGTACTTCTTTTATTGAAGGAGTTACTTGTTCTAACTGTTCATCAGTTACTATGTTTGATGTTGTTTTTTCTGTAGCTTTTTTAATTACTTCTTGCTCAGTATTAATTTTAGCTTCTTTATATGCTATTTTATTTTTTACTTTAGCTAATTCTTTTTTATCTCTAGCTAGTTTTTGTTTTCTTTTTTGTTCCGGAGAATAACTATACTTAACTTTAGCTTCTGGTGTTCTGTTTATAATCTTAGACAAACCTACGTGGCTTAGTGTCCTGCCTGTTTCTTCAGAGATTAACTCTGCTGCTTTTCTTAATGAGTATTCTTCATTACGTACTGAAGCTATGTAGTTGTTTAGTATTGTTAATTCAGATTCTATTGGTTCTAGATAACCTTCAAGGCTGCTTATCTTATAACCATAAGGTATAGTAACACCTTTTTTTCTTATGTAACCTTCTGGTATCTTATCCATTATGTTACTTGTCTATAAGCTCTTGTTTTTCTTGCTGTACTTTTTGATTGTTTACTATGTTGTTTTCCTTTAGCTGTATCTTTTCTTTTCTTTGCTGTCGAGGCAGCATACTCTGAATCTGAAAGTGCTTCAATTGCTTTCTTCGGGAGATATCTCTCGCCCGTTTTAGCAGACGGCTTACCACTTTTAGTACCCCAGTCTTGCTTACTCCAGTCTCTAAGACTTCTTTGGCTTTTCTTTAGAGATGGCATTAGTCATTGGTCCACTTGTTGAGGTAACCTTTGTCTTACTTACTGGTTTTGATTTGATTGGTGTTAAAGACTTTTTAAATATCTTTGAGTAACACTTCTTTATTTTATTCATGTATTCTTTTATCATTACTTATAGCCACCTCCAGCAGCTTTATATTGTTTAGCTAACATCTGGGCTTTTCGAGCAGACCATTGACCGGCTTTACCACCTTTAGTACCTGCCTTAATCTTCTCGAAAAGTCTCTTACGCAGCGTGGGCTTGGTATAATTACCAGCACTGTTTACGGTAGATTTACTTTTCTTTTTTTTCGTTGCCATCTTTTTTTCCAAAAATTACATCCCAGTTGTCTCTATATTGTTTTGTGTAAACACCGGGTCTAGGGTTTGCACCCTTACAACCGTGAGTATTTTTATATATAGGTGACCTAAATGTCATAGGTTTTTCATCACTTCCTACTTGTTTTCCCATTTTACCACTTAACCTTGTCAGCCCAGTAAGCTGCAGACATCTTACCTCTTTTTATATTCTTACCATGCCTAGCCTTAAAAGACTTTCGTTTAGCTTTCATTTTATCAGACTCTCCTGCTTTAGGTTTTCCTGCAGTAGAAGCTCCTTGTTCTCCAAACCTAATCATTTTAATAGTGCTGCCTTCTTTTGCTAACACTACGTGAGACTTGGTAGGATGTTTTGGAGTCCTCTTAGGTTTATTATACCCTGAAAAGGTTTCTCCTCTGTATTCAATACTCATTAATGTACTACTCTTTTTTTTATTTTAATTTCATGTTCTAATTCTTGGATTTCTCCTAAAACTAATAACCCATATTGTATTGCTATTCTATTAGCTTGGGCAACTGTATCAGCTTTAATGTAAGGACCTATTGCAGTCCCTTCATTATTAACATGTTCAGTTATCCAAAGTTTCATATTCACCATCTTCTGCAGTTATATCTATAGTTTGTTTTTCTGGTAGTATAAAAATACCACCTTGAACATTATGATTAACCTCCAACCTTTCTTTTTTACCTAGTCCTACTCTGTCTAGGATTGTTTGTGCAGCCTGTAACTTTATATTAGCTTGAGGCAGAGCTTTATCACTCTGCAAAACTTCAATAAGTTTAAAGGCAGCAGTAGGGGCTTCCCTTGCAAGTACGTCTGAGGCTAAATCTACTATCTCATGTTTAAGACTTTTAATTACTTGGTAGTGATTTCCTGAGTATCCTGCGAGTTCAGCTGATAGTTTGAGGTTTCCTTTAGTTTCTATGATGTTACTAAGGAACTCCTCTTGTTTTGCTGTCAGTTTTTTCTTTGTTGTAAGTGAAGACATAGGGATATTATAGATGTCCATATAGAGTTTGTCAAGTTTTTTAAAATATATTGTTAATCACTTGACAAAACAGTAAACAAACTATATACTAACGTTAAGTGTGCCGGGGTTGAATACATATCCTAGGGAGCTGCACAACTCTGTTTAGCTCTGTGAGGTTACCACTTGAAAATTACCTAAAATGTATAACCATTAGTATATATCCCATGGGGTAGGGGTGGTACTCCTGCCTCCCCGTACACAAAAGGGCATCAAAAACTCACTCCAAAAACCCACGCAAACCCACACAAAACCCACACACTAAAAAGAGCTTCCAGATAGGGCTTCTGGAATCTAATAAACCCTATCAAGTTTAGGTGGCTAGAGGATTGCTAGAGGATTGCTTGAAGTGCTTAACGATTCTACGGGGTTTAGGGGGTGCTGGTTTTATTAAATATATGTTCTCAACAATGTTAATGACTCTACAGCGTTATATGAGCCTTTTCAGGACACTTTGAGAGGGCTGGATAAGCTTACCTAGTCTGTATGGTTAAGAGGTTTACAGCAAGGCTTACAGGGCTTTGGAATATGCTTGGATTTTAGGTTTATTTTAGGCAAAAAAAACCCCTCGAATGAGGGGCTTAGAAGTTATACGAAAAGGTCTTAGATAGACTGCAATTTCTTGTAGGCTCTCATAGCTTTTAGGTCTGTAGCTGGGAGAGATTTAAGCTTTAAAATCTTAGCCACTTGACCTTGATTTAAAGGGCTAGTTTTGCTATTCAATTTATTTAAAAAATGTCCTCGAATAGTCCCGAATTTAATATCTTTCGGACAGTCTTCCATGTTGGCAAAAGTTGCAGATATTTTCATAACCATTCCAAAGGTTGCAACAGCCTTATCATCCTTGACCACGAATTCTTTTTGCTCTCCTTTTTTATCGTTAGATTTCAAGATTCCAGAAGCCAATTTTTCAAGCTCTTTTGGGTTTGATTTCAGTAATAATTCTAACTGTTTTTTTAATGATTTATTTTCCATAATATTTGACCCTCTCGGTCAGTTTATTTTTAGGCGAAATTGCCTTGCTGATTTTGTAATCAACGACCCATATTAATCCCAAACAATCCCTATGTCAAATAACCCCAAAATCAAGCCGTTCTGGAATCTATTTTTTAACCATACTTTATCCTATATTTAACTATAAAGTAATGATTGCTAGAGTAAATAGTTACGTATATATGGTAATAAAGAAGGATTGCTAGACTATTACGCATAGAGTTCTACGCACACATAAACTTATACGCATAAACTTCTACGATTACGTAATAATTTATGTAAACGATTATGTGTGTGTTTCCAAAAAAAGATGTTGACTTTCTAAAAAAAGGGTGTAAAGTGAGCCCCATTCAACGACACCGACCTATTAGGTCAAGGAGATAGAATGAGTATTGATAAATATAAAGAATATTTAATAGAACAAGAAGAAATTGAAGAAGAACTAATGAGCAATGTTATTACTGATACAGAACTAAATGAACTTGAGAGTATAGATATTCAAAAGTTCTGCAATGGATTGGATAGTAATATTAATATTAATGAATTAGATACATTTCAATGGGAGTATAACTATGAAAAGTAAGTGTAAGAACCCTAATGGATTACATAATTTAAAAGCTATTATCGGTGGTCAAACTATGGATACATTAAAATTTAATAGCCTTGACAAAGCTAAAAGACACCTTAAATCAGAGGGTTATAGGTTTAACAAAGCATTCAATTGCAGGGAGGATAAAGCTATGTTTTATCAAGGAAGGTATGGTTGGGTGAAACTCACTTCAACTTTTGATTATTTAAACAAAACATCTATGGAACAGGGAACTGTTTGGAACATAGTAAAACTATAGGAACTAATATGAAAGTAATAGATTATTTTAATAAGATAGAAGATTGCTCGAAAATGACGGACGAAGAAGGGTTTGAAGCGTATGACAGATTTATAAATAATTTAACCAATGCAGATTTAGTAACTTTAATTATAGAGTTTACAAGCATAATAGTTAAAGCAGATGTAAGTTTGGAGATACTTGAGAATCCTTTTGAGACAGATGACGAGGATAGTAAACACATAAATAAAAACCATTTAAAACTTGTACATTAAAGATTTACATGGGTGGTGTAGCTTGACATTGAAGCTGACTTACTGTAGACTGCACCCATCAACACGGCTAACAAGCTAACTAAGGAGATAACATTGGATATAAATATACACAAAGTAACAAAGATTGAGATGACTAAAACAAGATTAGTTTCTGACTTTTATGTTAGAGATATAACCTTTCATTCTTTAGAGTATTCTTTTGAAAAAGGCGATTACGTCAAGGTTGAGAATAAAATAACTTTATTTCTTAATGAAAAAGAATCAGCTAAAGTACAATACGCTAAGGCTTAGAATAAACTATAGGACACCAAGTAACAGAGGTGCTACAACTAAAGCACATCAAATAATATCACTTGGTCTCTAGGGACTACTGTTAAATCGTAAAGTAAACTGTGCAATCAGGATAAACTATACAATTATAAACCGAGCAACAGACCTGAAAGAGTGTGGGTATCACTTACCAAAACTACCCACCTAATATTAATAATAATAACTGGAGATAGATATGAGTAAGACAACTTACACAATAAGAGGTAGTAAAACTACAAAAAGAATTGATACAGCACCACATAGTGTTCAACAACTATGGTTACATTCTACAAAACAAGGTATAAATGTTTTAAGGGTAAGGGCTGTAAAGGAAAGAACTGAGAGAACTAAAGGCATTACATTCTTTGGATTTCATAAAGCTAAGGTATCAGCTTATCAACAAACTGATGATGCTATCTCTCCACTATACTTTAAAAGAAAAGTTAGACTTGGAGAGAGCAACAAGGGTATGCAAGTTTTAGAAGTTGCAGATAACTTTGATGTCGAGGCTACAATGCAAATTGTAGATGATTATGAAAGATATGTAAATAGTGCTTGGGCTAGGTTTACAGTTGGACTAAAAGAGACTTTATTCTATAGTGTTTCTTTGTTCCAAAGATAGAATGCAGTCTGATTTTTCCACATTGCGTGGTGGTTTGTACAGACTTTAAATAACAATAACCAATAATTGCAGAGTGCTGGGTATCACTTTAAAGTACCCATTTAATTTAACTTAACGGAGATAGAATTATGGCAAAGCCAATGAGAGTATGTGATAGAGATATAGTAGAGAGAGTGATATGTAACAAGTATGAACAAAGTAAGACTGATGCTTTTACTGAGCACTATGAAAATAGTAATGCAAAAATAAAGATAAAGAATATGTTAGATGCTTTAGAAGATTATGAACTAGACCAAAAAGTATTGAATGATAAGATGAGTGATTTAAATGAAATGCTAGAGGAACAAGTAAAGTTTTATAATGATGAGTATTGTGCTGATAAAGACAAGACTGGTAACTATAATAATTATTATGATAATGCTCAATTAACTTTCAATAAATATCATGGGGATAAAATAGAGATATACTTTAATTTCCCTAGAAAAGTTAAGCAGAGTATTCAAGATGAGATAGGCTTGACAACTATGGGTGGAGACTTTGATGCTAATGAGTTGATAGCCAAGCTTACTGAAAGGTTTGTCAAATGACATATAAAGAATGGCATGAATTAAGAGTCCTCTTAACCACATTAAATGATGTGGTAGAGGAAAGGATATCTTCCATTACTATAGCAGAATCATTTGATAATGTATGGGATATGGTAGATGATATAAAAACAAAGGAGATAGATGATGAGTT
>Ga0208814_1001046_pt1 | contig 13847 bp, 7 predicted proteins | sample MalvirAntarct_55_FD_184253 | JGI IMG/M metagenome (GOLD analysis project Ga0208814, IMG submission 184253) | Marine viral communities from the Global Malaspina Expedition - Malaspina viral metaG Antarct_55 (SPAdes) (version 2) | ecosystem: Environmental > Aquatic > Marine > Oceanic | place: South...
TGTATCTAGTAATTCTGATAAGTATGGTATTCTTGTGATTTCACCGGCTAATGATCTGTAAAAATCTAAGCCAATGTAAGATGTACCGAACTGAACTGTAATCTTTTCTTCTGTGGGTATAACACCTGCTGGTATTAAACGAATAGTCGGGTCAGTTGAATCTCCGACATATGTAATTGTATAAAAGTTTTCGTTAACGTTTGTATAGAAGCCTTCTTCATAAAGACCTTCATTAACATTTGCAATCATAGATCCTGTTTGAGGAGTTAATATTTTTGCTGTTTTTGTAGAGAAGAATGCTTCTGAGGTCATTATTGTAAATGATGTTGAATCAACAATATTTTTTACATAATAAATCTCATTTTTATCTAATCCACCAATAAGAGGATCTGAATCAGGCACTGCTGTAAATGTAACAGTTTGATTTTGTACTAAATCTGCTGTAGTTCCAGATGACAATTTAAGTGCTGATGCTGTTGTCTCACCAATTGCTAACGTGACCGCAGAAACAAGATTGGGAGTTGTTAAATTAACATCATAGTTTGCACCTGACTCATCAAAGAATGATTGAACAAAACCTACTTCATTTGGTTCGTCTGTTTGATAGAACATTACAGTTAAGTTTTCTAATGATGTTACTCCATCAATGTTTCCTACTTCACTAACTGTTAGCCCGTTTACTTCTGAGAATAAGTTTGTACTTACAACATCTACTGTATTGCTTCCTGGAAATAAAAATTCATTTTGTGCTTCTCTGGTAGGAACAGTAAATGTTACATAACCTGTACTTGCACCATTGTTATTGACACCTAATATGGCTCTAGTATCTTGTGCTCCGTCTAGTCCAGTTACTCCTGGTACGCCTTGTATCCAAAACTGAGTTTCTTGGTTGATTGCAAATCTATAAGACCCGCCACGTAACAATGTAAGTGTAGGGTTTAAAGAACCCGATGCGGCTCCTAATGCTTTAATGCTGTAAGCATTTGATGTGTCTGTTACAATATAATCAGACTCTGAGAATACTGTTGCACTTGCAACTGTAACTGCTGGAGGGCCGTCTGGTATCCAGTAGTATTGATTAAAGTTAATTAATTTGTCTAAGTCAGTAAATGAATCCCAAGAATAAAATTGACTTGTAAATAAACGAGAATTGTCAAGTGTTACTCCACCTTTCAGTTGAAGTGCATCGATAAGTTCTGGGTATGTTAAGAAATCTTTAGCAGTCGATTGATTCTTATTTAAGAATGTAGTTCCAGGTGCTAGTTGATAATCTGTTCTTGTTTTGTTTGGCTCGGTTACATAATAATCTTTTGCATTTACACCATAACCAAACTTACTTCCAACATACCCTTGCAACGTTTCTGTTTTGGGTTCATTGACTAGTTGATCTAGTGTTGCACTTAAAAATTGTGCATTGGTAGGAGTTTTAAATATCTCAGGTAAAAACTCTAATGTTCTGATCTTTGCCATATTTTATTTACAACCTTAAGACTGCATTGTAGCAGGAGTTAATGCGGGCACGATTACTATATCTTCTGTAGCGGCCGCGTTTACAAATATTTCATAAGGTCTACATTTAATTTCATACAGATCACCGAATAGTTTTTCAGGATCATCTGAAACAAGTATAACCGAACTTACTAGTTCTCCTATTTGTTCATGTAGATACGCACTTAATTCTGAGAAGAAGAAAGTGTCGCCAAAGTTCCAATTGTTAATGTCAAAATAAGTATCTATTGTTGATAATACCGAACTTCTAATTTCGCTGTTGGATGCATTAGTTGTCTGTGATTTTACTACTTTGATAGTTGCTCTCAATGATTGATCTGCTTTTGCACCGAACAATGGTTTAAACGTAACACTATTTAATATGACTGAATCTGACAACATTTTAAAATCCTGTACTTTTGGATATGCTGTATTCAATTCATTAAGTGTTGGTTGATTTGGCTTCTTAACTGTATTAGTTGTGTCTTTGATATAGTTAGTGTATGCAGTATTATATGCTTGTGTAACTAAGTATAAATCAATTATGTTTGTTGTTGCTGGATCAATACGAGTTGTATTATTAGCATTGTGTCTATACTGATAATCTAGTCCTTGTCTACCTGCTTTCACTGAGTAATCTAACTGTTCAGTCATAATATAAGACGGAGTAGTTACTGTAGGATCTTGTACAGATTTATAAAATTTGTTATCAGTGAATGCATAAAATAATTGTCCTACTGCAAATTCATATTTTACAATTTCGACTTGATTTTTAGTTCCATATGCGTAAACAATATCAGTACTAGCAACAATTAACTGTCTAGTTAAGTTAACAGGATCAGTAATAGTTCTAAAGAATACATACACGCCTGTGTTTGCACCGTTGTTTATAAATCCAGTAATGTCATTAAAGAAATCTGGGTTTAAAATTAATTGACCATTGTTGACATCAGTGGCGGCGACTTCTACTTGGAAATCATTTACGTAACCGTCTGACTCAACAGTTTGTCCTAAGATGTTAACTTTAGTATCTGCTCCTAATGCTTTTGTAGTATTAAAGACTGTATTGATACCTAACATATTAATAAAGTCTTGTATGATTTTACCTGTAAACGGATCATATACTAATTCATCTTTATTAAATGTGAAACGAGTATCAGCAACACTACCGAAGTAATATGTTAATGATCTATAAGTTACTGTATAACGATTGTTTCCTAAACTAGTAAACTTAACAAAGTAATTTACATTTGATGACGCACCGATTGACCAACGTTCTTGGTTAATCAACAGTGAGTTGTTAAAGATTAAAGTAAAGTCTTGTTGTAATTCAATTTTAAGACTGGCTTGTTGTATAATTGTACTTGATAAAGAGTTATCAAAGACAGGAATAATATCTGTCATTGTTACGCCGTTAGGTACATAACCATTTAACGTTACTGGACCCTGGCCATTTGCAAATTTACCTTCACCATTGTTGTTACCGTCACCGACAACATTCAATACTGTTGACCATATATAATCTTTTTCTCCACCAGTAGCAACACCCGAAATTAAACGATTGTCTGCATCAAAGTAACTACCTGCTGGAGCAACAAATTTTAATAATGCTCCTGTTGTTACATATTTTGCATTAGTAGTTGTAAACGTACCTAATGGCTGTGGCATTTCTACTGTGCCAGTCAATGAATAAAAATATCCTGTTTCACTTGATGAGTCTACTGAACTTGTTTTCCAATATAAAGTAGTGCCTCCACCTGTGCCTGGATATGCATAACGTGTATAATTTTGTATATAATACTGATTGGCACGATTCAATGCAAGTACTGATGCTAAATCATCTGTAAAGAATTGAATAATATCTGATGTATTGGTAACTTGCAATGTTAAAAATCCTTCAGCAGAATCTTGGTACAATGCTCCGTCATCTCCGAAAGAGTTTGTGCTTGAATACTTGCCAGTTGGGTCAAGTAAATCTAAATTCTTAGACACACCGATTGAACTTCTATTAATCGCTTTTGATTTAATAATAGAGTTATAAAGAGTGTAAGGGAAGTTTGTATAATCTTCTCCGTTAACCATACGATTTTGTGTATAGTATCTTGTTGGTGCTCTTTGTTTGATTGCCGCTAGTGATTCTCTGCCTTGTGCGTTTGTAACTGCTACAGGTAAGCCTAGTTGCAAACTAAGTGTTTCCGTGTTGCCTACTCGACTGATATAAGTAATTGCAACTGTTACACCATTCATTTCTGAAGGGTCAATAGTATATGTTAATGCATTGCTTGATCTTACATATGCTCTAAATTTACCTACGGGCATTTCTGAGAACACTCCGTCGCCAAATACATAAGTTACTTCATCATTCGCACGTGACCCAACTGAAAAGATTTTCTTCTCACTTGATTCAGTTTGTAAATATGCATCTGCATAAACATTTTCTACTTCTTTCCAAAGTCCCAAAGTATTATTTGGGTCTACTTGATACAACCATGTATCAGTTTCATTAACTCCTTCGATATCAACATTAATTGTTTGATTTGAAATCTGTTGTTGGAAATTAAAGTTATACGGCTGGAGTGATCCTTGCTTAAAGAAGAACATAAATCCTGTATTAGGGCTACCAAAACCTAACTTGTCATTTCTATATAACATATTAAGTTTTCCTGTCGGAGCAGGTGGAATCTCATAAACATAATTTTGATCGAGTGATGTTGCACTTACTAATTCAAAGTTCATTCCTTGAGCATCAACTTGTGTAGTGAATGGCACAATTGGCAGAGTATTATCTGGAATGCGTATTCCATACTCACTTGTTGTCACTCCTAAGATATCAGATGTGTTTCCTGGTCTGCCTATGCGTTGTGAATCAACCATAGTTGCGTTGAATATTGTATTCATCTGATCTAACCAATTTTGATTAGAAGGGTCGTTCCAACTTATAGGAGTATTGCTTAGATTAACACCGTTTGAATCTCTAAGATTTTCTGTTGTTCTCATAGAAGCCACTTTTAAGAAGCCTGATGCACATGTATTTCTTTTAGGAGTATAACTAACTAAGTCTGCGAGTTTGACTACTGAGTCTCTACGTTCGGCCGTATCTATGAAATTTTCACGTGTGTTTAAATCATTTCTAAAAGCAAGACCTTGCCCCATAAAAGCCATGACATCAAGTAGAGCAACAAACTCTGAACTTTCTATATAATCGTTAAAAGTCTCAGGGTAATAGAGACGAATGTAATCAATAAAACTCTTTCGTAGTGTCTCATAATCATACGATCGGAAGTCTGCCTCACGAAAGGTCTCGTAGATTGCTTTCCAATCATTAACTCCGAAGAGTCCTGATTGCCTTGAACTTGTGGCCATAGTTTTTCCCTGTTTCAAGTATTTATCTTTATGGAAAAACCGGGTTTTTTTATGCTAGAGCGGCACTATTAGTCTGTGAATCGAAGAATAATGCTAAATCTCCAGCATTATTAAATGGATTAATAGACAATTGAACTTCTATTAATATTCCGTTTTCTCTAGGATATGCTTGTAGTGTATTAATATTAAGACGAGGGTCTGATGCACAAACCCGTCTAACTTCATTTTGTATTAGTGTTTGAACATCTGATGTGTTAGGATCAAAGATAAAGTCCCACAAAGTTGTACCATAGTCGGGTTTACCAACTTTTTCTCCTTTACGTATGTTTAATGCATTAACTAAATCTTGTATTACTAATTGTTCATCCGTGAGTTTAAATTTTTTACCAAACACAATAGGGTTTGTAATGCCATTCGCTTGACCATCAAGTGCTGGCGGCGGATTAACCGTACGGGCTTTGTTTGAGTTAATTGTTGAAAATCCTACGTAAGTTGTCATAATACTATTTATATCCTATCTTAATTTCCAAGTCACTGACATCTGGTCCCAAGTCCAAACACCATTCCCTTGGCCATATCCGTATGATCCTTGGCCTATATAATAATTTTGCATGCCAACATTGTAGCTACCTTCGCCCATAGCAACATCTTGTCCAATACCGCCTGCGCCATCAGTTGGTTCACCTATGATTGAATCTATTGTGTTTTCAATTACTGGAGCTCCGTCATCTACTATGTTTTCTTCTGGAATAACAATGTCTGGTTGAGGCACTTGTGTTTTTTCAATTGTCGCTATAATGTTTGTATAAGTGTTAGCAGTATATAATGTTGGATCAAAATTATCAGACGCATAAGTTCCGCCAAATTCTCCTTCTACTACTGGATCATTTGTTTGTCTTTCAAAACCTTGTTCATCTATTGAGGAAGATGTTATATTTTTTGTCTTGTTTGCTTCATTACTAGATGCTTCTTTTATTGCACTTTCGATACTACTGAAAGGATTAGTAGTTTCTGAAGGTAAAGCAGATTTAGGAATTGATATATCTCTAAATCCTTCTTGTGCTGATTTAACTTTTGCTGTTAAATTAATATATGCAGGAGAGGTTACTGCTGATGAATATGCCGCTTGTGCCGCCGCTATTTCAGGCGAACCAGCTGGGTACAATGATTCTGCCTCGAACAATGCTTTTTGTTTTTTTGCAACATTATTTGATAATGTGTTTAATGCATTAATATCAGTTGTTAATTCTTTTTTCAATCCTTTTAATGCCGCTAATGCACCTAATGCTTCAGGAGAGATTTCTCCAAGTAAGTTTGGTCTAGGTATTATTGGATTGCCTAATACATTATTAATTAACGAAGTCAAAGATGATCTATCATATGTATTGAATGCTACAACTGGCAATGAAATAGTTGATCCGCCACCAGCAGTTAATGATGACAGTGCAGATTTCAATGCGGCCGCGGCGCCTGGACTTAATGATCCTGATAATGCATTCTTTGCTGAATCTATTGCTCCTGTTACAGAATCTGTAATTGATCCGAAATCAGATATTCCTCCTAATGCTGAAGTTCCTGCGGCTATTGAGTCACCTATATCTGATCCTGAGAATGCCTTAGCGGCTACCCCTGATAGTGCATTTGTTACAGGGCCTAATCCATCTGCAATCGGATTTACTGCATTAACTGCATTATTAACAACACTTGCACTTAATTTTTGTCCGCCGGGCAATTGACTTACACCTGATGCAATTGCACTTGACACCATTGATGTAGCACCTGTTTGTACTTTGTTTGCCGCCGCTTGTAATGTACCTTTTTGTGTCAAGGAAGTAACACTGCCTCCTACACTATCAACAGAAGATACTGCATCTGATATTGCACCTGCCGCAGATGCTGATGCTTTGTCTACTATTCCTTGTACTCCACCAGTCACTGCTGATGTTGCTCCACTAAATAATCCCTCGGTGGATCCTGCTCCGACAGTCGATGCTAACGCATCTGAAATTGTTGATGGGTCTGCTAAATCTGATGCAGACATACCTGCACTTGCTCCTGCCACTTTGGCTGCCGCCGCACCTGCAATGGCATTTAAATCTTGTGGTACCCCAACTTCTAATTTAGGGAATGAGTTTATTATTGATTTAAATGCTGATGCTGAGGCACCAATATTTAAATCAATTCCTACTCCTGGCAATTCAAGTCCGCTACTAAGTGTATCTAGTGCTGATGTTATTCCACCTACTGCACCTGCTAGTTGAGAGTCAACTATTGACGTTGCTCCAGTTTTCATAGAATTTAAAACATCACTAGCGCCGCCACCTAAATTATCTGTAAGTGATCCGGAACTAATGTCTGATGCTTTGTTAATAAGTGATGATACAGTAGAAGCAGATTCTCCCAACTTACCTGCATTTGCTGTGTTAGTTAAAGTTCCAGACACTACTGCTCCTAATCCTCCGGGTGCCTCTTTACCTGTCACTGCTCCCATTGTTTGTAATGCTTTTTGTCCTTTTTGTAATGTTGATACTACACCTTGTGCTTGTGCTGTTGATGAATTAATTAATTTAGATGCTGAATTAACACCACTTACTCCAGTAAATGCACTCTGTGGCATAACTGATGATAAAGCATCTGCTGTAACTGTCGGCGAGCCTGTGCCACCTAGTGTCACTGCGGTTGATGCAATGTTTCCGGAGTTTGCATTTAATAAAGTGTTAACCATTGTGTCTGCGCCTGGCTTTAATAATCCACCAGAAGTCATCTGAGATGGTGTTTGTCCAAATGCGCCTACTACTAATGACGTTGCTGTTGTTGCAACACCAGCTACAACATTTGTCAAACTACCTGCTTTAGATGCCAGACCGAATGCAGAACTTGCTTTTCCTGCGGCACCAGCTATTATAGATGTGGTTACGTTTTTGTCTATTGAGTCACTAACTGCGCCAAGTTCAAACCCAGCGGCGGCAACTGGATTTTGTGCGGGAGTGTCTCCTCCCAATGATCCATCTGCTAACCCTGCATTTAATGTTGCTATATTTTCAGCAGGTGCTGGGGGTAAATTTGCATCTGCATCTGGATTGTTTTTATTGTCTGTGCCTTGATTGCCAGCACTCCATGGCATGTGAGCAGGTGCTCGGCTTACAATACTGCTTAGTTTTACAGGGGCGGTGGCCCATCCTTTTACAGAATCAAATAGTGTTTCTGGGTGTTCTACTACTTTTATTGGGTCTACTGCACCTGGTTTTAAACTAGCAATTCCACTGTTTAAATTGATTTTTGATCCTTCATTGAATAACTCGGCTGAAGATTTTATTCCTACTTGTCCTACTGCTTCTACTCCGAGAGCGGCATCTGCTTTTATTTCTATATTTTTCAAAGCATAAAGTTTGTAATTTTCTCCTACTCGTTGACTAAAAGAGTTATCTGCATTAAACGTCATGTTTTCTGATGAATTAATGTTTACATTTTTTCCATATAAATTAAGTGTTTCATCTGCGTGTAAATTAAGATCACCTTGTGTACGAATATTGACAGAGTTTGTAGCAAAGACATCTACTGTTCCTTCTTTGCCTAATTCAATATATGATTGTCCGTTTGAATGTAAAATAGATAACATCTGTCCGTCATCACTCATTAAGATTTGATGACCTAATGCAGTACGCAATCTAATTAATTGATCTTTGCCGATAATGTCTCCATCATCCATAACAAGTGAGTGGCCACCACGTCTTGTTATAATTTTATAATTTTCTGGACTTTCTCCTAGTCTACTAGCAAAATCTGCATCAGTCAATCCACCTTGATAGACAGGACGACCCGGAGTACTTACTCCCCAACCTACTCTACTAGTTGCTTCTCTTGTTGCACTTGTGCTGATAGGGCCTCTGTACTTGTCTCTAATAACGCCTTGTTGTTGCATGATTGATGCAGAATAACTGTGTACAGGTTTTGCGTTTGTAAGAAAATTCGGACTATCTGCTATCTCTGGATTATTAGTATTAATAGTTGTGGCAGGTAGTGCTACTGCTCCGCCGTATGAGTCTGCTTCTCCGCTATTAAGAATTACATTTTCAGCAGACCCTATAGCAGGAATCATTGATAAGGTATCTGTCTCTGGAGAGGTGCCAATATAGAATCCATAGTTAGGATCACCATTTACAAAGATACAAATAACCTTTGTTCCTTTATCTGGAGGTGCATTCCATTGTCCGTATGCACTTGGGTTACCTGCATATTCTCCGAAGTCATCTTCAGCAGAAGTTGCTTCTGTTTGTCCAGCAAATTGGGCTAGTCTTTTACAATATAGCCAATTGTCTGAATTTGTTGCGTCTTTGTCTAAGTTATCTGATGGGTAAATGCGTATTGTGCCTTGGTGATTGTTATCAATATTATCTACCACAATACCAATAATAGGCACCGGATAAACTGCCGCTACACCAGCTCCTGGCTCACTTGCTTTAGTTTTACCGCGAGGCTTATAAACATCAATTGCCATTATTATCCGGCTCCAGCATCATCGGTTCCGACGGTAGTGTCGGGTATTCCTGGTTTGACTACTAGTGGCGTTGCATCATCCTCAGCATTACCAAATGTATTAAGAGTCGCAGTTAAATCTTGTATAAATCTTCCGTCTGCGAATGTACTAGTAATATGTGTTAATTGATAACTAACGCCCTTAATTGAATCTGCGACTTTATCTGGGTATTTCCAAAATAAAATAGATTCATTTAAATCCATGACACCAGTTTTGTTATCGTAATCTATTGCTTCTTTGAAGTCTATCTCCATAAAAACTTGACCGCCATTAGCAGTAACTCTATATCCATCATTAGCATAAAATCTTTGATATACTGAATCTTCACTATCTCTATGATCTTGTACCAAGAAATCTGGATCTCCCATTATTTTTATTTTTGCAGTAGCATATGAATCAGGCGAGTATAAACTAGTAACGTAATTATTTATAGATGTACCACCGCCACCAAGGTTATTAAGTAACGGCATCGGACCAGCTTTGTTTGTGGCACCTGGAACCTCGGCATTACCTTGGTTAGCTTTTTGACCCTCAGGCTCGTTTCCTGATATATTACCTAATACTTCATTATAAAATAAATTGTCTAGTACTTGACTATATTCTAATATTTCTCTGTTCTCTCCAGTCCACCAGTATTCATATCTTTTATGAGGTCCATAATAATCTGTTGCTGGATTTGTTGCATATGATGTAATAATAGGAGTTTCATATTTTTCTATTGTAAATGTCGTTGTATATGCCCAATCAACTACTGTTCCATCCCATCTAGCCTCAGATATTTGCGGAGTTACTTTATACCAAGCAACTTTTGTTTTACTGTTTGTATCTAAAGATTCTTGTTTGCCGGTCACAAGATCAGGCTTAGCATCACTTTTATAAATTGTTATTAATGCATCATATGCATATCCGCTTTTTTTAAGTATTTCATCAAAAATTTCTATAAACGTAGTATCTCTAGCAAAGACCATTTGGCGATGAGCATCATTTGGCACTGCGGTTGCGGACTTTGCATCAGTTGCTTCTGTCCAACTCTTTGGTACAGTACCGTTTGGACCAACCCATTTTGCTTTATCTGTGTCTGTGGGTAAAATAAGTCTTGCGTCTTTAATTGCGTCTACTCCGTCACCTACATACTCTATTTTGAAAATATTAGCAAATTCGGCATTGTCGTCGTCTACTTTTTTCTTTTCAATAGCGTTGAGTTTTGTGAGTAATCCATTAGGCCCATCTATCGCATCATTAAATGTTTTTCCAGAAATTGTTTTTGCAGAATCAAGTCTTCCTCTTTTAATTCCAAACGCCATGCCAGGTGATAGTGCTACTCCTTCAAATCTATATTTTGTTGCTCCGCCCTCAATTGAAAATTTATTGCTGGTAATACTTAAATCGTAGAATGTTTCAAATATGCCATTGCCAGATGCGTTTGGATCTAATACCCCACCTTCAAATTCTGTATCGCCTTTTACTATACTTCCATTTTCATCATATCCCAAAAACTTAATGCCCATAATAAAAAATTGTCTACTTGGGTTCTTTATAGTTCCGTTACCTGAGTAACCAGTGTCATTAAAATATTCTTGTAACTGATCACTGGCCCTTCTTAATTTTGTATTAAAAGAGAATCCGTATGGTTCAGTAATATCAAATGTTACAGTATATATGTTGGTAGAAGATTGTGTTTCTTTTCCTGATATTGCTTGTTTTAATACTAAGTTATCAATGTAATAATCCAGATCAAATCCAGGTGCTCGTTGAAACACATCTCCTGTGACTGGGTCCGGTTCAGTTGTGTTAATGCCTCCAGATTGTGCTATAAGATATGCTCCGCCTGTACCTTTTACTTCAGTTGCATTTGCAAGTGCATCTATTTTTGTTCTGCCTGTTGCTTGAAAAGCATCATATGCATCAGGTGTAATCATATATAAACTAAGTTGATATGTATAAGATGACAATGCACCTAATGGATTCTTTAATCGTCTGCCCGGTGCATCTGTACTTGCTGTGTTTGTATTGCTATTTTTGGTGCCTGAACCGTCAAGGTTAGAGGATGTGCTTTGGCCAGTGCCAGCGGTTTTATCTCTTTCAGCAATTTGTGCCGCATTTAGGCCTGGCGGTTCATTTGAAGGGCCAACGGCTTGATCATCATTATCTTTATTCTCGTCAGTCATTAGATACCTAGTACACGTTTAAGAGTTGTCATTGTAGGGACAAATATATTCACACCTGATTTAAAATTAAAGTAAGGATCAGGGCCCAATTGATTAGGGTTGCGAGATGCAAACACCCACCATAAACGAGAATCGTTGTATAAGTCTTGTGCTAACATGTCAGGTCTAAATTCATATTGTGCTGTGATTGTAAAAGATGCATCAGATGCATCTCTAGGAATTGCAGTATACGGCTCCATTATACCTAAATATTCACCGTCTACTATAGTTGTTCTATTATAAGGACTTGTTTGTGGATATATATTGTTTGAGATTGCCATTACCAAATTCCTGGTTTGTTTCTTTGTGAGCCACGCAAGAGGGCGCCAGTAGCATACTCTCTAAGACTAAAGTCATTGCTAATAGAATTTCTACTAACAACAGGCACACATGTAAGTGTTATTGTAATTTTTGTAGGTACATATGTAATTGCAGGATTAGCGGCTGTAAAGTTGGCTGGTGGCCTTTCACCTCCCGGCAGTAATGTACCTCCGATCAGCGAAACTTTTGATCCAGCATCATCTGCTTCTGATGTTGTTGCTTTAATGTAATCAACATTGTTAGGCAAATTATATGAAAAATTAGTAATTGCAACAGGATGATTATCTAATTGAAATGCTCCTAGTCCATAAAAATAACCTAATGGGGGAGGTGTTCCGTTCTGTGGATTCTCATCTTGTCCATAAAACATTTTAGTCATTGACCTAAAGAAGTGTATACATGCTAATACATAATTGGCTTCTTTTGTATCCTGTGCTGTAAAATCCGCAGTAAGTGTAATTGATTCAACAGCACTGCTTGTATATTGTTGTATTCTGTAGTTTGAATGTGTTGGTAGAACACCGTCATAATTGGCCATATATATAGTATTAATTGTAGGAGTATACGGAAATACTACGCCATCTGTGGATGCCAAGGGTGCTAATATCCCTGGTGCATTTGGGCTTTTGTACAAGTAGTTAGCATCCGGAGCCAAACATAATCGGACTCTCCAATCTGCAACTTCACGCCCTTTTTCTTGTTCACCAGTCGTTTTTGCTGTCATTTATATATTTCTCCAAATATTTCCCAAGACTTGTCCATTTGTATAAATAGTAGTCTTACATGATATATTTATCTATACTAAAAACCTTCAAATTTTACCCGATACACTTGCAATCGGTAATCAATTATTGTATAGTGAATACATCGACTCCATACTTGTCGAACTAACTTAATAGAGGAAATTTAATGCCAGCACCGCGAAAAACAGTCAATTATCTAAATAACAAGGATATTCTTAAAGAAATCCACAAAAGTAAAACATCTTACTGCTACTTTACTAAAAAAGACTATCACTTTTTTGATCTGATCACTGACCTCGATCTTGCTACTGAAGGACAAAGTGGTATAGAAAAAAGTCTAACATGGGCAGTTAAACCTGAACAAATTCAACAAGCAAAAGAAAACAAAGCCGCTCGTCTCTCAGCAGAGCAAGGGTTGACAGGTAAAAACAAAATTGACCCTGCAACTATTGAGACTGATGGGTTAATGTTTAGAGTTATGACTTGGGACCATATTCCAGTTGCTCAAAAACAACCTAGAAAAGTTGTAAAGAAAAAGAAGGCAGTTGATATCATTGATTTTGAAGAAGACTTGGGTGCAAACAAAGATTTATTCGCAGATATTGAAGATAAGAAAACTAAAAAAGAAGTACAAGACTTAGTTCATGTAAAAGTTAACTTCCCTCCTTTTCAGCACTATCGTTTAGATGCTGAAACAATGTCTACTCCTTTAGTTGGCAAGTCACATTGGAAAGGTGGATTAAAGACTGGTAAGTTTACTGCAACAGACGGCAGTATCACAGATAAGTTAGCACGTATGTACATTATGTTATGTGAAAAGTATGCTATGAAGTTTAACTGGCGTGGTTACACATACAATGATGAAATGAGACAAAGTGCTATACTTCAATTAACTTATGTAGGCTTAAGATTCAATGAAGCCAAGTCAGCCAATCCTTTCGCATACTATACTGCGGCTATCACAAACAGTTTCTGTAGAGTTCTTAACTCTGAAAAACGTAACCAAAACATCAGAGATGATATTTTAGAAATGAATGGGTTAAATCCTTCATTCACTCGTCAAATGAAAGACTACAACGGTCTAGGTTACGAAAAGAAAGCAGAAGCATACACTGAATAACACTTTCGGGCAAACAAGGCATACAAATGTCTTGCTTTGCCTGCCTCTGTCATGTATAATAGATGTTG
>Ga0208814_1001048_pt1 | contig 13841 bp, 14 predicted proteins | sample MalvirAntarct_55_FD_184253 | JGI IMG/M metagenome (GOLD analysis project Ga0208814, IMG submission 184253) | Marine viral communities from the Global Malaspina Expedition - Malaspina viral metaG Antarct_55 (SPAdes) (version 2) | ecosystem: Environmental > Aquatic > Marine > Oceanic | place...
GAAGAGTTGGATGCCTGTCGATGGTATGCCCAAAACTACAGTAGAGAGAGGCCTTACTTTGAGCCTACCGAGTGCGTATGCAAGTTGGCATGGGTAGATAGGAAGGCAAAGGTACTCAAGTGAATGCACTTGTGTTTGCCTTAATGCTTGAAACACTTGTCGATGGTTCAGTGGATAAGGTCGAAGAATTCGGCGTATTTCAGGACATCGATCACTGCGTATATTTTGCTAACGTGATCACCCGACAGGGCACTTCAAAGACTGCGGCCAAGTTAGATTACACGGTTCCCTACAAAGCATACTGTATTCCAAGATATGTTGATCCCGATACCACAGTAATCTTTGAAAGATAGATGACCTAGAGACACTACTCGCCAATGATTGATCCGCTAACAGCCGTCACCATAGCCACTAAGGCTTTTGCTACTATAAAGGGCATGGTCTCCGCTGGGCGAGAAGTAGAAGATACGCTGGGGCAGATAGGCAAATGGTACGGAGCCGTCAGCGATTTTAACGAATGTCAGAAGAGGGCAGAAAATCCTCCCCTATTCAAGAAGATCATAGCTGGGCAGTCTGTAGAACAAGAAGCCATGCAGATATATGCACATGGCAAAAAGATTCAACAACAAGAGCGGGACTTACGGGAATTGCTACTCTGGAGCTACGGGCCTACGGGCTACAGCGAGTTAGTGGCACTTCGCAGAAAGATAAGGGAACAACGGGAAAAGACCGTATACCTCCAAGAGCGAAAGAGAAAAGAACTGTTTTGGAATAGTCTCAGCATAGGGTTGATACTTATACTGGGGTACACAAGCTACGCAATCTTCTCTTTCCTAATAAACTACAAGAATGGGGGTGTCTAATAGTGAGAATGGACTTGATCAATACACCACTTTTGGGGTATAATACTGCTAGGTAAAAAAGTTATTAAGTACCTTCTTTTGCCTATGCCAAACCCCCCCTCAAGGAATTAATGAAGTATACTGTCCGCCCTCCAACCCTAGAAGATTACCCTCAAATAAATAGCTTGGGACAGTGGTTCCAACAGAATAGCTTTTACTCCCAATGCGGGTGGTCAAAAGACAAATCCTATTATTGGGTATCTACAGGCGCACAGCCTGAATCATCAACATTTATGCGCGTAGTTGAACTTGACGGAAAAGTCGTCGGGTTCTTTATGGGCAATTTGACTGAATACTTTTTCTCCACGCAGACAATCGCGCAAGACTTAGTAATGGTGTTCACCCCCGAACACCGAGACGGCATCTCAAAACCAATCATTAAGATGCTACGGGAATTTTTTAAATGGGCCAAGAAAAAGAAGGCTCACGAGATTTGTATCGGGGTAACGTCTGGCATTGCTGGGCCGGGATACGAAAAATTAATACTTAAACACGGCTTTAAAAAGGTCGGGTTAATCATGAAAAAAGAGGTGTAATTATGTGTGGAGGCGGTGGATCAACAACCAATACGACCAATACAGGGCTTGGTGATGAACAACATGACGAGCTTGTTGCTGGTCAGGGGACTATCCGAGCGGATATCGATAGCTTTGGGGACGAGGCAGAAACTCGTTTCAACAGCACGATGGACGAATTCGGGGAAATGGCTGATGCCAACGATGATCGTTTCGACGATGTCGATAATTCTCTCTATGGTATTGGGAATAGTATTAACACAGGCTTTGCTGATGTTACTACAGGTCAAACCGAACTAGCCACTAGCGTAGATACTCGCCTAGACGCTACAGACCAGAACCTTACAACTGGTTTTGATAACATCACTAATACGGTCAATACTGGTGTAGGTACCGTTACAAATGCCGTAGATACTCGTGCGGGTGAGATAAACACCAACATAGACAATAATTTCACAAATACTAACGATGCTATTGGTACTGGATTTACTAATCTTACTGATACCGTAAATACAAACGACAGCGTCCTGTTAGCTAACCAGACTGACGGCTTTAGTGACGCAAAAGATCAACTCACTGAAGTAGGGACAGATCTTGGTGACCAGCTAACTGACACATCTGTTAATGTGTTGGGCGGCCAAGCAGACATTTCAGCATTAATTGAGAAGTACGGTGGTGACGCCGCTACTTACTACGCCGACTTGGCTAGTGGGCAGGGAATCTTACGCGACGGTCAAGGCACTATGCAGACCGCGTTTGATGAATTCCGTACAGACTTCGATGATTACTCAACCCTAGCTAACCAAACTCGTAGTGATCTGGGTCAGACCGTTATCGGTGGCTTTGACACAATGGGTCAGGTTTTAGGTAACCAAGCACAAGCTAGTGCTGATGGTTTTGCTGGCGTTAATCAAGGCGTAGCCAATGTAGGTTCTGATGTTGCGGACGTTAGCTCAGACGTTGCTTCTAGTGCTGGGGATTCCCAAACAAACTTTGGTAATATCGCCGCTTCAATCTCTGGAGTTAGTGGGGCAGTTTCAGGCGTGGGTGACGATGTTGCTGACAGCGCCACAGCCTCCGATAGTAACTTCGCTTCTGTAGCTACCGAAATAGCCACGGGCTTTAATGACACTAGCGCAGAAGGTTCTGCTCGTAAGAAGAGCTTCCTCGACACTCTGGATACCGTATCGAATATTATACAAACAGATACAGGCTCTCTAGATGCAAACGTAAAGGCCAACTACCAGAGCCTAATTAGTTCATTCGATGACCAAGGTAATTTAATTACCCAATCTGCGAGTGACACTGGCAACACATTTACCCGAGCCCTGTCAGACCAAGGTAGCCTATTCATTGCTGAATTTGATGCCGCTGGTGTTCGTGTGGGACAACAGACCCTAGATATTAACAAGTTAATGAACAATGTATCCTCTTTCGAGGCTAACATGGGCACTCAGTTCAACACTATCTTTGGGGACGCAGAAGCGGCGGCCCAAGGCCGTAGCGATATTCTTTCTGCCTTCACTGTTACCAATGGCCTTATTGGCGATACAGGTACAGGTCTTGGACAGCAGTTTGATGATGAACTCGGAGCATTGCAGTCTGCCTTTGATGCTCAGGGTAGCCTAATACGAAGTGAGATAACTGAGACAGGATCAGAGCTACGCAGAGACTTAGATTCTCAAGGCAACTTGATCACCACCGAGTTTAGTCAGACTGGTGAGATCATAGGCCAGACTTCTTTGAATATCTCGGACATCTCTACTCAGTTGAATGGAATGCAAGCGGGCCTTGGTGATCAAATCACTGGCGCATTCTCTGGCATCCAACAATCATCTGAGGAGCTACGATCTAACTTAGTGGGTAACCTAGCTGGCTTGCGTAACATCATGACAACTCAGGGTGATACCATTGGTGCGGATCTACAAACCAAGTTTGGGTCACTCCTATCAGCGTTTGATGAAGAAGGAGAGCTTATACGAAGTTCTGTCACCGAGACTGGCGACTTTATCTTCCGTGAGATTAACGAAAATGGTGAGCTAGTAGTAAGCACAGTAGATGACGCCACAGGCCAGTTACTAGAGTCTGATAAGTTTAATGCCGAGCTACTGACTACTGATTTTGACTCTCGCTTTAATTCATCTGACGAATTCCTCCAAGCAATTGACTCCTCTATCCGACAGGTTGGCGGGGACATCGACCAAGGCCTACTCGGAATGGCTTCAGGACTAGAAGGGGGATTCATGTCTCGCTTTGACGAACTGAGTGACCAAGAACGTGAAGGACGTAATGAATTCACTACCAGACTAACTCAAGTACGAGCCCTGCTAGAGGAAGATGTAGCAGACCTAGATGACGGCCTACGATCAAGAATGGGCGCTCTAAGTAAGGCATTTGACGGTGAAGGTAGACTCATAGCTAACGCAATTGATGCTAACGGAAACATGCTCAAGAGAACTATCGATGATAGCGGAAATTTACTTTTGGGTACCTATAGCCGCATGAATGGACAGCTACTCGATCAGCAGTCTTTAGATATCAACCGATTGATGAAGCAGATCTCTGATAGGCGAGTTACCCAAGGATCAAACGCCAACATGGGCGGAATGAGCCCTACTGCGGGAGCCCCTGCTCCTGCCTCAGTGTACAGTGGCTTTGCGTCACCTTACGCCCAAACTTATTAAGAAAGGCGGACACTGAATGGAAGATGGTCATCGACTTGGTCGCATAGAAGGTAAGCTGGATAAACTTGCGGACGCAGTAGTAGCTCTGGCCCGTATGGAAGAGCGCATGGTTACCCTGTTTAACCGAATGAATAAATACGAAGAAAAGCAGGATGAGTTGGAGGAGAAAGTCGGGGAGATATCATTAAGAGTATCAACCGACGGACAAACACTACGCTTTGCAGAGCGTGTATTTTGGATAGCCGCCTCCGCCGCTGTCTCTTACTTATTTTGGACTATTAAATGAACCCAACAACTGTTTCTGATTCCTGTATCCACCTAGTTAAAAAGTTTGAAGGCCTACACAAAGTTACTGAAGAAGGTGATGTTCGAGCATACCGATGCCCGGCTGGCCGATGGACAATTGGCTACGGACATTGCAAGGGCGTTAAGTCTGGTATGCGTGTTCCTGAGTCTGAGTGCCTCAAGCTACTCACCGAAGATCTCAATGATGCTGGTGCAGTAGTTAAACGATATGTAAGCGTACCCCTCAACCAACAGCAATTTGATGCTCTAGTGTCTTTTGTCTTTAATATTGGTGGTGGTGCTAACTTCCAGAACTCAACCCTACTCAAGAAATTGAACCAAGGTTTGTACGACGAAGTACCTGAGCAAATCATGCGCTGGAACAAAGCCCGCGTAGAGGGTAATTTAAAGCCCCTCAGAGGCCTCACACGACGTCGTACAGCCGAAGCGGCACTATTCGCTATGAACACACCCCTTGCAGACGAGGGCGGTGATTTGATGGCACAGAAGCCAGAACAAGCGGCTATTAAGCCCCTCAAGAAGTCTAAGACTTTAGCAGGAGCGGGTATCGCTGGTGGTGCTGGTGTAATGGCAGAACTTGCAGGGCAATTACAGCCTCTGGTCGGTTACTCAGAGTCTATTAAGTATATCTTCTTGGCGGCTTCTTTGGCTGGTGTAGCGTTAGTTACCTACGCAAGGGTCAAGGATAGCAAAGAAGGTGTTCGGTAATGAGCCTGTACGAAAATATTAACGCTAGAAAGAAATCTGGCACCAGTAGAACTAAGAAGAAATCTACTGTTACCCCCAAAGCCTACAAGAACATGAAAGCTGGGTTTCCTAAGAAGAAAAAGAAATGATCTTCGGTTTATTTAGCAAAATTAAAATCATACTGGCTGGTGCTTTGGCGGCCCTATTACCAATCCTTTATATCATCGGGCGTAAAGACGGTGCCAAGATTGAAGAGGTCAAGCAAGTAAAGGCCTCGGCAAAAGCGGCAGAACAACGTGCTGATTTTTATAAGGAGATGGAGACTACTAACAATGAAATTGAAAGTACTAAGCCTCGCGATAGGGACGATGTTGTTAAGCGGTTGCGCGAACACGGTCTATAAGACTGAAGTAGAAGTCTACTGTCCCACAATCAAGATTTACCCCGAGGATTTTAATAATCGTCTAGCAGACGAAATTGAAGATCTACCCGCTGATAGTCAAGCTATCTCAGAGGCCATTTCCAATTATATCGTTCTCAGAGACAAAGTTCGAGCTTGCGAAAAACAGGCCGACACATTGAAGAGAAAACAAAATAATGAGTGATCCCTTAACAGCGACAGGCCTAGTAGGCGACCCAAGTGCCCTTCCCACAGATACGACGGGACAGGGTAATCAGTCTGGTAGGTTACAAGGCCAGACCATCTATCCCGGTGGGACACCTAACCCCAAAGTGGAAGGTGTAGCGGCCCCGACAATTACTGCGGCTACAGGTAACTACGCCACAAACAATTCCTCCGTTGCAACTAACGCGGACTATGTCGGCAATGTTAACGTCACGGATGCTACCACAGATATATTCAGCGACCCTGACTCCTTTATCGACGGGGTAGGCGGTAACCTATCTGACAAAGTAGAGGACATAGATCCTAACGCCGCTGGTACAGTCATGGACGGAAGCGACTATGGCATGGATGCAGACGGCCTTAATATCGCCACATCTACAGCCGCTACCGCCACCGCATCTGGGGTAACCGCACCAAATTCAGCTAGTACCTACGACGCGGCTACGACATACGATCAGGTTAATTCTAACCTAGCCACTGCCGCAACGATGGATACCAATGATAAGGCTATCGTTGACGCTGACGGTTTAGAGATAGACGCGCAGGGAATGGCTACGGGGATCAACGAAGACGGTTCTATTAACGCTACGGGGGCCGCACTAAACGCTTTTGCACACCAGAACATCAGTAACGTCATTGATACCAGCACAGTCGCGGGTAAAATGCTTGCCCAGAACTTAGGTGAGGGCAACTACACAGATTCCAAATCTACCGTTAAAGGCCAATTAGAGATCCTCACAGGGGAATTTACCGACTCTGTAACGGGTGAACCAAAGATCCCTACATGGGCGGCGGGCATTGCTCGTAACGTATCGCGTTCAATTGCCTTCAAGGGCATTACAGGAACGGCCGCAACTGGTGCATTAGCACAGGCGATGATTGAGGCAACCTTGCCTATCGCACAAGCGGACAGTCAGTTTTACCAAACACTGACAATAAAAAACATGGACAACAAGCAACAGATGACCATCAACAAGGCCAACGTCTTGTCGAAGATGGAGATGGCTAACCTAGACGTCCGTACATCTTTGGCCGTGACTAACGCCAAGACGTTCATGCAGTACGACATGGCTAATCTAGAAAACGAACAGCAAACTAACATCGTCAACACCCAAGCTAAAGTACAATCAATCTTAGAAGATGCTAACCAGAAAAACGTAGCCCGTAGGTTTGGCGCTGAAGCCGAGAATGACATGGATCAATTCTATGACAGTCTAGGTGCTTCCATCGACATGTACAACACTGGGCAAAAGAACCAAATGAGCCAGTTTAATTCAGGTGAGTTAAACGACACGTTCCAGTTTAATGCTACGCTAGAGAATAGCCGAGAGCAGTTCTACTCTAATATGCAGTATCAGGTAGATGCATCGAACGCTAAATGGCGTCAGTCAGTTACTCTGACAAATAGCGAGATGCAGTTCCAAGCGGCCGCAACGGACGTAAAGAACATCCTTGGTCTTACCACTGAATCTTTGAACCAACTATGGGATCGTACAGACTCACTTTTAGATTATTCATGGAAAGAAGGTGAGAACGAAAAGGACAGAGGCCTCAAACTTGAGATGGCTAAGATGGAACTACAAGCGGCTAGAGAAGCGGCCAAGGCTCAGAAGAAGGGCGGAATTTTCGGAGCTATCGGGTCTATCGCAGGAGCCATGTTAGGCGGCCCCGTTGGAGCTAAAGCTGGTGGGTTTATCAGCGGACTTTTAGGGGATTAATAGGAAACTAATATGACATTTGAAGAAGCAATAGTAATAGCCGTCCGTAAATACTACGCCGGTAAAGACCCCGAAGCACTCAGGGAATCTGCCGAAGGTGAGATGAAATACACTCGTGAATACTTCGATGAATTGGAGGAAGAGCTAGTACCTTCCGACAAAAAGAAAAAATCAAAAAAAGATGAGGAGGTAGAAGAATATGAGTCTGACTAATCCAACTCGTCCTGACGCACCCATACCGGGAGCAAACTACACAAGCGATACAAGAAATTACCCTTGGCATCGTCCGCCCGATATCACGGATGTGGATGAGGCCCTAGAACACGTCATGGAGCGTCTTACCGAGACTGATGATGGCAAGCGTTACATGAGCCTTATTGCGTCTGGTACACCCATCGTAGACATTACAGATATTGTCGTTACCTTGGCTATCGGCAGAGGCAAGATTACCACCGATTTCGCTATACTAATATCAGGGCCTGTCACTCGTATGATAGAGATAATGGCCAAGTCTTACGGAGTTACCTACACTCTAGGTATTGACCGAGAGGACTCTTATATTACAGCCGCCGCCATTAATGGACGCAAGGCTGTCTCTGCCCCACCAGAAGACGTAGAAGAAGTTCCCTTAGAAGAAACCCCAATCGAAGAAGAGGGCGGGCTTATGTCCGCTGTGTCTGAAGAAGAACAAGCAAGTATGCTAGGTTATGAAGCCGAGGAGATAGACGAAGATGAGTGATGCACTGTATGGTTTCGCTACCGGGTTCGCTGACGGTTTTACTAAAAGTTATTCTGCTAGACTCGCAAACGATGCGGCGGAAAAAAAGGACAAAATACGTTTTGGGGCCCAAGCTTGGTTGAGTGAAAAATCTACCTACGACGCAAATGAGGCGGCGGATGCGGCTAGGGTAGCTCAGGCGGAAGCTTTTGTACGGGTTAATAACCTACCCGAAAATTCCGTGATGAACATTTACGATATGCTTGAGGCTAAGATAACTACAGCGAATATCATGAAGCAAATAAACTCCACTGGCGCAGTGTGGGAGGACGTTGTTCCTGCCGATACAGCAAGCGCACAGACAAACGCTATGCTTGGGGGTGGTGACGCGGGCGTAACAGTAGGCAAACCTATTGCCAGCACCGTAGTAGACGTCGAGGAATCAAATTCCACATCTACTGCTAAAGCCGACCCAAACAATCCCTTCACTAAATACGCACAGGAAATTCAAGACACTGTGGGCGCAGACTCCGACTACTTTGATCTAGTTTTGGGAGGGTACAAGAGACCTGACCGCACCCCTACAATGCGATTTACTCCCGGAAGATCTAGTGCAAAAACAGAAAACCTTAGCTTTGAGAAACAAGCAGTACTCGCGGCGCAAAATGATCCTGAGTGGGATGCCACCAACTACAGTAACAACATTACAATCTTAGCTAAATACAAAAAGAATTTGTCGGGTGACGAAAAGGCACAAACTTTTGAAAGCCCCAAAGAGTTGGCAGTATTTAACCTTATGAATAGTGTGGAGTACACGCAACTCAATGGTCAGCCAGATGCACAAAACGAAATGCTGGTAAACCTTGAGGGTATGTTTAGGGCTAACAGTACCACGGCAGAAACCCTAACCGCTGGAGTCTACACATCCCAAGTCTCTAAATATTCGATGATGTTGACCTCTGTGGACGAAGGAGAAAGAGAAAAGGCAGAGCAATGGTTCTTAAATGTCAAGCCAGCGCATGATGCGGCATTTAAAGCCCACGCCGCGCTAACTGAGACCCCTGATGATGCCCCTGTGTTTGCAATAACCTACATGGGCAAAGGTGGAGAATCTATTTACGGAACTGCTATTAAAGATCCCGAGGTAGAAGGCGGGTATATCTTGGCTAATGACGAGAAAATTGGCAAGGATCAAGTTACAAACTCCCTGACTTTTGACATGTTTGACGCGAGGACTAAGGCAGTCCAAGCCGCAAGTACTGTATACGGAGAGGTCAGCAAGGCCCAAGTTTCCACATCCGTGGCCGCCACAAACTTAATGGCGTTAGATCGTATGGTGTTTGATAACGAAGCCGTACTAACAACGCTAGAGGGCGGCGGTACTTCACTGTTTGTAAGTGGTAAAAACGAACTCGCGGGTGTCATGAAATTGTTGGGTGAAATGCAACAAGCCGACCCTGAAAAAAGCACGAAGGTGAGCCTACTCGACGGCATAAATGGCGAAGTAGACAATCTGCTATCAACGAATAAAATTAGTGAAGACACTGCACGGGCGTACAAAGAGTTTAACGCGGCCGTAGTACGGACAATCTTTGCTACAGGTAAGGCCTTGGGTCAGTCAGGTAACGGCTTTAGTAACCAAGACTACCGTGTAATTTCTCAATCTTTGGTTAACGCCAATAGCTATGAAGCTTTCTCTAATAACCTACGACGTCTAACTAATGAGCTATATGAGGGATGGGACGCACAGGCCGTTAGTGCCCAGAACCACGCCCTTGTGCAGAACGTGGTGAGGTTCCCGGGAGGAGAGGAGATTGTTGGTAACTCTGTCTTAGGAGTGAAGCAATACTACGACTCTGAAATGGGCTCAAACAGCCGCCATGTGTATGCTTGGTCACAGGGAACTTCCGATAACCTTGAAAACTCCCAAGTGTTCGAGACGGCAGACGCATCTCTAGTCACTAAAGGTATGCCCAAAAGCATGGTAGGCAAGAAGGTAATTCTATTCAGCGAAGTGGTGACTGATGACAGCGGCAATAAAACTGCGACAACGTCGTGGGAGGAGTACTAATGGCTGGAAATATAGTTACGGATCAAGCCACTATCGATTGGTTAGAGAGTCTTAATGCGGACAAAAAACCTGTTGTAGAAGAAATCAAAACCGGCACTCCTTTTACGGGGGAAGAATCCTACATGGACGGCGGCTACTACGACTCTGAGGAGACGTTTTTAAAGGTAGACCGCATGGAAACTCCCATTACAGAAGATGAGAGCGACAACCCTATCGTAATACAGATCGTTGAGTCTGACGTGTACAAGAACGCTACTACAAGCGGTGCGCGTAACGCCATGATACGAGAAGCGTTGGATAGTACTAACCGTTCTATTTACGAGAGTAAGGGTGAGCCCACTAGGTTTGATAACATCAGGACTCAGAAGTTTAAGAACCAAGACGGAGAGCCTCGGACTTATGTGGTACCCAAATACGGTGGAGAGTCTACAGGGTTCCAACGCACCGTCGGTGGGGCGATCCTTAACACTGCGAAGATGTTTTCTGGGGGCGTTGAAAAAGGCTTTAATATACCGTTTACCGACAAAAGAACTCCGGGAACTGATGATTTTTTAACCGACCCCGAAACAGATTATATAGCTGAAAACTTTCCCACCTATCCTGCCGCTGGCGGTATAGAGAAGGCGGCCCAAGACGTCGTACCTATTATCGTTGCGGCAATGGCTGGTGGTAAAGGTGTAGATAAAATTGATGACGCAGTGGGTGGCTCCAAGAAGTTAGCTAACTGGATCTCAAAGCAGTGGGACGAGGCCAAGAAAGTTGACCCTGCCAATGCTAAAAAGAATTTAGAACGTATGCTGAAGGGGCTGTTTGTTGAGCGAGGCGCTAACCTTGGTGCAACAATTGCTACGCCCGACGATATGGAGCCCTTGCTGGGTGACAATGTCCTTGAAATGATAGGCATCGATCCTGAGACCAACCAGAAATTAGGGCACTACATAGATAACGAGGCTTTTACTGCGATGGGATCCGTAGGTATTAGGCTGATTGGTATGGGGTATAACTTTGCTAAAAATTTATGGCCTGTATTTTCCAAGAAACCTAAGACCCGTGCGGCTGAAGTCGGTATGCTTTTACTCAAGCAAATTGACCCTAACGTCACAGACGATTTGCCCGGTGAACTTATCGCCGAAAGAGCGAGACTGCTAGGCCAGACTATTTTGGACAACAAAGAGTTCAAGCTAGGCATACTCGGTCAGAGGGCTGTCAAGAATGCAGACGGCACAGAAACTATCGTAGACATACTTCCCGGTGGAGCTATTCAATTAGACTCAGGTACCGCCTTGGCTATGGGTGCGCGAGAGTACGTCGAAAATGCCTATGGGTGGTTGAAAGCTACTATGGAGCCCGAGGTATATGAGCAGACAATTAACCAATACTCACAAGCTATCATTGATAACATCGTAGGCCTGAAACAGGGGCGACGAGGGAACCAAACAGTACAGGCGGGTGAGGCCTCCATAAATGCAGATGCCTCTCGTATTTTAGTTGGCGCGGCAGATGACGCCATCGAAGGTGGATCTAAGAATGCCAACCAAGCTGGGGTATTGCTCGGAGAAGATATCGCAGAGCCTGTAGTAACTGCCCTTGGAAACGTGCAGAAAACTCGAACAGGCGTTGAGTTGGCCGAGAACGTATCAAATGCCACGCAAGACAAAGACGTCATTGTAGACATGTTAAACAGCGCCCGTGAAAATAGCTCACTGGGCAATACATCTACTGAGATGCAGACATTCCAACAACTCGCGGGGGAAGATCTATACCAAGGATGGCAAGCCAGCTACAAAAACTACAATGATGCGTTTGAAGCATTACCGAACGATATCCCCGTGGATATGGAAGACCTCAAGAACCTTATTGAAGATGTCTCTAAAAAAACAAATGACTTCGATTTCGTAACTACAGCTACAACTAAACAAGATCCTTTCCGTGAAATGTTACAGGGGCTCAAACGTCGAGTGACTGGTGTAGATGACGCGGGTAAACCTATTGTGGAAACAGGCGAGGAAGTATTATCCCGCCTAGACAACATCGATCTCAAGTGGCTGTACACTAACCTACGCCCAGAAATATCCCGACGATTAAACGCTCTTGAAGCGAGTGGCGCACCTACATCTAAGCCCTTAATACAGCTTAAAGAATGGATAGATGGTGCGGCAGAAGCATCAGGCCAAGCTGAGTTCCGAGGAGCTATGGATCTGTATGAGGAACATGCAGGGACATACCTACGCACAGACGAACTAGCACAGTGGGAATCCAAGGCACGGAAAGTACGGGAAAAAGAAGTCGCTCCGGGCGTGAACATGGGCCAAGAGAATGTCTACGAGCTAGGTATGCAAACTCTAATGAACGCAGAGCAAGCGTTAACGCCGGGCAAGATGGAAGCATTCCTAAACGCCCTAACAAAATCATATGGTAAAAACATAACCCCAGAGATGGCCCAAGCCTATGTGGGTTTAGCCATACGAGGATTGTCTCGCTCTACAGAAGCGGGCAGTAAGGTTAGTGCCGCTCAAGTACGAGAAGCAGTACAGCCGTACCTAACGCAACTAGAGGCGACAAACCCGAATGCCGTTAAGATGTTTGAAGACACGGTGTCTAGTCTGGAGATGGTCGAGCTTGGTCTTACCACCGCCAAGAATGCCAATGCGGCCGCAGAAAAAGCCTACCAAAATATTGTCGTAGAAGCACAGGAAAGGGCCGCGTCTAAGTTTGTTAACAACCTGACTGGCTCTAACCCAGCGGCAATGTCTGACCCTAGCGAAGTGTTTAAATCTATCTTCGGTGCGAAGAACGCCCCTGACTTGATGGAAGACTTACTCCGACAAGCAGACGATATTGGGAACCCCCTAATCAGGGATGGCCTGAAGTCCAAGTACATTAGCTACATTAAAGATCGAATATTTACTAACAAGCGTATTGCGAGTGAAATAACGCCAGAAGGGCCGGGAGCTACCCGAGAGATGAGCCCAACTCAGATTTCTAGCATTCTAGGCGAAGAGTTTGATAACACACTCAGTACCTTAAAGATTGTGTTTAAAGATGAACCCGGCAAAGCAGACGCAGTAACACACCTGTTAGAAGTACTGGACGTAGCGGTTAATAACCGAGCTATTCGAGGCAACAACTTTGGATCTTCTACGGTTCTAGATGAGCGACTAAAAGAGAAAATGAATAGGCTTATTGTTCTTACGTTGGGTGTTCTTAACCCCGTGGCGACAAAGGCCCGAAACATTAGTGCGGCTCTGACAGATAAGAGGACGAAAGAAGTAGCTGAAGCCATAGAGCTACAGATAGACATGCTGGTCACCTCGCCCCAATACTTTGATGAAGTAATGCAAGCGGTTGCGGGCAAAGCTGAAGGTAGCCCCATCATGAAGTTACTAGAACGCAACATGATCCGTGGTGGAATAGTTTTAGATAAACAACGCCCCATTGAAACTTTAACCGCCGTACCACCAGAATTTGATGAGACGCAAAACGAACAATAGGAATTAAGTAATGAACGACGATTGGACTGACCCCCACACTTGGGTAGGCCTTACAGTATCTTTGGTTCTTCTCGCCACTACGTTTTACGCCGTGTTTGTTAGGCACAGCATCTAGATACAAAAA
>Ga0208814_1001049_pt1 | contig 13833 bp, 12 predicted proteins | sample MalvirAntarct_55_FD_184253 | JGI IMG/M metagenome (GOLD analysis project Ga0208814, IMG submission 184253) | Marine viral communities from the Global Malaspina Expedition - Malaspina viral metaG Antarct_55 (SPAdes) (version 2) | ecosystem: Environmental > Aquatic > Marine > Oceanic | place...
CTATGTTTAGGCCTTCGCAAAAACAACCCGAAGGAGACACTTGATGGTCAGAATGGCGCTGGGCGGTCTTGCAACCGCCCGTAGAGGCATAACAACACAAGAGGGCGAGGATATGGCCAACAATAAAGTACAACTAGACCGCAAGAAAGCTGACACGAACAAAGATGGTACGCTGAGCAAGTATGAAGAGTTGTCTGGCGAAGCCAAGCAACAGGCTATGGTTGATGACCCAGACCAAGACGAGAAAGTGAAGATGTATCACGGTGGTATGGCCATGATGGATGAATATGGCGAGGGCCTAATGTCCAATTATGATCCCGTATCAGGTAATCCTATTCCACTTGGCTCAAGTGCAGAAAACGTCCGAGATGATATCGATGCCAAGATCAGCACTGACGAGTATGTGCTCCCCGCGCATGTCGTAAAATGGCACGGTCTTAAGCACATCCAAATGATGCAATCCGAGGCAGAAATGGGCCTGATGTCTATGGAGATGTCCGGGCTAATCCAAGAGGTTGAAAGTGACACGCAAGAGGAACCCGATAGCGAAGGCGTTGAGGACGCCGAAGTTTCGGATGCGGGTGGTAGCGAGCAAGAAGAAGAAGAAACGCTCGAAACACCAGAAGGAAACCGAATTGAGGTGGCAGGAGTAGAAACTACCTTAATAGAACCCGAAGTAAATGAAACCGAAGACTATAAAGAAAACAAATACGGTAAGTCTACTGGATTGTTCGGCATTAAGAAGAACCCATCAGTGGCCTTCATAATGTAATCAAACGGGCCACCCGCGCAAAGCGGCCCCCAAAGGAAAATCATGGCTAAATATAGAAGAAATGACCTCGAAGAGGACAATGGATTAACCTACGCTGAAGAGATGCAAAAACAGCAATCTGTAGCGGAAACAGGCCCGGAGCCTGTGGACGCAGAAGATGCAGCGTTTAAGAAACGCTATGGAGATTTGCGGCGGCATTCTCATCAGCTTATGCAGCAAAAAGACCAACAACTAGCTCAGATGAAAACGCAGCTCGAGACAGCAGCCCGGGGGCAGATAAAGTTCCCTAAGACTGATGAAGAGATCGATAACTGGTCTAAACGATATCCAGATGTAGCTAAGATCGTGGACTCGATTGCTCAGAAAAGAGCCAACGAGGCTTTAGAACAAGGCGTTAAACGGATGGATGGTCTGCGTAAATTTGAGACCAAACTCGTCGTTAAAGAGGCTGAGCAGGTATTGATGCAAGCTCACCCAGACTTTGCTCAGATCCGCCAAGATCCTGCTTTCCATGATTGGGTGGCGATGCAGCCTCAGAATATTATTGATAGCCTTTACAAAAACAACACTGATGCCCTAGCGGCATCCAGAGCGATTGATTTGTACAAGGCTGATACTGGCAGTCGCAAGACAAGTAACTCCGCTGCTCGGGCCGTAGGCAAGAGCGTGAATATATCTCCCTCAAGTGGGAAAGCACAGTGGAGCGAAAGCCAAATTGATAAGATGTCTAATGCTGAATTTAATAAGCACGAAAAAGACATCATTAAAGCAATGCAAACCGGGAATTTTGTCTATGACATGTCCGGGGGCGCTCGATAGGTATTGCTATTATTACCAACTTATGGTATAGTAATTCTATCTAATGAGGTAATTTAATTACCTTAGTTATAAAACTAGAGCCGCTATTAGCCTACCTCTGAGTTTTATCCCTTCCAGAAGAAATCGGCACAAGTCTACCAGTACAACTCTGGCCCGTGTTCTCACGCAACCCAGCCGTAAGTACTGCCACTCGATTGTCCTCTTCGGAAATTGTTTGGGCGCGAAGCGCCCTGCCATTCCAAGGAGAATCCAAATGGCATTTAGTTCAGCAACAGGGCACGGTAACTTACCAAATGGCTCGTTCAGTAGCGTAATCTACTCAAAAAAAGTACAATCTGCCTTCAGAAAAAGTACCGTTGTCGGTGATATTACCAACAGTGATTATTTTGGCGAGATCAATGGTCAAGGCGACACAGTGAGAATTATTAAGGAGCCTGAAATTTCGGTCTCTGAGTATAAGCGCGGTACTACTGTAAACGCACAAGACCTTGATGATACAGACTTTTCTTTAGTAATCGACAAAGCAAACTACTATGCTTTTAAGATGGACGATCTAGAAGAAAATATGTCACATGTGAATTTTATTCAGCTCGCAACGGATCGTGCTGCTTATCGTTTGGCAGATAATTATGACCAAGAAGTTCTTGGTTATCTGGCTGGTTATAAGCAATCAGCAAATCATCAAACAGCAAGCGCACTTAATACCACTGCGAACGGCGATAAAGCTGTCACAACAGCTGGCTCGAATGAGTTACTTGCAAGTATGCAGCTCAAGAAAGGTGACTTCGGCAACATCACAACAAGCTCCGCTGGCGATCATTCGATCCCTCTCGCAGCACGTTTGCCGGGTGCTACTGCGCTTTCAACCGCCGTAGCTTCACCAGCGATGGTTGTCGCTCGCATGAAGCGGCTTCTAGATCAACAGCAAGTCGATACCCAAGGGCGTTTTTTGGTTGTGGACCCGGTGTTTTTAGAAATCATGGCCGATGAAGATTCCCGATTCATGAATGGGGATTTTGGTGAAAGCGGCGGTCTACGCAATGGTCTGACGATCAAGAATTTCCACGGTTTCCGGGTTTATTCTTCATCGAATCTGCCAGCGGTAGGCACTGGTTCCGGTACAACCGGAAGCAGTAATCAGAATAATAACTTTGGCGTTATAGTTGCGGGGCACGATAGTGCTGTAGCAACAGCCGAGCAGCTGTCCAAAACGGAAACTTACCGTGATCCAGACAGCTTCGCGGACCTCGTTCGGGGGCTTCACCTCTACGGTAGGAAGATTCTTCGTCCAGAAGCAATCGTAACCGCCAAATACAACGCAGCATAAGGGAGATTTACAATGGCAAACTTAGCAACTGCAGATCACGCTGCACAAGGCAACAGCGCACGGGGACGTTCCCCGTACATGGTGCAAAACACTATCGACATTGCAGCTGCAATTGTTCTCAAAGGCAGCGACTTTGCTGCCAGTGACACAATGGAAGTTTTGAATGTTCCAGCGGGAACAGTCATTCTTTCAGCGGGTATTGAGATCATGACACAGCTCGATGGTACTTGTACCCTAGACATGGGCTTCACTGGAGCATCTCCAGCTGCTGTCGATGTCTTTGTCGATGGTTTGGATTGTGTTGGGGGTGCCGTAGGCGCTTACGGCACTACACCAGCCACCGAAGCTGCCCAAGTGCAGGTAATATCTTCAAATGACACTATCGATGTTAAATTTGCAACAGAGACAGATGTCACTTTGGGCAAGCTCCGTTTTTGGGCTATCCTGATGGATATCTCAGACATGGGCTCGCACGACATGATAGCTGCCACAGCTGATCGTGACTACCTAGCTTAAATACTCTGGGGCTGGCTTAACCGCTGGCCCCATTGCCATTTCTGAAAGTCTGACATGCCCAGCACATATATTTCACTCTGCAATCAGGTTTTAAGACGCCTTAACGAAGTTGAAATCGTTGAGGCTGAGTTTACCACTGTGCGAGGCGTACAGGCGCTGGCCAAAGATGCTATAATTACAGCACAAGCCAAAATTAATCAGGCAGAATTTGAATGGCCTTTCAATGCCTCTGAGGAAACCGACATTTTGAATGTGGGTGTAGAAGAATACGTCTGGCCTACATTCTATAAAACAACCGATTGGAATAGTTTTCAAATCCAAAAATCTGATAGTCTGGGCGTTGATTTCACAACACTTAAATACATGGATAGGGACGAGTATTACCAGAACCACCGTGACACAGATCAGAATGCTGGTAGTGAGGGTCGTGGCGTACCGATGTACGTTTTCCCATCGCATGGGAATGGCTACGGAGTGACCCCTTCTCCTGATAAAGCCTACTTCATTAAATTTCGCTACTATTTAAATTACGCGGCGTTAATAAACTCATATGATCAAACTCGCATTCCAGACAGTTTTGATAGCGTTCTGGTCGATGGTGCCGTGTATCAAATGTATATGTTCAAGGACAATATGCAAGCGGCTCAAGCAGCTTTCATAGCATTTGAGAAAGGCCTAAAAGACCTACAAACTTTATATATAAATAACTACGAATACATACGAGACACGCGGGTGCGTTTCTAATGGCTGACGAAATTCAGTCATACAAGTTAATTTGCTCTGGCGGCTTAAACAGCAACGAGAACCACCTTGACCTGTCAGATAATTTCTCAGGCGAAGCTACTCGTCTGGTGAATTATGAGCCATCATTATTTGGTGGCTATCGTCGCATCGAAGGGTTCTCAAAATATGACTCCACTTACGGCGAAGTAACAGTCGCTGGTCAGACTACAGGCCAAGGCAAAGTACTTGGAATTGCAATTTTTAAGAATGACGCCACGGGCGGTGGAAATATTGTTATAGCTGCAAGGCAGGATGCAGGAGCGTCTACCTACTCCTTCTATTATTACACTGCTTTCATAGGCTGGAGAAAATATACATTAAACCACGGTGCGACTAGGTTGATGTCGGCAAATGGTCTGACTGTAGATAAAATACGCCACGTACAATTTAACTTTGGTTCTGGGAATCGGATTTGTTTCGTAGATGGAGTAAACGAGGCAATTATATTTGATGGAGTAAATTGGGAAGAACTTAAATCCTCAAATAGCGGCGGGTATACTGCAGGTAATGGCACCAATACTGGCGGGGGTAATCAGTGCCTAAATGCTCCTTCGCTCGTAGACGTATTCCAAAACCATTTGTTCCTATCAGGACACACCGCCACCGGAGCGGCTATTGCCCACTCTGCGCCTACCACCAGCGCCGACCTTGATGGCTTCTATGATTTCACCACCGCTAATGGTGCGGGGCAAATAGCAGCGGGTTTCGACGTTGTACAGATTAAACCTTTCAGAGATAATCTTTTCGTATTTGGCGAAAATGCGATTAAGAAAATTACAGTAAATCCCAATGCCGAATTTTCGCTGAGTCAGGTTACTGCAAACGTGGGCTGTGTGTCTGTTGATAGCGTCCAAGAAATTGGCGGTGACCTTATGTTCTTGGCCCCTGATGGCCTGCGACCTGTCTCTGGAACTTCTAGAATTGGCGATATCGAACTCTCATCCATTTCTAAAAAAATACAGGTAAAATTAGTCGATATTATCAAAAACGAAGACATAACTACCCTCAACAGTGTGGTGATCAGGTCTAAGTCTCAAGTCCGTTATTTTATCGGGGGTAGCTCCACAGTTGTGGGGGATAGCATTGGGATCATAGGAGGTCTTACTGAAAATTCTGGAAGTCTACAGTGGGAATTTGCTGAGATGCTTGGAATTAGAGCATCGTGCTGCACAAGCGAATATATAAGCACACAAGAACTTGTCTTGCACGGCGACCATGATGGGATTGTCTACCAACAGGAACAAGGTACTAGTTTTAACGGCTCTGATATTACGTCTGTCTACGCAACGCCTTATCTCGATTTTGGAGAGACAGAACAGCGAAAGGTTATGCGTAAATTAAATACGTTTATCCGCGCGGAAGGTCCAATGTCTTTGGATGTAGCTCTAAGCTACGATTGGGGTGATTATGAAGTTTCAGTCCCTAACGATTATGCCGCTTCAAGTGCGGGTGGGCCTACCGTCTATAAGGGACGAGATATAAAATATAACGCTACCAATGTTTTGTACGGCGGTGCGTCAAAGCCAATTATGACTACAGATATTCAAGGATCAGGTTTTGCGGTGAGAGCTACCTTTGTAGCTATAGGGCAGACTGAACCGCACTCAATCCAAGGGCTTGTCATAGAATTTAGCCTCGCAGGGAGACGTTAAAATGGTAGCTTACACAAGGCAATCCGCATCATCGATTATTAACGGATCGAATATTACCGCCGCGCCATTGAACGCTGAATTTAACAAAGTCGTAGATACTTTTAGCAACACTACGGGTCACCGACATGATGGCACGGTGGGTGAAGGTCCGGTCATTGGAATGATTGGCGATCCGGGTCTTTTGCAGCCGCTAAACAAAGTTGTAGTAGACGATACTTTTAACATGGTCAGGTTTTACATTGACGCATCTGGTGCGGGTAGCACTGTTGAACAAGTCCGAATACAGGATGGGGCTATCAGCCCAGCGTATACAAATGACGTAGACTTAGGCACCAATTCTGCGCCATTTAAAGATATATACCTGCAAGGGAATATTTCTGCTTTAGGTAATGTATCTATTGGCGGTACTTTAAATACTACTGCTTTGACCACACTATCCAGCCTAACGGTAACTAGTTCTTCAATTATGAATAGTATCACTTTGACGGGTGATCTTGGCGTATCGGGAAGCGTGGATATAAATGCCGGTACTGTTGATGGCGCGGTAATCGGTGGAGCATCAGCCCAAGCAGTTACCGGCACATTAGTGACTGCTACCACAAATTTTGCTGGGGATTTAACCGGAAACGTAACGGGCAATGCTACTGGTAATGTTACTGGAAATCTGACCGGAAACGTAACGGGCGATGTAACTGGCAACGTAACAGCAAGTTCTGGGACATCCAGCGTAAATAATCTCACGGTCAACGGCACTCTGAACATGAATGCCGGGACAACAGCCACTATCACCAATTTAACTTCGCCAAGTAACACTAACGATGCAGCCACGAAAGGCTACGTAGATACATCTCTTGCAAGTTTAGTAGATAGCGCGCCAAACACTTTAGATACCTTAAATGAATTGGCTGCTGCGCTAGGCGATGACGCTAATTTCAGCACAACAATCACAAATAGTATTGCTACCAGATTACCTCTAGCTGGTGGGACTATAACTGGCCCTATCGCCATGTCCACCAACAAGATCACAGGATTGGGTGATCCTACTGCAAATCAAGATGCGGCAAGTAAAGCCTACACAGACACGCAGCGGGATAGCCGACTTGCTCTAGCTGGCGGCACCCTGACAGGTGCGATCACGATGGGTGCTAATAAGGTCACGGCTACCTATACGCCCAGCGCAAATACTGACCTGACTAACAAAAGCTATGTCGATGGAATTTTAGGCAGTGCAACTTCAGCAGCTACGTCTTCTGCTAATGCTGCAACTAGTGCTACAAACTCTGCCACTTCTGCGACTAACTCATCCAATTCTGCGGCAGCGGCACTAGCCAGCCAGAACGCAGCCGCTGCTTCGTTTGATAGCTTTGATGACAGATATTTAGGAGCTAAATCTTCCCCGCCTTCGGTAGATAACGATGGTTCTGCGCTGCTCACTGGTGCGATCTACTGGAATACAACCTCTAATAATCTGTTTATTTGGACAGGTAGTGCGTGGAACTCCGCTGCTTTTGACGTTGGTACAGCACTTTTTGATGCAGACATTGGATCAACAGTGCAAGCCTATGATGCAACAACGCCTGTCGATCTGGGCGATTGGACAGTTACCGAGTCTGGCGGCTCTTTGTACTTCGCCACAAGCGGAACAAACAAAATGAAACTTGATGCAAGCGGCAACCTTGATGTTGTTGGCTCAGTCAACACTAACGCAACCATTAGCTAGAGGGATATCCGAAGATGGCTATTAAAGTAAGCGGTACAGAAGTTGTCAGCAACACCCGTGAATTAAAGAATATTACTAGCGTGGATGCTAGTACCCTTTCGGTCTTAAATTCAGGGATTGGTACCGAAGCGACTAGAGGAACACTCACGAAATCATTCACCTCTGGCGAGACTGCGAGCATCACCCTTTCAGCGGCGGTAAGCCCAACACCTGTTGTTTCTGCCACCAAAGAAATATCGCAAGCTGGAGTTTCCAGCAAAGGTGCGTGGGATGTAAATTCCACAGCCAGCAACTACAACCGTCTGGATAGTGCTTACAATACTACACTAACGCCTAGTTCCGAAGGTTGGGATATAACACAGGCTTCTTTTAACCAAAGTTTAAATATGAGCGCTGCGCCGTTTTCGTCTGCGGCAACGGGGGAAGAGGATTACCCTACAGGTCTTTACATTAGGTCTGACGGCCTCAAAATGTATGTTTTAGGTTTTGGGGAAGATAGGATAAACGAATTTAATCTAAGCACCGCTTGGGATATATCTTCTGCTTCTCACGCCAATAGTCTCAGCATTAGAGGCTCTGGTTCGGGCCAAGATGATACACCAGAGGATGTATTTTTCAAGCCTGATGGCACAAAAATGTATTTTGTAGGTAATGATGGCAATGATGTAAACGAATACAATCTTAGCACGGCATGGGATATCAGCACTGCCAGCTTCAATCAGACAGAATCTGTAAACAGCCAAGAAGGTAATCCGAGTGGCATTTTCTTCAAGCCTGACGGCCTCAAAATGTATATTGTTGGGAGAAGTTCAAATAAGGTACACGAATACAATCTTAGCACCGCATGGGATATTTCGACAAAATCTTTTCTTCGGAGTTTAAGTTTTGCTTTGGCAGAGGGTAATCCAAGTTCTGTATTCTTTAAACCTGACGGGTTAAAAATGCATATTACAGGTCAGGACAATGATTATGTATATGCCTATACTCTGACTACGGCGTGGGATATTTCTACGGCTGTTTCTAGCAATTCTGGTGTTAATGCTGTCACTACATTCAGTGTAGCTGCTAAAGAGACTTATCCCGAATTTTTATTCTTCAAACCTGACGGGTTAAAAATGTATGTCGGGGGTACTGCTTCTCATTCAATACATGAGTATAATTTACCCGTTTCTAAAAGTATACTTGTTCTAGGCACAGGCTCTTTCGCAGCCGCAGACATAGGAAAAACAATCGCAGGCAACGGCGGCGTTGCGGGATTGACCGCTGCTGACGGCTCCTACGTTGCACCTACAGCGTTTACGGATAGCAGCACTATTGCCGCTGGTAGTTGGTCTATGAACGCCGTTACGATTAACGCCACAAATGGCCTTGAGATGAGCAACGTATCTGTGAATGCATGGGATGTTTCCACGGCAGTCTATGGTCAAAACTTCTCAGTGTCTGGTCAAGATGGGAGTCCACGAGGTATCTCCTTCAAGCCAGACGGCACCAAAATGTACATAGTTGGGTATTCTGGAGAAGACGTAAATGAGTATAACTTAGGCACTGCATGGGATGTTTCCACGGCAGTCTATGGTCAAAACTTCTCAGTGACTGGTCAAGATGACACTCCAGCCGGTATCTTCTTCAAACCTGACGGACTAAAAATGTACATTGTTGGGGATTCTGGCAATGACGTAAACGAATATAACTTATCGACGGCTTGGGATATTTCCACTTCAGTCTACAGCCAAAACTTTAGTGTATCTGGCCAAGACACGAATCCAGCCGGTATCTTCTTCAAACCTGACGGACTAAAAATGTACATTGCTGGGGCTAATGGCAATAACGTAAATGAATACAATCTAAGTACAGCATGGGACATATCTACGTCAGTCTACAATCAGAACTTTAGTGTTAGTTCGCAAGAAAGTTATCCACTAGGTGTCTCCTTCAAACCTGACGGCACCAAAATGTATATTTTTGGGGAAACGGGAGATGACGTAAACGAATATAACGTAGGCACAGCATGGGATATTTCCACTTCAGTCTACGTCCAAAACTTTAGTGTAGCTGGTCAAGATTCATCCCCAAGTGGCATTTTCTTCAAGCCTGACGGCCTCAAAATGTATATTGTTGGGAGAAGTTCAGATAAGGTACACGAATACGGCATGGGCAGCTTTGTATCTTCTACTGGCTACGCCGCATCCATCACCAACTCTGGTGGTCAGATAGACAGCGCCTTTTGGACTGACATCAACAGTATGACCACAGACGAAATCTCTGGAGCTGGTGCAGTCCATTATGCTGTGTCCACAGACAACCACACAACTTGGTCGGTTATCAAAAATGGCAGCGGTGTACGTCCGATTGTGAGAAACAACAGCGGTACATGGCAATACAATAGTGCTGTTGATCTTGTGGGTTGGGATATTTCTTCTGCATCCTTCCTTCAGAACTTTAGTGTATCTGCCCAAGAGGCTACTCCAAACGGCCTATTCTTTAAGCCTGATGGCACTAAAATGTATGTTATTGGATATAGTGGTGATGACGTAAACGAATACAATCTTAGCACCGCTTGGGATATTTCCACGTCAGTCTATGGTCAAAACTTTAGTGTAGCTGGTGAAGATAACCAACCAAAAAGTATCTTCTTTAAACCTGATGGTCTTAAAATGTATGTTATAGGAGGTAATGGGCGTAGGGTACACGAATACAATCTTAGCACAGCATGGGATGTTTCCACTGCCTCTAATACCCAGAACTTCAGTGTTTACTCTCAGGAAAGCGAGCCAAACGGCCTATTCTTTAAGCCTGATGGCACTAAAATGTATATTTCTGGGTACTCTGGAGATGACGTAAATGAGTATAACGTAAGCACCGCTTGGGATATTTCTACAGCATCCTTCCTTCAGAACTTTAGTGTAGCTAGTCAAGAGACGGTTCCAAATGGTATCTTCTTTAAGCCTGATGGCACTAAAATGTATGTTGTTGGAGCAAATGGAGATGCTGTATATGAATATAACCTAAGCACTGCTTGGAATGTTTCCACTTCAGTCTACCTCCAAAACTTTAGTGTAGCTGCTCAAGAAAGCTATCCAGCAAATATCTTCTTTAAACCTGATGGCCTTAAAATGTACCTCATTGGGTTTAATGGAGGTGGCGTACAAGAATACGACACCAGAGCTGAGGACTACATCACATCTGCTACATGGACATCAGCTACAACAAACTCTGAGCTATATGCCCTGCAACAAGCACTGACTAATATCTCCATTAACCGCATGGACAAAGCCCAGCTACAAGCTATTACAGACACTAATCACTACACTTTAGGTGACAGCTTAGACTTGATGATTGGCTTTTATTTAGCATCATCCAACTCAAGTGTTCCATCGTCGGATGGCGTTTCAATCAACTACGATGCAACCGCTTTAAACCAAGGCGCAGTTTTGGGAACTGACTACAATTATGACTTCCCAGACAGCACAACAGTGAGGGTTACTTCCAGCGCAGCACAGAACTTAAAAGTGCGGGTGGTTTAATTATTTAAGGATTTAAGGAGCCCGACGAGGTTCACAGAAGGAGTTTTAAAATGGCACAACTAACGGACCTTGAGACGGCATTGGGGGCGATTGGGACGAAAGAGGAGACCTATGATTTAAGCGGCTTTGCGGAGAACCCTTGGAAAATGGGAAAAGACGGTATTCCCGTGCTGCGACACATCACTGGATTAGAACCGTTTGATGCCGCTGGGGTAGCACAATACGACTTAAATGCAGATGGAGTAGTAGATCAGGTAGATTTGGAAGCTGGTATGCAGTTTGGCGTTGGCATAGACCCAAACGTAGCAAACACAGGCCTCTACAAGGAGTTTGTAGACCAAAATCAAAATCTTACTACTCAGTTTGCTGATCAAAATACAAACCTTACTAATCAGTTTGGCGACTTAAATACTCGCTTTGATACTGTTGACACAGACGTGGGGGATAACCTCACCGCTATAACTGACGTAAGTGATCAGGTTACTGGCGTACAGACTACTGCAGATACTATCGACACAAATACCAAAGGGCTAGGGCAGGGTATTTCTGATTTATCAACGGCACAAACAAGTCGTTTTGATACTCTTGATACAGGATTTGTGGATGCGAAAGACCAACTTACAACTACTCAAACTAATGTATTAGATGGTCAAAAGGATCTTGATGATGCTCTGACCACGATGAGTAGCAATAATGACATTAGCTCTACATCAATATTAGACAATCAGACTACTATGCAAGAAGGTCAGGATGGTTTCGTCAGTAATTTTGATGACTATGTGGCAAGATACGGCGAGGATGTTAGTCTAGCTAATAAATTTAGAACAGACCTTGAACAGGCGCAGACTGATGCCTTTGGTCAAATTCGTAATGACGTAAGTGGATTTGCCAACTCAGTGAGTAATGATAACTTTGCTATCAATAATGCACTCAATAGCACATCGTCTGCACCAGCAAACATCCTTGGAGTAAATTCCACGTTTGGTACTGGCGATACCGATACTGATACAGCAACGAGCGGAGCAGCCGCCCCTCCGGGTTTTAACGCTCAGAATGGCACATTGGGAGCCAAGTCAAGAGAATTGGCGAATATGGTTTCTCAAGTTCAAAGTTTAAATCCTACCCAGCGTCAGGACTTGCGGTCTGTTATCTCTGCGTTTGATCCTCAAGGTAACCTAGTGCGATCATCCTTTAGAAAAAACGGAATAACTACGATACGGGCTATCGATTCCAACGGAAATCTAATTATGAGAGACTTTGAACCTTCTGGTCGTGAGGTAGCTAATAAAGTCCTGAGCATACCAGACCAGTTAGCCTTCTTAGGGCAATACGGCACTTTACCAAAAGCAAACGTGGGCATGGGCAATCTCAGCCCGTCAGTAAACACAAATTATTCGGGGTACGTTTCTCCGTACACACAAACAGGGTAAAATATGCATCCACAAGCAATCTCCGCCCAAGGCATCAATCTAGTTAAAAAGTTTGAGGGTCTGCACCGAGTGCAGCCCGATGGCATGGTTTCGAGTTACCGCTGCCCTGCAAACCGCTATACATGCGGATTTGGGGCCACTAGAGGCGTCAGATCAGGAACTAAATGGACTAAAGAGTACTGCGAGCAGCGGCTTATAGAAGATCTCAATGAGCACGGCAAAGCTGTTAAACGCCTCGTTAATGTCCCTCTATCTCAATACCAATATGACGCTCTCACGTCTTTCGTTTTTAACCTCGGCCAAGGGGCCTTCAAAAGCTCCACCCTCCTAAAAAAGCTCAATCAAGGGCTATACGATGAAGTCCCAGAGCAGCTGATGCGCTGGAACAAAGCTAGGGTAGATGGAAAGCTTACTCCACTAAACGGCCTCACCCGGAGACGTTCAGCAGAGGCTTCTTTGTTCTCCTCAGATGCTGCTCTGCCCTCTGACGAGGGCGGCTCAGAAATGCCTCAAAAGGTATCTGCAGCTGCGCCTAAATCCTTAGCTAAGTCTAAAACAATGGCTGGCGCAGGTATTGCTGGAGCTGCCACTGCTATGAACGAAATCTCAGGTCAGCTGCAGGGACTACTGCCATATGCGGATAGCTTAAAAGTACTGTTCTTAGTCTGCGCTATAGGCGGCATAGGCCTCGCCGCATACGCCCGATTTAAGGATCACTCAGACGGGGTCCACTGATGTTTATTTTTGGTAAAATAAAAACCTACCTTATCGCTACTTTAGCCCTCGCCCTACCTATTATTTACGTCATGGGCAGAGTTAGAGGACGGGCTGCAGAGAAGACTAAAGTGCTGGAGGACGATCTTCAAGCACAAAAGAAAACCACCAATTTTTACAAGGCGATGTCTGAACATGAAGACGATGCTCTTACTGATCGTAAGTCTGTCACTGAGCGGTTGCGCTCAAACGGTTTATAGAACTCAGCTTGAAATATACTGCCCACAATTGAAGCAGTATTCTGAGGCATTTAACAACAATCTAGCCGATGAAATCGAAAGCCTACCGCCTGACAATCAGGCGATTGAAGAAGCAATCGGAAACTATGTTTATTTGCGTGACCGGATACGGCGCTGCCATGCAGAAAGGGATACAATCTAATGGGCTTATGGTCAGAAACTTTTGGCAATGGTAACAGTTTTACAGAAAGTGCTGCAAATACATTTACTCCGAAGGACGGGGCTTCCTACGTCTCTGGAACACTTACCTATGATGATGGCGCTAAGGCAGGTGAAA
>Ga0208814_1001050_pt1 | contig 13832 bp, 18 predicted proteins | sample MalvirAntarct_55_FD_184253 | JGI IMG/M metagenome (GOLD analysis project Ga0208814, IMG submission 184253) | Marine viral communities from the Global Malaspina Expedition - Malaspina viral metaG Antarct_55 (SPAdes) (version 2) | ecosystem: Environmental > Aquatic > Marine > Oceanic | place...
GTTCCTAAAGGCTCACACAGAATGCCAGACGGATCAATAATGAAAGATTCAGAAATGAAAAGCACAAAGAAAAAAAAATCTAAGTATTAATAAATATGGACGGTGATTATCCGAAGAAAAGAATCTATACTTGGGACCTTGACACTGTATCCGCTCAACTATCTTAATCGAATGTAATTGTAAATAATCCTTTTCGTACCTTGAGACCCCCTGCTGAATCTTTTTTTAATCTTTCTTTTTTCTCCAATTGTTTTTTAACACGATTTGATAATACAGGTTTTATCTGCTCTTCACACGATCTATCCTCTTTTAACATATTCAATGCTCTCCTACACGTAGAGATATCACAATGAGGTTGGATTATCTTCGCTTGAGAAGTAAGGTGCTGAATACTTTTAAAGTATGGATATAAATTATAATTGTTTTTACAATATGAAATGATATCTCTACTTATAGTGATCAACCGTTCCTTTTCTGTAATAGAAAGATTCTTAGATTGGTTCGCCTCAATAAGATATCTTTTTAAATCTTCTATATTATCTATAAAGTAATAATCATTCTCTGGTTCTATATAGTCAATCTTCTCTAATATTTGTGAAAGTGTTGATACTAAAGATGTCTTTGTTAAATCATAAATATCTAAAATTTCAATATTAAATACATCACACAGTTCAATTAAATCTTTCTTAGAGTGAGATGGATGGATAATCATTATACTATATCAAAGATTTTTTTTATCATAATTGTAACATAAGCTTCTCGTAATTAACATCACGTTCTTCAATATCAGAATAACTCTCCCTCTGAACTGTTGTAAGAGGTATTGTTAAAAGGAAGGTGTCCTTCATCTGTAATTTAAACCAATTGTAGTCGTGAGGCGCGGTAGGATCATCTGGTTTTTCTAAGACCAATCTAATGGATTCTTCAAAACTTTCAATCATTGTGTCGTAATAATGCTTTTTAACAGAATACATCGTACAACAGTAGCAATTCACGACTCTTACAAGATCCTTGGGGAACTTTGGATGAGGCGCTATAGGTCCTTTATTATTACCTGATAACAATAAGACATCGTATTTCAAGAATCTTGAATTAATATATTTTTTCATTTTATTCACAGTGTCCTTGGGTTTTAAGAACTTTACATCATCTTCAAAGATAAGAACATAGTCCCAATTGAGACGCTTTGCCTCTTTCATACATGCTATGTGACTCATTGCACATCCTATGATACCCTTCTCATGTGTGATAGCATTGAAACGTCTTGGGTTTGTAATACCTATCTTTTTTAATTCTTTGATAGTGTCTTCATTACGATCAGTTCTACGTTCTAAGTTTATATAAAAATGTTTATTAAGATCCATTATATATATACTTGAGAAATAAATTTGAATAAAATTATTTGGTGATTGTATGATAAAATGGTAAAGATATATTGTATTGAGGATTGTGACGGTCTTAAATATGTTGGTTCAACTAAGAACCCTTTATCTAAAAGATTATATGACCATCGTAGGCAAAAAGATTGTTCTTCAAAAGAACTTAATTTAGAGAATTGTATCATCAGGGTTCTTGAAGAGTGTGATGAAGATCAACGAAATATAAAAGAACAAAAATGGATAGATAGATTGGAATGTGTCAATATAAATAATCCAGTTGCTAATAAAAAGGAGACACAAAAAATATATCATAAAAACAATTTAGATAAAAGACATAAGTATGAAAGTCAGTGGAGAGGTTATAGAACCTCTTGGGGAGGAGATTCGAGATGGAATAATAATCTTTTAATGATTGATGTAAATATATTTACCTAGTATATCCCTTGATTCCCAACTTCTTTACCTTATCTGCGAGGTCCGCATCTGCCTTCTGCCAGGTTCCAGGACGTTTCATTATGAAGGAGTAGATGCGCGCTTGTCCCCACTGGGGTCCTGACATCTTTCCACGGAGGGAAGATCCCCCGATTTTCTTGCCCGAAGAAGCACTTCGAACTGATTGAGGATTCGAGCGTCTCGCTCCCAGACCTCTACGGTAGACGGCTGTAAGTATGCGAGTAGGGATTCCAGTGCGACGACTAATTTCCGCGCGAGAGTGTGACGTATCTTTAGGAAGTTTATACCGAGCATTGTATGATTCTTTATTAGTAGGCATGATTTAATATTATAAAATATAATTTTAAAAAGATATCTTTTAAACAAAATCTGGGGTAAATTGTGCGGGGTCATTACCCATCATTGAGAATATATCCCCACCCGCTCCAAAGTCTTCAATCAATGCTTTCTTCTTCGCTTTCTTAACAGTTTTCTTTTGAGGTTTTACAGACCCAGACTTCCCCTGACTGATACTTTGTAAATTGGTAGGACCGATCTTTGCTTTACTACTCCTTTTAACAATTTTTTTACTTTTATGATTTATACTGAAACCACTCCTTTCAATTGCTGAAATAAGTTTTGTTCTTGAGAGTCCTGGATCTATATGCGTGAGCTTGTTGTGTTGTCTTACGAGATTTCTGATTTCATCAACGGTCATTTCACCTTTTTTCGTCATGTTTATTAAGTAAAATATATTCTTGTAAGAAAATATATTTCCATATAAATGGTAAAAAAATATGACAAGATGGTAGTAAAAAGAAGTGATAAAAGTGGTAAAAAATATGTCGCAATATTTACTGATAGTGCGAGTGGACGACAGAAAAAAACGCATTTTGGATCCGCTGGGATGCTTGATTATTTAATGTCAAAGGACAAAGACCGAAGATCAAGATACAGATCCCGACATAAAAAAGATCTTCAGACTCGTGATCCGACTCGTGCGGGGTTCTTATCATACTATTTGACTTGGGGTGATTCAACATCTTTAAGAACAAATGTTAGTGCTTATAAAAAGCGTTTTAGGTTCAAGTAATAATATCGTTAAATTTATTTAAATTTGAAATTTATAATTTAAATATTATATATAACAAATGGATAAAGCGACACTCTTTCAACTCTTCAAACAGAATGGAAAAAGAAAAGACTCTACATCTAACGCTTACGCAACCAGAATCTCTGGACTCGCTAAAAAATTTAAAACAAACGACCAATTATTTCTACGTGATAGCGAAAGTATCTTTGATATTATTTCTACTCTTGCTACATCCACACAGGCGAATTGTTTATCGGCGATTATTGAATATCTTACGATACTTGATGAACATACTCTCGTAGATGAATATAAAAAACGTAAAGACCTTCTTGACAACAAGATTGAGAAAGATTACAAAAAAAATCCTATCAGTAAGAATCAACAAGAAAATATGATATCATACGAAGAACTCGTCAAGTATTGTGAGATGATTGATAAAGAAGTAACTATTTATCAGAACAAACCTTTACCGACTCTTAACGATGAATGGATTCTAAAAGACCTTAAGTCACTAAAAATCCTCCTGCGAATGTATCTTCTGCATCCTACACGTAATGAATACGCAGGACTACAATTTATAACGTTCCGCGAGTACAAAAAGATAAAGGAACCCGAATTCAATTACGTAGTTCTTCCCGCATCCACAGGAAAAAGGAAGCCCTTCCTAAGTATTACAAATTATAAAACACAAGATAAATATGGATTAAAAATTACTGAACTTCAAGATAAAACTCTTGTGAAAATGTTGAGGGATCTTTACAAAGAAATTGGAACGACATATCTCTTTAAACTTGCTAAATCAGATCAACCTTGGCAGGGTCATAACTTATCTTCCATAATGACCAAGTATTCAAGTAGACTCATCAATAAGAATATATCTTCAACTATCATGTATAAAATTATCATCAAAGAAGCAGGATACAATTTTGATGAAGCATTAAAAAATGATGATTACATTAAAGCAGAAAAGTTTAATGAAATATTACAAAAATATGCGAAGACCAGAGGTCATTCCAGAAAAATACAAGAGGCAGTTTATATCGCTAATCAATAACTATATTCGGATTCTTTTCACCCGTATCAGGATTAATATCGTGTTCTATCATCAGTTGTTTCATCTCAGTAATCTTTTCCCTTAAAACTTTTTCTTTTTTGTTTTGCTCATCTAAAGTTATTCTCAAGACGATCAATTCCTTAAACAACTCATTCTGTTCTTCAATTAACTTGATATTTTCTTGTAGTGCTGTCATTATATTTATATATATACTTTATATTTATTTCTTTAAATTGTTTATTTAGGTGCGATTCAATTCATTGGATGATTTACGAATATGGAATTGGATTATCGTCCGTCCTCTGAGACCATCAATCAGTTTCTCGTCTACATCAACTAAATCAATATTCACAGAGTTCAGATGAACTGGGACTGTGTTGTTAAACTTAACATAGACTCGTTCGTGCGGTTCATAGTAAAGGACACCATTATCATTACCTCTTACATCAAACTGCGGACATCCATATACGATATTAGATATAGAATTTTTATTAGCATTGTAAGAATTAAGAGCATGATTCTTAAATCTAACGAACATATTGTTTGTGTTAAAGTTTTTTTCTTCAGGAGCAACTGCCGATATAAATGATACCTCAGCAGTTTTAGGATTCGTCGCATGTTCCGTTTCACGAACTATTTCAATTCCAGTGTATCCCAGAAACTTCTGGGTATCCGTAAAATCAAGTCCAGCGTTGATCTGAGATTCATACTCAGTTAAGTATGTTGTGTCGGCAGTAAATAGGAGGGTCCATCTATTATCAACCCCGGCCGCACCCGCTAGGAGTCCGATGTATCCATACGTATTACCATTTACATCATCGCCGTCCCTATACACCTGAGAGTTTTGAAGTTGATTGTAAACCTGTAGATATTCTTCTGAAGGATATCCATCCTCCGCCTCCCCAGGATTACTACGTTCACCGTATCCCCAATAATTGTTATCAAAGAATCCAGTCTTCGCGTGACCGTTATACGACGACATCCATACGATTCCAGGAGTTGCGTCGTCTCTTAGACCTATATGAAACTTAGGAAAGAGCATATCCGTGTGCATCCCTATTGGGGCGAAACGATCCGTAAATGCGGTGGTAGCCGCCGATAGTAGCGGAGCAGTGGTCGTCTTACCCGTAAGTCCTAAGGAACAAAATACTGATTCACCAGAGAATGTGAAAATTACCCGATCATATACTTTCGCGATCATATTCGCATCTGTAACACCTGTTTCATAGAATCCAGGATTACCAACTAATTCCATACCGATTCTTTCTCCAGCATCATTTGTCTTCGCCTGAATCAACTGAGGGTCTCCACCTTTATACCACATAAAAGCATAATCAAAGAAGAAAGGAACATTGAAAGTCGTATAATCACTAGGAACTGCTCCCGCCCGAGAATGAAATGTAATGTCGTTACTGACAGGAATTGCTTCGGCACCAGTCTCACCGCCCGTCGCAGCTAAGTTACCCACAGGGATAGCATACGTGAAATATCGTGTTGCTCCACCCTCTACATAATTACTTCCCATATTTCTCACGACACCAATTATGTAACGGTCATCTAGATTGGACGCAGAGGTTGATACATCAAAATAAACTTCCATTGAACCGTTTACTCTGGATATGGGATGGGCCTGACCAATTACATCACAAACACCTCCGAATGCTTCCCCAGCAGTACGAGAACCAGATATTTTAACTCCTGCCCCAGATGCCGATGCTGTAAATACATCAGTCGCCTGAGTATCTACCATAAGAGTGTTTTGTAGTTCATCTATACTTTGACGGGTAGTAGCATCTGCGAACTGTCCCGCATACCTGATGTAGGGATCAAACTCTGCTACTGCTGCCGCATCCGTGAAGGAAGCACCCTTTCCCCATTGTTTAAAAGTAATCGTGAATCCCACGAAGGTCCCGGCGGAATAATTATCAGACACAGTAATTGTCTGAACCTCGCACCACGCTTTAAGAACAACGTCGTCTAATTTCTTTTTTAATTCAATCGTAAATTCTTCACGAGTATAACATCTATCTTCATTTGTTAACTCAATCTTTAAAGCACGATTGACTCCACCGAGATCACTACCATTCACAGTATCAATTGCTTGACGATTACCCTGAGTATCATTGTTATATTCATAACCCCAAAAAAGTAAAAGACCGTCTCCTTCTGTCAAACAGATTTTATCTTGAACTGTTTCTATCTTTAATGATATAACAGCAATTTCAGAGTCTTTATCAACAATGAGAGGGGATTTCAAAAAATTCGTGTAACTTACGGGGTTCTCTAATCCCAAGACGGTGTCCTGTCCACTCTTATGATACTGTGGTTGCTTTGAAGATGTAATAAGTAAAGACATGTTTATTACTATTTATATAAAAACTTATAGGAAGAAAAAAAATAAATTATTGATATAAATGAAGAAACGCAAAAGTTATAGGAACGGCAAAGATCCCAGGAAATCAGTTAAACCCGCTCAGTCAGGTATATGTAGTGATTGTCAATATAAAATTTATGAAGCAGTAGTTGATAAAGTAAAAGTAAAGGAAAAGGATGTCTTCAATAAACCTAATCCGAAGAAGACCCCACCGAGTAGTGTAAAGTCTCAACGTCCGAATCAGAATCAGAAGAGTCGGAATCAGAAGAAGTAAGTTCTTGTAATTTTTTGATTTTCTTTTTTAATGCTTTCATCTTTTTCTTCTTTTTATCTTCCTTTGTAGAATCTTTCTTTATCTTTTTCTTTTGTGCTCTTTCCAGTTCTTGCTTCGCCTCTAATGTATCAGTTACAACATTATCTCGCAATTCATTGTATGCTACACGAGAAACATAATTTTGCTCATATTCGTCAACTATCTTGTTTAACTGATTTATTCTTTCCATTTGTTTATTTACTCTTTGACGATTGCGTTCACCTAATGCTAGTTTATCAGCATACCTTTCCTCTAATTCTTCCCTATAAGATTCACGTAGTTCATCAGCGGTCTTCCGTGCTTCAGGAATCGCCAACATCTTCTTTTCCATATCCTTACATTTCTTAGTCATATCCCGATATATTCTCATCTTTCTAATATGACACTTATCTACTGTAAGTAATGCTTCTCTAAACTTTTTCGCATATTTAGAGGTATAGTCCATACTATTCAAAAAGTCACTTATAAATTTTTTGATTTCATACTTTATATTCCTTTTCGTTCCAGGATGAAATTCGGGAGTATCTTCATTCTCAGGATCGTACTTCCCGTCTTCAATAGTATGTAAAACATATTCTGTAAAATATTCAATCACTTGATCCCATTCACCACTTTGCTCTTCTAACCCATTCATTCTTCTTATGTATATATAGTATATCTTTAAATAATATCTCTAATCAAAATAGATGATTACTTTATGATGAACGCAGGTGAATCCTTGTTTGGGAATTTTAACAAATGTGTTCTTACCCACTCTACAGTATTTAGGATCCGTTGCTCTTTTCTTCCTCATATATTCTCTTCGCTTCTTTCTGTATTCCTCTGTATGTTGTTTCGCTAAAATTTTATCTTTATGTTTCTCATAATATCTTCTGTGAGCTTCACCCATTCTTAATGTAATTAGTTATGTAATTTTAAATAGATAACATTGTAATTCAAACACCTCTAATATTCGCAGATTGTAATGAGACAATCACCAATTGTAATCTGCTCTGAATAGACCATAAGAATGAAAGTAAAAGATATCACCCATGACTGTAGGAGTCCATAGTAACAATATTACACTTTCTCTTCATTTGTAGATATCTATGGTTGTCTCTAAAGTAACTAATTTATTAATCTCTTTTTTATATCTTCTATAGAATACAATTTATCATAATTTTCAGAAAGTGTAATAAGTGTAATATTACTCTTATGGTGTTTAACGAGCATAGACTATTTAATTTATTTCAATATTTATTACGTTAAGAGTAGTAAACGCTCTTATTACAAATGACCCTTTTTCATATTACAAATGGTCATAATTCAATTACGATGCACTCATAGTTAATTACGTTTGAAGGTATTAGATCCCTTTTCATCACTTTTCATATTACATTCTCAAAAGATATCATTTTCACTTCAAAAATAGAAATATATACAATCTTATAGAAAATATTAAAATAATTGTAGAAACTAAAGGAATATCTAAACTACTATAAAAGATATCATGGATTACTTACCCGACATAGTCCCTCCCCCAGAAAAACCCTCAGAACCATTACCTGATATTCCAAAGGAAGGCATTGATGCTTTAGTGTCCGAAGCAGGAGCAGATGAAGGATCTATTACAGTTCAAGTGAGCGAATCGGATACAGTAGATACAGACATGAGGATGGAAGATGAGGAGCTCATACCTGAAGAACCTGTAGAACCTATTGTTAAAGAAAAGAAGAAATTAGCACAATCAGATGTATTCAATACACCTCAGGTATTACCTGTTGCTCCACCAAAGAAAGCAAAGAGGAAAGCAACTCCCAAACAACTTGAGGCGTTAAGGAAAGCGAGAGAAAATAAAAAGAAGAATGCTCTTGCTCGGGCAGAAGCAGTAAAGGGAGGTGGAGAAGTTCCCGAGAAACTCCTTACAAAGAAACAGGTGGCGAAAAAGAATACTAAGCAAACAATTCAAGAAGAAGTAAAAGAACATCAGCAAGATTTTACAGATGCTCAGATTGCTAAAATTACATCTCAAGCGATTGAAGCTTATGAAATAAAAAGAAAAGCGAGAAAAGAAGTTAAGTATAAAAAGAAAGCAGAAGATGCTCACGTAGCACAGATACAAGCAACTCTTCAAAAGGCCATGGCGGGAGGAGTGCAACCTCAGGCTCAGCAGAGAACGTGGGCAGACGATGCCCTTGAAGGAATGTTCTCCTAATAAAATTCCTGATTATCGTACAATTTATATCCGCTATACGAAAAACCTTTTTTCGCATCAGTAAGATTTAAGACAGCAATAGCAGGATACATAAAGTTCTTAATGATATCTTTCTTCTGTAAAGAAATATATTCTGTATCTATACCTCTCATCTTTTTACCATTTGGAATATTTGTTAGGATAGTTCTGGCGACGTCAGCATTAGGGATATAATATGAACAGGCGTGAGCAACTCTAAATTCCTTAGGATCAATTACATTAATACCTTTTGAAAAGTTATCACGAACAGCATCTTTTTCAGACTCAAATTTTTTAAAGTCTTTCATTAATGGAGAATTGATTTGTCCTCCAATGTAACAAAATTCTTTACTACCTTTTAACTCTTCTAATCTTTTCCAATCTTTGATAACACAGTCATCTTCAAGTATGACTACATCCTCTAATCCTTCTGTTATAATTTTCAACAAGAGCTTTCTATGTGATAGTGAACAAGCAGTTATCTTTTTTCGCAATTCTAATTTAGCGTTGTGACGAAAGTATAGAGCTTCCGTTTGTTCCTCTGACACGTCTTCATACCACACAGCATCATACAACTGATATCTTTCTTCATCATATTTATACTTTCTATCCTCATAGGCATTTATGACAAATATATTCATTTGTATATATCAAGAAAAAAAATAAGGTAAATAGAAATAAAATATATCATACTATAAATGTCAAAGACACCTCAAGTAATACCCGTTCGTGATCCAGACGTTCAATACTTAAACAAGAATGGAATGCCTCCTGTCCATGCTCATTTACCTCAAATAGATGGGTTTGGAGGTGGAGCGTGTGTTTTATTAATTAGCCCAGTAAAAACCGGAAAGTCGACGCTTATCAGTAATATGCTTCTTAACAGTGACTTCTACGATGCTCAGGAACGTTTTGATTCTACTCATATCATTTCGAACACAATCGCAAATGATGTTACGTCTCGCTTTCTTCAAGAGGCATTTGATACATATGATCAGTATAATGATAGTATCATAGATGGTCTTGTAGAAAGACAGAAGACATTTGATAAAGAAGATCAACCTGAGATCGCAGTTATCATTGATGATTGTCTAGGATCAATTAAAAGAGAGGGTCGTGTAAATCATCTTGCTTCACGTTTCAGACATTTCAACATAAAACTCTTAGTTATCTCCAGTCAGAATTTTCGTGCTGTTAGTCCTATAATTAGACAGAATGCTACGAACGTAATTATCGGATCTCCTTTTCCTAATCGTAAAGAACTTCTTAAAGTAGCAGAAGAATATGGGGATCTGTTTGGAGGACCTGAACAATGGATATCTTTATATAAATCTGCGACTCCTGATCGTTATAATTTTATACATATGGATCTCCAGGAAAATCCTCCAAGAATGTATCGGAACTTTGATACATTAATAGCGGTGGGAGAACAACCATCTGTTCAAGAAGATTTAAAAAAATTTAATGAAGAAGAAAATGTTGATGAAGTATAAACCCATGGACTTATACAATCTCAATAACGCAAGATCTCAAGGGGCCGCACTCACAAGGGATAACACCGCATACAACGAGAATATTAGGACTGCTCGTCAAGGTATAGATGACTTTTACAAGACGCGCGAACTAAATTTAAAAAATCAGAAAACTAAAGACCAAGGCACACAATCTCAGGACAAATTAATTCACGAAGGATTAGATACAGTCGCATCCGTGGGACTTGCTGGAAAACTTCCTCAGATATCCGCTACAGCGAAGGCAGTGAAAGATTTTAAAGCATCTGGTCAAGCATTGGGATCCGACGCATTTTTTTCGGGAACAAGAAACTTTATTAAGTCACAAAGAAACTTAGCACGTTCACAGGAAGGGGGAACGTATTTAAGTCAAGCGTTAGATTACGCGACTGGTCATAATAGTCAATCAGATGCTCCTGCTACCGCTAAACAAGGTGGGGGTGCTCCTGGGAAAGAAATCCCAGACTCTGGACCACAAACGCAGGATCAAAAAGATAGAGCGGAAACTGAGAGGGTTCAGTCAGATCCAGATCGTCCTGGAGCTCCAGCGGGTCCTAGTGAAGACACAGCAACCACGGCGGGAGATTCTCAATCACAGGTTACATCTCAATTAGCAGAGGCGGATGCAGCGAAGGCATCTCCTCCTCAGTCGGCATTAGAAAGATTAAACGAACAGGAAGCATCTGGGCGGGGCGGACTAGCAACTGTTAATGAAACTGCTGAAACTCCCGGGGCAGTATTCCTGAATAGAGATAACTCTAGAACTCCTGCGAGTGCTGAAGCAAACACTCCTGCGATACCAGATAAACCTCCTCCTGCTACCACGGAAGCATTACTAGGGAAGTCCGCTGGTGCTACGGATGAACTTTCAGGAAAAGTATTGTCCGCCGTAGATAGGGTTAGTGGAGTTGCTAAAACGGGTGGGAAAGTAATAGGTCTTGCGAGTGATGTTGAAGGAGTAGTAAATTCATACAGTCTTTTTAAAAGTGGTCTTGCGAGGGATAAAGATGGGAAACTAGATGGGTGGAAAGATGTATCACAAGTCGCGGGAGTTGTTGGAACTGGTTTAGATATTTTAGGATCTTTTATTCCTGTCTTAGAACCGATAGGACAGGCGGTAAATGCTGTTGGAGCTGTCGCGGATACAATTGATTCTGCTAAAAACGATCATAAAACAGTTACTACGGATCAGTCCGCTATCACTGATGCTCCTGGAAATAAAGCATCGGACCTGGCGGGTGTCGGTAAAGAAAAGACTGCTACTACTTTAAACACTATGAACACCGCTGGACTAATTGGTTCATCTTCACAACACGCGGCTCAGATTACACAATCTTCTGGAACGTTCTAAAATAATTTTTTTATCATATGAGTTTTTATATTGAAGTATTATAAACAATATGCCGACACAATCCTTTTTCGTTGCTGATGATAAAATCCCTATCTCACAGAAGAAAGTCTCAATCCAAGCGGAGAACGGTCTCAGTTATGAACTGGGACAGCAAGTTAATTTTGTTATCCCTGCCTCTACTGGTTTCATGATGCCGAGTGAAACATACCTTAGGATGGATGTACGAGTTCAGACTCCCGCAGGTGCTACTAAGAACCCGGCACTTCTACTTGATCCTGTCCTAGGAGGAAATGTATTAATACGTGATATTCGTGTTTCTAGTGGGGGTGCTCAGAACATTCTACTTGAGGAATTACAGAACGTAAATGTTCTTACTGCTTTAAAGTATGATTATGAGACCAATGACAATCTTGAGAAGAAACGTTCGCTTACGGAAGGAACTGTTCTAGATTCAAACGTCGGTGCTCCTAACAACGGAACGACCGAGGGGGGGTGCTACAATGTAGATTCTAACCCATACTTCACAAAAGGAACGTCCAGTGGTAATGCCTCTACGGTAGTTGATGCGGATTATCAGACGGTAAAATGTCTTCTAACTCTACCTACTGGAATCTTCCAGAATGATCGTATCTTCCCACTTCAGATGACCGAAGGTCTCCGTATTGAGATTATTCTAGAATCAGCAAATAAAGTATTCAGACAGTTGACGAATACTTTAAGCACGAACCGTGTTACACAGAATCCTTTTTTCGGTTCTCTAAATGGTTCCCAGACTGCCCCTAATGATTGGACGCATGGGACCAATGCTTCATTCATTCATTTATCACGAATGAATGGTATGACAAGTCTTGAAGCGTGTCCTTTTACAGTTGGCGATGAAATCTTTTTCATTAAACCTACGGGATCAGCTTCGGATGCATCTCCATCGGACTCCCGTCAAGTAGGAACTAACGCTTCATCTACAGCACCTCTTACAGTTGTAATTACTGATATTCAGTTTGATATATCTGGTAATTCTTCTCAGACGAGTGTAGTTGAGACTCCCGGTGGACTTGCCGAACCTGTATACGGTTCCGTAAAGATTTTCTTTGCTGATAAGACGAATGCCTTCACTTCGGGGAGCGACACTGGTGGAGGTGCGGCTCAGTTGAATGCTAATAAGATTGATAATACTTGGGCGGTCTGTAGTATGGGTGTAGAATCTCAGACTAACTACAATCCTACGTGCTCGGTTGATAATGTTGAATTAATAGTTCAGCAGGTTCAGATGCCGTCCACCTATGTTTCTAAGATGAACTCTATGTTACAAGCGGGAGGTGCTATGAACTACGATTTCCTTTCATACACTAATTACAAATACTCTCAGCTCAAGGATGATCGTGTTGTAAACATCCGTCTTCCGATCGGTAACTCTAGATGTAAGAGTATTCTTGCTATCCCTACGGATGCTTCTGTATATACTGCTAAAGATGTTATTTCTGCTTCGGGACAGTATCAGGTGAACGAACTTGCTTCGGATGTCGGGACGGGTGCTTATGCTAAGAATTATTCTACTCGTCCTGGTCTTGTAGGGATCGCGGATAAGGTATCACAGTATCAGTTTATTTATGATGGTAAGCTCAATCCTAATCGCAAAGTTCCTCTTAACCGTATCTCGGTAAATACTGGGAACGATTTCGTACTTAATCAGCAGAATTTTGTTGAACAGGAGAAGGCACTTCATCAGGCTAATATTGATCCTCTATCATTTAGAAAATGTCAAGAAAACTTTTTCATCGGGAGGGCACTGTCTCTTTCCAACGGTGTCTATGACGCGAGAGGTAAAGACTTTAACCTCCAAGTAGAATACCAGGAGTCTGTAGGACCTACTAAACCTCATTTGTGGAACAATTGGGTCGCCCACCTTCGCCGTATTGTTGTTCGTGGTGACAGCATTTCTCTGGAAATATAAGTAAAGAAATATAAAGGGCGGTTCCGCAATCCAACTGAATTGTTCTAAAGATATCTTTTACTTTTTTAAAAACTTTTTTTTTAATATATAATATATTTCATTATATAAAATATGTCTTCTCGTCAAAACCTCCAAGTCACTCCGAGTAATCACACTTCTACT
>Ga0208814_1001051_pt1 | contig 13829 bp, 8 predicted proteins | sample MalvirAntarct_55_FD_184253 | JGI IMG/M metagenome (GOLD analysis project Ga0208814, IMG submission 184253) | Marine viral communities from the Global Malaspina Expedition - Malaspina viral metaG Antarct_55 (SPAdes) (version 2) | ecosystem: Environmental > Aquatic > Marine > Oceanic | place: South...
TTAAGAGGAATACCCGTGTATCCATACTGAATAACCACTTGACCAGGAGGACCACCAGCCGCATTTGGTTGTTGCCCAAAATCTATAGGAGAATAAGTAGTTTGACCCCAAGAGGTATTAACATAACCCGCCGTTGTTATTGCTGTCTCACCACCAACTTGGACTGTTCTAACATCATCTAAGTTAGTGCCATCAAGATTACTAGTAAGTGTAAATGTTTTTGGAGGTTGTGGTACAACCACGTTGTCTTCGTCTGTAACGGTTATAATTAAAGAGAATTTTGTAGCAGGAATATCGCTACTATCGTATAATTTATAAGTTTTATTAACAAGTATAAATGTATCGTGAGCATAAGTCGTTGTAGTAGCTCCAGTAAAGTCTATGTAATTACCTATACCAGCTGGAGTAGACCCTGTTCCTTTTATTCTTAATATGTCAAATTGGCTAGTTACGACGATGTTGTTTGCATCCTGTATAATAAAGCTGTTAAGCTCTACGTTATCTATAGGAGTGTTAGTATTGTCATCAAACCAAAAAGGACCCATAACAACAGATCTGTATCTTCCATACTCAGCGTTGTCAGGCCCTATAACAGGTAGCGCTGGTGATGGCGGAAATTCTGGCGAAGCATTTAAAGCTGTCTCACTCCATGGATTTGAAGTCGAGTTTTGTATATTAAAGTACTCGTTTAGAAACCAGTTGTCGTTGTTTATTCCAAATATGGTTTGACCACCTGTAGCTATTACTTGCTCGTTTAAGTCATCAATTGTACCGCTTGAACTAGTTTCCCAGTATATATCAAGTCTTGATTCTACAGGTTCTGTCTCATATACAGCTAAATTAAAAATAGAATAAGTACCTGGAACTATTTGCCCTATTTTATCTGTAGTACTTATCCTACCTATAAGTGGATTTGATTCTGCTTCGTAAAAAGAAGATTCTAGTTCTGGTGGAAATGAAACCGCACTGGTATCTACGTTAAATAAGCCAAATTCATCTTGTATCGTAGACACTGTATCTGAAAATCTAGAAGGATAATACTGTTGATTAACAACACCAAAATCCGTTGCTGGTGTTCCAACTGGTGTTTGATTTGTATTTTCTACTCTACCAAATAGTTGAACAGAACTCCTAAACTGCTTTTGATCAGGACCAACTTCAGTTAAATCTCTAGGCACTTTATTTATATTGTCATTTATTAAGACCACATGAGAGGTTAGACCTAATTCTTTTGTAGGATCTTCTGGATATGAAGCTAATATACCAGGCAGGTAAACATTGTAATAATCCTGCTCTTGTTGCTTAACAACTACCTTCCACGATTGAAAACCTAGTGGATTGTAAAGAACACTTGTTGGATCGCCATTGTAAGTACCTGGGTATAAAGTAGATGCTATTGGTGTTTCGCTTATAGTATCATTAACCTGTATTAACAATGTTTCTCCAGGCCATAAACCAATATCAACCGTGGTATCATTGTAAGGTGAATAAACAGTAGACAAAGAGCTAGCCGTAGCCGTGGTAACTACATTTCCAGTGTTTGATAAAAGCGTAGAAGTTGTTCTACCAAATCTATCTGATAAAACAAAACCTGCTTGATAATTTCTATTTTGCTTTAACGTACTACTAGGGTACTCAACTATACTGGTATTCCATGAAACAGATGTCGCAGATGTTGTTACGTCGAAAGGTTGTTTGGAACCTGTACCTACGTTATAGTTTAATCCAGATGGTGGAGTGTGTCTAGTTTGAAAATTACCATAAACAATTCTATTACTTATTATTTCCTGACTAAAGGCCTTGACTGGTACTTTGTCATAAACTCTAGTTAACTGATTCTCTGGTAAAGTTTTAAAGGGCTTTGTGCCTGAGTAAGTGTATTCGTATGTGTTATTCCCTGATCCAGAAACGTATTGTTTTCTTATCTCTTCTGCAGATATAGTATCAACCACTAGAACAGCAGCGCCATCAGATTGTTTAAATAATATTTCTACCTCTGTTATTTTAAAATAGCTGGTAGTGTTAATAAGGCTTGTTGCTGGAAAAGCTGGATCTCCATTATCTGGCATTTCAATAAGAAGCTTTATCTCATTTACTTTGTTTTCCATAAAGTCTACTACCGTGCTTCTATAAGTGGCAGACATATCGTTGTCATCGTTGTCTGTTCCAGATGGGTTAAAAAGAAAATAACCATCTTGTTGAGGTATAAAGCATTCTTGAGTAAATGGAGCAAATACAGAATATTCACCATCATCAAACTTAAATCTATAGCTAAATCTTACAAATTTATCCTCTAAGTAATCTGGATCACCTCTATATACCGCATCATAATAAGGGTTGTCTGTGGTTGTGTCCGGTAATTTTAAACTAACTACGTCTTGCATTGTGGTTTGATAACCGCCAAGAGCAGGTTGAAGTAATGCTGGTGAGCCACTTTCGTCTATGACCTCTTGAGTTACTTCTTGCCAAACAACAGGTGACGTGTATGGCATGTATTTAGCTACACTTATAGTATCTTCTATTGTATAGTAATCAGCACCTAATGTAAAAGGTGGTAGTATCTTAGCTAAATCAACATTTATTTTCCTAGGTTGATTCCTGTTGTCTGTCCAGAATAATAATTCTTCAATTAAATTAACTCCATATATTGGATATAACGTGGAGAAGTTTAAAAAAGCACCTCTAACTAATATTTCATTTTGAGTTGCTACACCTGAAGAAACAATAGATCTTACTATAAAGTTTTTTGCAAGTGGATCGTATGCCTCAGATTCATTGTTTGTTAGAAAAAAGTAAAAACAAGAATTTATTTCCGATGCTAGATAACCTATACACTTGATATCAACTGTATCAGTCAAGAGCGGGAATTTTATAAATAAACTATTTCCTAAAACATTTTCTAATGCCCCAACATCTTGACCTTCTGACATGCTCACTTGGATGTTAAGCGCGTCTCTATATTCACCTTGAGGTAACAAGCGATCATCAAGATCCTTGTTCATTTTAGATTTTATAAAAAGATTTTTAAACTCTGCCATACTATTTTAGTGTTTAATCCATTTAGACTTACCTCTCATAACTTGAGCTATTTCCCCAAGTTTAATATTAGATAGTCTTATTTTAGTATTTCTTAATTTAGAAGTAGCTTCTCTTTTTAATCTTTGTATTAAATACTCAGGTTGGTTTATTCTACTAGCAAGTACAGCGTGAGATAGGTACGCGTAGATAGCTGCTTCGGCTAATTTAGGTACTCTACTATCCATATCATAAGCTAAGCCATCAGAGATGTATTCTAGTATTATTAGCTTGCCAACTAAATTACTTGAAAAAGATATTTTACCCTCTCTGTCGTTCATATTAAACCATCCGTTTACTTGAGAATACTGTGGGTCTATTCCGTATAATTGACCATAACCCATGTTCCACATTCCGCCGTAGCCCCAGTCAAATCCAGCCCAGTCTACGCTAGCATTAAACTCACCTTCTAATAATCCTTGACTATTACTTTTCCATCTCTCTTCTGTTATCGATGTACCTTCTATGTTTTCACCAAAATTATCTTGGGTTGGAACACCTTGAGAGTCTTGAAGAGGTGTAGAGTAAGGGGAAGTAGTTAGATTATTTGCTGGGTATATTATTCTTTGTACACCAGCTTGATCTATCCAAGACATACGCACGTAATTTACATAGTCCTGAGGTATAACCACGCTTAAGCTAGGTGGTATATTAAGCTCTTGAGACTTAACACTTTTAAGTGTGTCGTAGCTAAATTCTTGCAGAGCTCTTTTAGCATGAAATATTAAATCCGTTCTTTTAACACTTGGTATTAATTTACCTGCTCCTACGTAAGCCACGATAAAGTTATTAACAACATTGTTTAACGTTATATATTCGTAGCTACCATAGTTTTGCTCTGTGGTTATGCCATAAGCATCTCTATCTCCATAGCTTCCACCATCAAGTCTTTTTAATTGACAAACCAATACGTTATTTACTGGCAGCGTAGCTACTAAAGAAACAGTATTACCGATTACAGTATATGGAGCTACATATTCTACATAGTTTACACCGTCAAAACTAGAGTATAATTTAAAATTATTTTTCTGATAATCTACATTAGAAGGATCATAAGAGCCAAATTCTAGATTTGTATCAAAAGTAAAAGTAAATTTGTTTTGACCTGAAGAATTATCAACTACAAAGCCTTGAGCCCCTGCGTAGTATTGTTCATTAGTTTCATTTATAATTCCCATCTATTAGCTTTTTTTGTTTACTTCTTTTCCTTGAACTTGTTGCGCAGCTATTTGAACTATAGAAGGATCTTGTATTATAATACCAGTATAAGCTAATATTCTTAATACAACGTTAACTTGTTCTGATTCATGTAATTCAAAATCCCTAGAACCAGTACCTAGTCCAGGATTATAATAACTTCCATCAAATATATATTGACCTCTACCAGCGGTAGAAAATCCCCATATAGGACTAATTGGTTTTCTTATATAGTCAACTTCTATGCCGCTAGTTATATCACTAGGATTAACATATATAATGTTTTGTAAATGGTTGTCTATTGGTTGACCAGATACATTCACATCGCCTCTATTCTCATATAAATAAGTAGGAAAACTTTTAGTTGATTTTGTTAAAGGAGATCTTTCTATGTTGTAAAAATCTGTTCTTGGTAATCTTTGTAGTTCTATTTGATTACCTCTGTCGTCTTTGTATGTAACAGTACCTAGCCTGTAAAAATCTACAGTAGCTCCATAAGCATCTTGATTAGGTAGTCTAAAATACGCAAGACCTGGATTGCTCGTGAAATCATATTGAGCTTGTCCAAATGTTTTAAATATAGCTAACTTTTCGTCAAGATTCATTATCCTGTCAGCGTAGTCAACGTCCGCTTGTGGTACTCTTAATTGTTGATTTAAGTCTTCAAAGTACTTCTCAAATATATCTAATTGAACTTGCGTCCCTACTGTGTTAAACTCAGCGGGCGTTAAATAGCCTCTTTGTTCTTTATTTATAATAGATAAGACTGTCTGATATACAGTGTTTACATTTATAGCCATGTTTGTTTGAATTATAATACACCAGGGTACCATTAATATGATACCCTAATATATTAGTATCACTTGTTTATACTCTTTTTTCTATAGATTTGTAAACTTCTACACCTTCGTCAGTTTTAAACCAAGAGGCTAAAGCTGAATACGGGTTTTCGTCAAATGGTACAGTGAATAGTTTTCTGTCATTTGAAGTCCAATGAAAAGTTCTTTGGTCTTGTGACAGGTTGATTATTCTAGCTTCAATAGCTTTTATACCAAAGTTTCTTAGCTGAACGTTTTCGTCGCTAGCTAGATTCAAAAACAAACCTGGTTTTCTTTTAGCAAACAACAACAAATCTCTCTTGAGTTCTTTAGATTTCATATCAGAAACAGAACTACCTTTTTCTACTCTAAGTATAGCTTCAGCTTGATCAACGTCCATTTCCATGGCAGCGTTAAGCGCTTGTAATTCTAATTCAATGATATCTAAATCATCTTCTGCTTCTTCAACAGAATCAAACTCGTAGTACTTTTGATCTTTTAATGGATGAAATTTACTTAATAGTTTTTGCAGGATTTGATTTTCTTGCGGAACAGTAAGTACGCCATCTCTAAAAGTAATATGCCCTAATGTTGCTTCTCCTTTTTGTTCATCTATAAAAGGACTGTTCATGTTTGTGGCATATCTTAATTCCCTTTGTTTAGATTGATCTTTATCAAAATATAATAAGGGACTTTTTCTAGTATGTTTACCTGGAATTGTTAATGTTAACGGTTGTTTTCTACCCTTAACTATGTATGTCCTAGGTTTTATTTCCCACTCTGGTTTTGTGGGTTGTACTGGAGTAGCAGTTTTTTTTGCTACTATAACTTCTTGAGGAGCAACCTCAACTTTTTTTGCTTCAGCTTTTTTAGCCATAATATAATATAATTAAATAATTTATAAAAGTAATAATTACCCCCGTTGTATAACGAGGGTAAGAATTACATTAATCTTGAGTAATTACACTCCTTTGAATAACACGAAGTTATTCGCCGCTTGAGTCACTAAACATCTTTCAGATAAGAAGTTTACAGTCATAGCATCTAGATCGCTAGTGAAAGCTCCACCAACAGAACCAGTTAACCAAGACTTCATACGTCTGTCATCTGCTTGAGACGCTCTATATCTTACATGTAAGAAAGGACGTCTAATGTTAGTACCTAGGATCTGATCGTAAACCGTACTTGTTCCAGCAGGAACTAATACACCTTCAATAGAAGCAGGTCCAGCCTGAGCTCCACGAGTAGAAGCATCGTTTAAGTATTTCCAGTCAGTTTTGTAGAAATCGTAAGATCCACGTCTGAAACCAGAGAAACCTAAGTTCAATGCCATCTCTTCAGAATTTTCAAATAATCCAAAAGCAGTTCCACCATTAGCTCCAGATGAAATAGCAGCTAGCATATCATCAAAATCAAGATTAGTGTTTCTGTTTAAGAATAACATGTTCTCCTCAATAGCTCCCTGAGTATCTAAGTTTCTAAGAATATCATCAAAGTCACTAATACCAGTTCCAGTAGAGAATCCGACTTGTACGTTACCTCTATCTTCGATAGCAGCAAACAAACCTTCAGTACCAGTTACGGCACCAGTAGCAAGAGCTCCTATCCCAGAACCAGCAGCAACCTGCTCACCTTCTACAACAGACATTTCTAGGTAATCCTCAAAACGTAGTCTTGTTTCAGACTCTGCTTTTAAGTACCACAAGTATCCTGATGTTCCATCTTCAGTAGCAACTTCTACCCAACCGATCTGAGCAGTGTCAGAACCATTGATTGAATATTGACTTCTAATGATAATTGGCTTGTTAGCAAATTGAGTAAACTCAGGAGTTACTGTAGCAATTGGAAAATCATTTCCACCAGCAGCAACACCAGCAGCTTGACCAGCAACTGTAGTATTTGTTCCTTTTGGATATTCAGAACCGTAAACAAATATCTTTACAACACCTACTAGTCCTTCGGTAGCTAATGTAGCAGAGCCATAAGGCAATACGTTTAATACACCAGTACCACCACCAGCAGCTGTTCTTAGATCAGAAGTTACAACTAAACATTTTGATTCTCCACCAAAATTGTCCATCACTACGATAGTTTGTTGAGGAGATACAACGTTATTAACGTCTGCAGCAAGTGGAATAGTAATTGTATTCGCAGCTCCACCGTTAGCACAGTTGTCATATGCAATGTGTAATCTATTTTGTTCAGACCAGATTACTTGATCAGACGTCATTGGCAGCTCAGCTCCAACCATACGTAAAAATCCTGATAACGTTCTGTTACCATAGCGCTCTACTTCAGCTTCGTAAAGCTCAGGTAGGTATTGTTGTGCAAAGTTTCCACCGGCTGCACCGTCAAATGTTAGATAGTTATTCGAAAGCGTTTGTTGCGCTTGCGATGGTACTATCGAACCAAATTGTGGATTTAAAATTCCCATAATTTAAAGGTTTAATGTTAAAATTTTCGTTTTTTAATTTTTAGTTTAGACGAATCTAAACCACTTATTGATTTTACTTTTAGACCATTTATAAAAACATTACCGTCGGCAACCTGCCTAACTTTGTCATTACTTGAGTTCTTAGAAGAACTAACAACGTTTTTAACCCCGTCAGCTTTTCCTTGTTCGTAAAAATGATTAGCGATTTTGTCCGCATTCATTGCAGCGTAAAGAGCTTTATGATAACCTGCTGGGTTAGTTACAGCGCCTTTTTCATCAGTGTATTTTGAAATAAAATTACTGACATCTAGCTGTGACTTACCTGTTTCAGAAGGATTTGGTACTTGATATCTAAACTTCTTTTCTCCTAAATTGAAATCAAAACCTTTGAATTCATCATTAAAAATTTGTTCAGTTTGTACTTTAAAATCCTGCTGAAGAGTCTTAGTGTGCTCTTGTTGCTCCTTGTATCTATTGAAAAAGTCCGTAGCTTTTGTCTGATCTTGGGTAATACCAGGTCTCAACTTGATCTCCTGATAGTATTTATCCTTCATAGAATCCAGCTCTATACGGGCTTTAGCAACTTCTTCCTTGAAAGCCAATTTCTTTTTTCTAATATCTCTTGGCTCGTCAAGTTCCTCATCGTAAGAAAAATTGTCTTCCATAAGAAAATCAACTTCTTCTGTATCTAGATGAGGTTTAGTTTGTTTGTAGTACTCATTGAGTAATACTTTTTCGTTTACATTAGAGTAGTCATGATTAAGTCTCACGTAATCCTCTATTGTTCCACCTGTGTCTCCCATGAAGTCAACAAGTGATTGAATATTTTCAGGTAGTGCCTTGCCTTGTGTAACCTGGTCTTTAACAGCTTGCTCTGCTTTCTCATAAAGCTCTACTGTTTTTTCATCAACCTCTTCTTCAGTTATTTCTTGGATTACAACTTCTTTAGCAGGTGCTTCAACAGGTGCTTCTACCGGAGTAGTCGTCTCAAAACCTTCTTTAACGATATCCTTAGGAGTTAAATCAACCTTGATTACATCAGGCACCACTTCTCCTTGAGCATCTGGCTTTGTTAGATCTACCTTAATTGGTTCTGAACTAGTATTGTCTACTAATTTTTTAGGTTTCATTTTCTTACCTTTTAAAGAAAAATCACCTTCTTGTTTGACCTCTACGGCCGCGTTTACTTCTGACATAATATAATATTATAAAATTAAAAATTATTTAGGACCAAAGGCTTCTAAGCCAAAATCGCCTAAACTATCGTTAGTAGATTCAAAGTCAATAGGTGTTCCATCGCTTTGTCTCTGCTGTATCATTTGTGATTGCTGTGTTCCTATTATTCTAGCTCTCTTATCTTTTCTATCTTCAATATCCCCTTCTTTACCTTTCTCTCCATTGAATCTTTCTTTAGCTAATTGCACGTTATAATTAAACTCCTCAGCCATGAGCTCTCTTTTTATACCCGCTTCAGCTTGCATTCTTTGTATTTCAAATTGAGACTTAGCTTGTTCTAACTGCATTTTTTGGTCAGTAAGAATCTGTTGTTTTTGAGTTTCAGCCATAGCTGTTTGCTCTGCTAGTTGTCCATTTGCTTGAGCTTGAGCCTGCATATTTGCTTGAGATGCTTTTTGATCTCTCTCTTGCTTTAGTCTACGCTTTTGCTTTAGCATTTGATTTGCTAATTTTAAATTACGTATTTGTCTAAGGTCTATAGCGTCTTCTAAGTCAATACCACCAGTTTGTAGTGCTACTTGTATGTTTTGTTCTAACTGTGATTTCTCTTCTTCATCAGGTTCAAGATCTAAGAATATACCAAAGTCATGCAGATTTAAATTAGATATCTCTGACAATGTTTGAACATTAAAAGTTGATATAGAATTTTTTAATGCGTTAAGTGTTAAAGGGAAACTAATAACATCCACTAATTTTTTAGATATGTTCTCACATAATCTTAGTGTTAAATATAGACTAGCGTTGTTTATGTGTTTTGTAGCTATGTTAGATTGTTGAGCTGCTATTTTCTGTAAGCCAACTAACGTGTCTCTATCAGGTAAGCTACCGTCTCTAGCTTCGTTAAGGCCTGTAACGTCCCTAATCATTTGTACGTAATAATTATAGGTACTTATTAATGACGCTATTTTCCCTTGTCCTGATGATGATGATAATTCTTGAATTGGCACTTTACCAGGATTCATACCACCTTCTTGTGTAAGTGACCTACCAACAACGGAACCAGTTTGAAAATACATGTTTAAAGCTTCAGCTGGATTATAGTTTGTTCCATTACCAAGATCTACTTCTGCTAAACCATCCATATCTAAGAACACACCATCGGGTACCATTCTAGATATTACTTGCTGTAACTTTAGATGAGTCAATTGAATCATATCAGCAAAACCCATGGTCTTACTAATAATAGACTCTATTCTACCTTTGTAAATTCTAGGAGCACATATAGTGTAATTCATTTCTACCTTAGTAGTATCAGCCATTGGCCTAGTCATGTTCTCTGCCATTTTCCAGTCTAGCATCATATCAGATCCTAGAACCTTAACTCCTTCAAATAAAACCTCTATACTTCTTGAAACTCTATCAAACTTATCGTTTTTAGGTGGATCAAAAGTGTCTGGTTTCTCTAGTATTTTTTCTAAACCTTGATCTGTATGCTTAAGCTTGAAAACTTGATCCATATAGGTTTTGTATTCAAAGTATAGCACTTGAACAGTGTTCTCATCATAAGCTCCCCAACCATATATATAGTTTTGATTACTATAAGATCTTTGAATCTTAATTAATGCTTCATCTGATATATGTGGAAATTTTTGTTTTATCTCAGCTATTGTAACTGCTTTAACCTCGCCGACATAATATATATCTTCGAAATTTGGATCTTCGGTATATGAGTGTATCATATAAGCCGGGTCTACGTAATCTAAGGTTATACCTTCTGCTACATTAAAACTTGTTTTAGCCGCAGCAATACCTAATGTGACTAAATCATAGTTTAGTCTACGCTTAAGTAAATCATATTTATTTTTGTCTAGAGTTTGAGTTATAGCTTCTTCTTCAGCTATTTCTATAGCCTGCTTATAAGAGAGCTGTAAATGTAACTCCATCTCTTCCAGTGTCTTAGGAAGATCGATAGCGGGTATATTAGTGTTTGATATATCTTGACCTGTTGTTGCTTTTACGTCTTGAATTATATCTTGCCCAAACATATCCATAGCTAACTTACTGGCGTAGTCCGTTCTTTTTTTAACAGATATAGGATCATTAGCGTATGCTTTTATATCGTAATCTTTATTAGATATACCGTTAGTTAGTATATCTACAAACTTAGACAATATGGGAACAGGCTTCCAGTCTAAATTAAGATAAGACAAATCACCATTTATAGATAACTCATCTTTGTATTTCTGTGTTGACTGCTCTCCTCTAGCATATAATCTTCTAGTATGATAGTTGTCAAAAGAAGTTAAATATCTATTGCCATTAGTTCTACCTTGTGAGAACCATTCAGATTGTATAGCATCAGCAACTTGCTGACCATACTCTACGCTTAATTTTTCCTCTAAAGGTACTACCTGATTTGGAAACGCGCTATTAGCATTATATTTTATATTCATTTATTTTATAATTTTAGAAGAAGCCCCAGTGTTATCGTATCTCTTTATACCTAAATTATAAGATATAATTTCTCGTTTTTGTATAGGTCTATATCTATTTTTATTGCAAGCCATTAGTGCTAATCCAGAACTAATAGAAGCATCGTGCTTTGTTCTGTTATTTATATTAAATCTACTCCAGTCGTTTAATGTTCTTTGAAAATACATATCACCATAGCCTTTGTCCTGCAAACCTACAAAGCTCTCTATGTAAGTTTCTATAGCAGCGGCGTGTGCTTGTTTTATATCTTCGCTTGAGTTTGGTATACCACCAATTTCTCTTTCAGTTATAGACAGTTTATTATATACTTTATCTGGTCTATTCATTGAAAAACCTCTATATCCTCTACGCTTAAAATGGTAAAGTAGTCTGGGTTTGTTATTTTCACAAAGTATTGGCATGCCATAAAATACACAAGCCATTAAAACATCTTCAAAAAATATCTCAGCTGTCTGAGGTCTTGCAATGTATTCTAAAAAAAAGTGATTAGGCGGCACGTCCAACATGCTAAAACTAGTTAAACCATGAAGAGCTCCATTGGAACCTCTATTGTCTACTGTTCCTGATATATCGTAACTATCACAACCAAATGCTCCCAAGCCATCATTGCCAGGGTATTTAATCCCACTCTTTACTATTACACGATTTTGTAGGTTTTCAGGTGGAACCCAAGTTATTAAAAATCTTCCGCTATTATTTGGAACAAATATAACGCTAGTATCCTTTATCCCGTCTCTCCATTGAAAGCTACCTTTTGTTACAAGCGAGCTATGTCTTAAGTCACCATTAAAATCTACTTGTTCATATATCTTAGTTAGATTAAATAATGATTGTTTTGCTTCGTCTCTAAACGCATGCTCTTCAGTCCTTGGAAATTGTCTATAAAATTCGTTTAAAGCATCTTGATCTCCTTTTAAGCCATCAACTTCATTTTGCCAATAATCTATTACACCTAAATCTATTATATCTCCATTTGGTCCAAGAGTTTCAGTTTCTGGTGTTTCGAATACAGGTAATCCAAAAGAATCAATGTATCCTTCGTAGTTCCATTCCATAGGAACGAACAGACTATATAATCCCGAACGAGTTTGCCCGTTGCGATTTCGCTTTGTAACGTCTGAATCATAATAGAGTTTTTTATAATTTTCGCCACCTTTATCTAAGGCATTTGAGGTTGACCCCATCATGCATTTACCTATGACTCTACTACCTAGTCTTAATGTTGTTTTTGTAACCCTCCAGTTGTTGAGGATATTGTTCGGCCTTTCCCATTTACCCGATTCATCGTGGACGAGGAGTTTGAGTTTCTCACCGTCATACGAGTTGTCCCCTGTGTTCTTCCAGTCGATCGTGGTATCAAGACCCGTGATTTCTTTAACCGTTTCGTTTGTGTCAAGTTTCTTACGTGTAAACTTGGAGGCTGGTACTCTATATGCGAGCTCGGTTTTTGGCCTGTCCATACCGTCCTGTATTGGTTTGAAGAAAAATGGATAATTAACCGATATTGGTACAACCTTATCCGTGAACATTGACTTAGCATCAGGTCCTGATTTGGACAATATTCCGTACCGTGAATCCGAGGATATTGTCGCAAGATTGACGGTCTCAGCCGAGGACATAAAGGAAAATCCTGATCTACGGTTTTTAAGATAACACATTCCATAAGACCTGTGGTCTGCCTTGCAAGCTTCCCAGAAAATGAAGAATAATCTATTTGACTCTCTAAAGTCTGGTTTCCCAACATCAATCTTGGACCACTGCAGGTACATAAAGTGAGTACCAGTAATGTAAGTATCCAGATCCTTATTATTGAACCAAAAACCTTTTTCTCGTCTAGTAAATTCTTTATCGATATAATCATACCATTTTTCTTTGAAATCTATAGGATAATTTTCCCAGTCAAATATTGTTTTTATTTTCTTTAAATCATCTGGTAATTCTGTTCTTTGCCAGGACTTGCTTTTAAATTTCACAACATCTGCTGGTTTAGGTAAAGCTATTTTTAGATTTTGTATATCGTATATTTCACCTATTTCCCCCGTCTTACTTATAACTACAACGTCATGCTCTTTATTGTAGCCGTACTCCCATTTCTTATACCTATTATTTTTTTTAATAATATGAGGCTTGATATGATCATCTAATACTTTATATAAACTTTGAGTATACATTATTTAGATCTCCCCTCTGCAAAGCCTTTAAAAGTTTTTTCTTTACTGTCTCTAGGCTTTTCATTTAATATAGCTTCCTCTTCTTGTTCCTCTTCTTGAATCCTTTGTAATATTTCAAAAGCATCGAATATAGCTAGCTTTTTAGTAGCTGCTGCATTTTTTAATCTATCTGCTGATATATCGTCATCTGAGTCAACTATAGCTTCTTTAGCTACTTTTATTAATTCTTCAACGGCTATCTGCCCAGCTAGGATTATATTCCTCTTCGTCTTCTTTGTATCCATGTTCTAATAAAATATCATTTGATTTCATACAATATAAACGTTCTCCGTCTATATTAAACTCCCATTCAGACCCGGCTTTAAATGTTACCGTGTGTCCTGGAGTTATTCCTAGCTCTTCTAAGGAGCTATTACCTATTTTTAGTATACCAATATTGTTTGCTTCTTTATTGTTCATTAGAAG
>Ga0208814_1001053_pt1 | contig 13811 bp, 19 predicted proteins | sample MalvirAntarct_55_FD_184253 | JGI IMG/M metagenome (GOLD analysis project Ga0208814, IMG submission 184253) | Marine viral communities from the Global Malaspina Expedition - Malaspina viral metaG Antarct_55 (SPAdes) (version 2) | ecosystem: Environmental > Aquatic > Marine > Oceanic | place...
GACAAACAGTTGGCTGACCTAGGTGATGAGACTATAGGGCTTACTGTAAAAGATTTCTTGGAGAAGGGTGGAAGACTAGACAATCTACCAGATGGTTTTATGGCTAAGTCTGTGGATGATGCAAACAGATTTACAATGCAGCGTACATACGAAGGGGATGATTCTTACTTCGGTCAAGGAGCTAGGAAGGTATCCTCTTGGAACCAGAAGTATCCTTTTATTGTTTCTGCAGTTATAGGTCTACCCTTCCCCCGTTATGTAGCTAACCACATAGAGATGATAGCAGACTACACACCTATACTGGGTGCTGTTGTACCAGCACTAAAGAAGGCAGGTATAAATATTGGTGGTGATGCATTCAAGTCAAATGAAGATAGAATGGTCAGACAGCTTACAGGTACTGTATTGCTTGGTTTGGGCTACCAGATTGCTAAAGATAAGAAGGGGGAGGTAGACTACGGCTCCATCGAAACAGCAGTAGGTGGTGATGCTGACCTTGCACCGTCAGCTGGTTTTCTGATTGCACCTATGTTCTTAGGTGACTTATCCTATCGGTACTCTGCAGGATTAAACATGCCTTCTTATAGTAAAGCTCTGTTCGAAAGTTTAGAAGTTCTTGGTGGTTTAGGAGACCTAGGGGTAGATGCATCACTGGCTAAGGAACTATATAAGTCAGCCCAAGCTGGAGACTTTACAGATAACTTGCAGAAACTACTTGGTAACGTAGCTGCTACCTTCACCTACCCTGGAACACTAGCAAGAGATATTGCGGGTCAGTTCTCTTATGAGTCAGCTGGTACACCATACGTAAGAGACATTGAGGGTATAGGGCCGTTTGCTAATAGGAAAGCAAAAGATGCAACAACAGGTGAAGAATTACCCAAAAGTATGAAGGGTGAAAGAGGTAGCTTCCAAGTACTAGCTGGACAAGCCTCAAGGTTTATGGTGGACTTAGATACTCAACAGTATACACAGTCATTCACAGGAAACCCTGAGAACGACATCAGTTACTACTCACCTTTTAACTCATCACCTATAGGTAAGATGAACCCATTGCTTAAGCAGTTCTCTGGCTTCCAGCAGAACCCACCTATGACAGGCCTACAGCGTGAGATGAACAAACTGTACATAGAAGAGTATGAAATGTATAGTAATAGAACAGCTACTAATTCCACTATTGATTATGTTCTTAGGTATGAGTTGTCTAAGTCTCTACCTAAAGCATTTGAAGCGTGGAGGAAGGACGCAGAAATTTCATTTGGAAACAATAATACCTACGACGAAATGTCATCTGATGAAAGTCTAGGTGACAGAGCTAGTTCTATTAAGAAGAAAGCTTTAGAAGGTTTTGTAAAATCTTTTATTGGTCAAAAGAAAGAAGTAATAACTGAAGGCTTTCAAGAAATGATGGTTAATAAACCAATACAAGCTAGAGGTTTTATACGTAATAACTACTTGCTAAAACGTAAGGAAGTAGGCGCAGAAATATTTAATATGGCTGCTGAAACACTTGGTTTTACTACATCAGAAGAGTATCTAGCTGATTCAGAGGGCATACTTGAAGAGTTGAACAGGCGTATGGTTATTATGAACAGAGCAAAGCAAATAAGAGCTGAGGCTGAGGGAGAAGACTTTGACATAGTTGAAAGATGATAAAGAAAACCCCCAGTGTTTAGCTGGGGGTTAAGTCTTTTATTATTTCTTGTTACTAATCATTCGACTACTGTACCTGTAAGCTTCGTCTACTATGTCGTCTGAGCTTGAGTACTTACCAGATGCTAGTAAACCAGACAGTGCACAACCAGCATAGTAATCCTCTAACTGTACAAAGGGTAGAGGAACACCTTCTATATTAGTCTTAATAAACTCTTGCGCTTCCTGCTCAAGGGTTTTCTTTTTGTCTAGTTCTGTCATGCTACTTATGTTTTTCTTTAAGAGCTAAGTTAGCTTGGTTAAGATACCATGCAGCTTTGTTCATGTCCTCTGTTGGGTTACCCTTGTAGAAGGCACGATGATTATACTTCATTACATTACCACGACAGTAGGCTATGAAACCATCAACACCTAAGACCTGCCTTATATAATCAATACATTCTATACCATCGGTGTGGTTGTAGTGATAAGGTTTTTCTACTGGGTCAAAGACAGGAGTTATATCAATGTCGCATTCAGGACATACAGAGTCTTCCTGTAAGTAACTATCACAAACACTACAGATACCGTACTTCTTTTTCATTAAAGATATTCCTCCATATTAAAAGCAATTGTACTACCTTAGTGTAGCTGTGTCAATAGACAGGGACAACGTGTTTAGAGTTTTCCTTTACGTAGTCGAGTGGTAGTATAGTCATAAGGTCTCCACGATCTTGCCTACCATACAAACCAAAGTCACCCTTGTAGTACTCAGTACACCTCTTCTGTAGATCTAAGTAGATGTTGTCAGGATCTATCAAGTAGAAAGCTTTCTCACCTCTGACTGCAATAAATCTATTGATACCATTAGGAACACCCCACCCCTTAGCTGGTTGCCAGTCGGGTGGCCTCTTCACAGTCTTTAGTTCCCACCAGATAGTGTAGGTTACCTCGCTTGAACGAGAGAAACGTTTAGCTGCCTTAACGTCTACCCGTCCAAACTCTTTGTCTAGTAAGTCCCAGTGTTCGTTTATGTCTTCGTCCTTGGTGGACTTACGTACAAAGTTGTCACCTCTTAGTGCTGCGAACTCTTGCTCTGCTGACGTACCCTCAAGGTAGGACTGAGCATTTCTTTTAACATAAGCCATAGGATACTCTCCTTAAGTTAGGTCTACAATTTCACAGCTGTCGCCAGAACACGCTAATGTTTGACTACCTGCTGTATTATCTTCTTGCTCATACTCAGATAGTTTCTCCCAATCAATTGAACTTGGCATACAAGACAGCAAGGTATCGTAGTCAGTCTTACTACAGTCTTGGTAAGGTGCTTGCTGGTATGTATGCTCATGGAATGGAAGGAACGAAACGCCTGACATCTCATCAAAGTGCTCGTACACAAAAGCTCCTACAGAAAGCCATTCGTCTGGACGTACATTTATAGTTACGCTAGGTTTATGTTCGCACCAATGCCGTTGATACATTAGCCACATCTTTAGCTGATCTATGGCAGTAGTATCTTTGGTACATACCGCACCGTCTGGAGCCTTCTGAGGGAAACTAAACACAGTAGTCTGGTCTGGCTTCATTACGTCTGGTTCATGGGGTATGCCTTGATCCATCATAAACTGTGTAAGTGGGTCTTTGTTATCACCACGTACAGTACGGATGTAGTAGGGCGAGTGGCGAGAGTGTATGCCCGATGCGCTATTCACCAATTGTGATACCGTTCCTGACGGCTTAACACACGAGATTGCAGTAGAGGCAGGGATGCCAAGACGCTTAGCCCACTCAGCATTAGTCGAGACAGCAATAGAACGTAGGTGCTCAAGTGTTTGATCCAGGCCTGAGTTAGCTGTTGTAAGTAGTGGGTTGTCCATTATCCCCGTGAGTGACACACCCAACAGGCGTTCCTCTTCGGTATTTCGCTGCCACAGTTTTCGCAAGTAAGGGAACTTCGTGAAGGTAGATTGAATAGTACCCAAGATCGTAGCGATACGAACTTTTCTTTCAAGGTCTGCAAGATTATCTGTCGCACGTACTACACACTCCGTTAAATTGCACACCTGACCACTGCGTAATATGATCTCGCTGCAAGGATTTGTACCAAAGTCATGGTCTGCATCACGCCTACCATTCTTAGCTGCTTGCTTCTTAGCTGCCTCACGGTTGAAGATACCACGCTCACCTGAGCCTGACTCAACCAGTGCCGTCCACTCACGCATGAATGATAGACTGTCAGGCTTCTCAGAGTATGCCACAGAGTTGTTAGCTAGTGCTCTATGTGGATTGTTCTCCCACCATGCACCTGACTTAGCGTGTCGCATCTTATCGTCAGACAGATTACTCAATGAAATCATAGCACTACGACGTACACCACCTACGACTACTACCTCACCTATCTTACACATGATGTCGTGACACTCTATAGATGAGAGCTTTCGCCCCTGTGCATCCTTAAATGTTTTAATTGTAAAGTTAAACAAGTCGATCAGTGGCGCTGGGCCTGATGCCCTACCTCCGAATGTCTTGAGCCTCGCACCAGCTGGACGTACCAAACCCACATCCCACTGTGCAATCTCACCGCTGTACAAGAGTGCAATCAATTGACGGAGAGCCTTAGACCAACCTTCCTTGCTGTCCTTTACAACGATTGTAGTATCACTCACAAACAACTCAGGTACTTCAGGTAGTTTCTGAACGTACTGTCTCTCGACAGAGAAGCCTACACCAGTACCGCACATAAGAACGTGCATAGCTTCATCAAAAGATACTATGTTATCTACAGCTATGTAAGAGCAGTTGTACATTGATATATTATCACGAATAGCTGCGGGGCCAGCCGTCATTAAACTCCTCATAGATGGCATAACTTCTAGGCTTAGTATGGCTTGCTCAATGTCTTTGACGTAAGAGTCTTTACCAGCCAGAGGATACACAATGTTATCCATGTAGCGTGATACTGTCTCACCCCAAGTCTCACGCCTTCCTTCTTTGTCTAGCCAACGTGCATAGCGTGACTTGTGTATAAATGATTGGTAGTCGGTAGGTAAATAGTTACTCATCTGTTGTCCCCTGATCCCTGTAATACGCCACGTTCTTGACGACTGTCTAACTTCTCTACGTTCATTCTGATAATAGATCCTAAGTCATGATTAAAGATATTACCAAGGCTAGTAGCGTAGAAAATTACATCACCTAATTCTTTAGCAATGTCGTCTGCAGTAAACTTGTCTTTGTCACGAATAAGTTTCTTAATCTTTTCAGCGACTTCTCCTGCCTCACCAACAAGTCCAAGGGTATTCTCGACTAGCCTGTCATGACCCTTGGTTATAATCTTAGCCTCAACCCATTCGCTATACTGCTTGAAGGGGTCGAGGCTATGCCTACTACCGTCTATCATGTGGTAGTAACCCATAGCCTCAAGATCAACATCATTTATCATCAGGCTCATCATCTAAAGAAGTCTTTAATTCTTCGAACTTCGTCTGGTGTATAGCCTTTGTACACTGAAGAATGTGATTGAGTAGACCAATAGAGTTCTGACCTAGGTTCAGTGTGTTAACAATAGCAGTCTGTTCTTCCGTTAAGTCTTCCGTGTCGTACTCGTTGTCTTCAATAATAAGTTTAGTCATGTGTGTTTACCTCACAGTTTAGGATGAATATATCATCGGTGTCATAAATTAAATTCTCAAGTAACTCTAGAATTTCTACACAAGAATTAGTGTCAGATACTTCTAAGAAGTTAGCTTCAGGGTCTACCTCCAAAACAATTCTGGCCTCAAATTTCATTGTCAGAAACTCCTAGTTATATTATTTTTCATAGCAGTGTCAACCGTATTCTTTTTGCAGTGAGGCTAAAGAAATAAACTCTGGTTCATAGAAGCCATTATGTATTTCTCTCTTGACTACTACCCCAGACCACCAGTCAAGGTTAGCTTGCCCAGCCCAGGCCTCGTCTGCACCTTTAAAACAACCAGCTACTAGGCCTATAGCACCAGCTGCATCCTTGAACTTCAGGTCTCTCTTGTGTGAATGACCACAGGTTGAACTCTTAAACCTGTTGGCAAGTAAGGAATTTGCGTGGTGCATTCCACTCATGGCTGTGCCAAAATTACCAGCACTAAAGAAGTGAGCGTAGGACACACCATCGTAGTCATGGATAGCTGGCGCTGAGTTATGGTACTCATGGTACTCATCAAACCAGTGGTTATTTTGTAGGTGACTGAAGGATATGCCGTACTTAGAACCCTCCAGACGTGGGTCACTCTTCAAAGCTTTCTTAATACGGTTCTCATGGTTACCCTCAAACCCATAGAAGGCTGGACGCTTGCGCTTATGATGTCTGAACTTCCAACGTAAACGATCTTGAGCTTCGTTGTATTGTTCTATGTCTGCCTCATAACTCTGACTAACAATAGCTTCTGGGCTGCGTGTATCAAATGAATTGAGGGATCTCATGTCGGCACCGTCACCTAAGTCTACAACGTAGTCAGGCTTGATGTCATAAAGAAAGCTACCAAGTAGACTGAACCTATTGTTATTAATAGAAGGGTCACAGTGTGCACAAGAAAACACAACAGCTGTTTTACTTACATAGTTTTTAGACATAACCTTGAACCTTTCTTATTACGTCATCGTGTTGGGACTTACCATTACTATCAATAATAAGACTAACGTTACTAGATAGAAAGTCTACGTCGTCCATAGCTTGCTTCATGTTATCGTAGTAAAACTCTTCCTCATGTAGGTCACTGTCATACTTGTACTTAGTTAGGCACAGGTTCCAAGGAAGGTCTTCACCGTTCTCGAATGGGCCTTTGATTACCTTAAGTATCTCAGCGTATGGTTTAAACTGTTTAGTCATTACTGCTCTCCTTTAACCAGGATTCTGGTATAACTTTGTCGGCATAGATGAAGCCGTGTTGTGTACACCAGTCACCATATGTAGACTTGCTACCCTTATACAGTCGTGATTTACTGTTTGTAAAGACAAACCTTATATCATAATCAGGAAACTGTCGTTTTATTTCTTTGTGTTTCCTTCTGTCGCCAGTAACGAAGCGGCCCTTAGTCTCCACTATGATGCCGTTACCTAGAACAAAGTCAGGTGTGTAGGTTCTATTGCGTAAGTCTATCCACTTGATCTTTGTTTTCTCGTAAGTAAAGGAGATGTTTCTTTTCTTTAGGTAGTTAGCTGTGTCTACCTCAAGGCCTGAGCGATAACCTTCTTGGATACCCCTCAGTCTTTTGTTATTATATTTCACCACGGTATTCTAAATCCTCTGCTACGTTAGGAAGTTTCTTTACCTTAGTTAGGTACAGTGGTTTGTCACTGTAGATAAACTTACGTAGCTTAGGGTAGCATACCTTTTTAAAGTCGCAGTAACCGCAGGTAGACGGAAGCTTCATGTTGCCGTTAGTGCTTGTCTTAGACTGAGGTATAGGCTCGAAGGCTCTCTCAGGTGGGTCTTCACTCTTAGCCATAGCCTTGAGGTGCTTGACTGTGCTTTCTTTCCCATCAAACTCTTCAGAGAAGTCATACACGTCTAGGCATACAGCCCCACTAACCTTACAGACTACAAGGAAACCACCGTGTGTCTTGTTAGTTACTAGCGGATCATCAACAGCTGCGTACACGTAGGAGCTAAGCTGTGAGATATAACCAAAGGGATCGTCTTTACGTAGGTTACCATCCTTAAACTTCCTGAAGGCGTAAGGTGATGCAGACTTAACATCAATAGTCATACCATTAATGACAGCATCTCTGTGACCCTTGATGCCGTGGACATCCATGCGGTCTTGCATACCAGTGACTGAGTGTCCAGACACAGATGCTACAGCTAGTACTAGCTCTTCGATCATGTCACCGTAGAAGAATTTGAATAGGGTATCTGGGCCTAGTGGTTCTGACTCCAGAGGTTTATTAACTTTGTACCAAAGCTTACGCTCACATGGCGTACCTAGTGATGAGAGAGATAGATATGAACGAGGTTCCTGTGGTTTACCAAACCGTTGCTCAGCCATGTCTGCTATGTTGTTAGACATAAACTCACCGATAGCTGTGTCCCAACCGTTCTGACCTAGTATAGTCTGTTCGATGTCATGCACCAGCGTATCGTTTGTTTTAACTTCCACCATATCTCTCCCTTGTTATGAATAAGAATGCCCCCACCCAACTAAGGGAAGGGGCTTTTTTATAGGACAACACAAATTCAAAACACCTAGAAAGGAATAGTATCTTCTGATACTGTAGCTTTCTTCTTGGATGCTTTGTTAACAGGGGCAGCTTTAGTATCCTCAACTTTAGAGGATAAGTCTTTGAAGGAAGGGGAGGAGCTTCCTCCTTCAGACTCGTAGGTCACGTGATCAATGACCTGCACCGCTTCTAGACGTGTACCCCTACGTCCAGTCGATGTATCGTAAACGGCTACACGTACCATGCCTGTGCTTCCGTTACCTATGAAACCGTCTACGTCAAAGTCCCAGTCGAGACCCTTAACGTTTACAACAGTTGGCGTACCACTACCCCAATCATTGTTGCCTTTGAACGGACGGCTAAGTGTAACCTTAGTACCACCCTCAACGGATTCCATTTTCTTCTGACAGCCAGCTGACTTAAGCTTATCTGCGTTGTCTTCATCAAGAGTGATGGTGACTTTGCACTCGCCATCTGTCTCAACATTCCATGACGCTTGATCACGGTTGTGTTCAAATACTTTAGCCCAGTCTAGTGTGCCAAACAATTCAAGAATTTCAGTAGCCATTTTATCGTACCTCTTATCTATGGTGTTTCTGTTATACAATTATTTATTAGTGAGTGTCAAGCCAATTTATTCCTACATCATAAGATCCAGGTGTAGGTATCTTAAACCCTAGCTCAACCCCTACTTCTTCCATGCACTTAGCTTGGAGTTTACCTAACTCTTCAGCCTCTTCTTTAGTTCCTATAACCTCTGTCTGGTACTCATCATGGATGAACCCAACCATCTTGAAGTTGATGCCAAGCTTACGTGCCTCAGTCGTCCAGCTAAGCAGTGTGTGTTTCATTAGAATACTCTCAGCTGACTGCAACATACCAGCCAACGTCTTGTGTTCGTTAGGCACCTTAACTTGGCGTCCATCGTAACCTGTGAAGTAACCTCGCTCCGCTATGTAGGGAACAAGTCTATTCTTTAGATCAGAGAGACCATCAATAGACTTAATGAATGACTCCCTAGCCTTTACTGCACTGTCCTTATTAACCTTGAGTATCTGTGCAGTCTTCTCGACACCTGCTCCTAGAAGCCAAGCGTAGATAAAAGTCTTAGCCATGTCACGTGTCGCATGGTTAAGGCCCAAAGCTTTCTTGTTAACGTTGTGTATGTCTGTTTCATTCTCCTTCTTACCGTCCATAATAGCACGTGCATATTGATCCGCATCGAAGTGTCTCCACATATAGTCTGCTAATACTCTAAGCTGAATACCGTCTGCATCTGTACCCACCAGCCAGCTACCCTTAGGTGTAGTCCAGCACGAACGAAGGTCAGAGTCATATTGTTTCTTAACTTCCTCAACCGCTGACTTAGGTTCGCCATGAAAGGATGATGGTATGTTTGCTGTGTTGGGGGAGTTGTGTGCACATCTACCTGTCCATGCACCAATGTTATTAATAGTACCATGTATACGCCCATCAGTACCTACCTGATTGATCCACTCCACTAGGGAACTACGGCGTCCTTCGAGGGTCAGCCACTTAGCTAGTGAACGTGCCCCCTCTGGTGCATACTCAGGTAATGTCTCAAGGTTATCCTCAGAGCAAGCCCACCCGTACTTGGCTAGGTCATTCTTCTTTTCTTTGTAGAACTCCTTAGTCATACCAACACCCTTCTTACCGTATGGATCACCAACAGACAGCCTAGCAAACTTAATAGCAGTGACAGTCTTGTCGTATGGTTTCCAGCCAGCATCCCACAGTGCTTCAATACGATCCTTAGATGATCCAGGTTTGAAGTCGATCCAGTTGTAGCACACTAGATCTTCACCTATAACTTGGGTAAGAGCATACTTCTCCTTAGCCTTCACAACACTAGCCACCTCAGTGCCATCTATCTTTAGGCGGTACATCATTGTGTTCACAGGTGTAAGCTTAGGTGGGAAGTCCACTTGGAACTGATCCTCTAGGGTAGACATCTGATCTAGTACAGATGCTAGTAGGCCAGAAGCCTTAGGTGTATCGAAGGCAAACCCGTAGTACCTAGTACGTACCAACTCAATCTGTAGGTTATGCTCTGCACGTAGTGATCTCTTCCAACTCTCATCGTAGATGTACTTAGAGAAGTGATTGTACAAAGCCTCAGTCGTATCCAAGTCACCGTACCAGTAGTCAACCATCTCCTGTGAGAACTCACTGAAGTTATGGAAGTCTCCCTTGTGTACCCCAAGCCTACGACCCCAAGCATCTAAGCTATGTGGAGACCTAGCACCCTTAGGTATCTCAATCCCGTAGTCCACAACACGTGACACTAACAGAGTATCAATGACCTTAGATGGATCAATGAGCCTAGGCTGAAGCAGTCTGTTTATCTCAGGTGCATCAAACTGAATGAAGTTGTGACCAACAAAGTAATCGACTGACTTGTGCCACTCAATAGCAGCAGCCTTAGCTACAGTATCTTCATGACAGTTCTCAAACTTGTAGACCTCACCTGTGTCCACATCCTTACCACCGCATAGCCAAAGCTTATCACTACCTATGACAGCATTAGTTTCTATGTCACTAATAACAATCTTCATACTTGAAATGAAACCTCCTCCAGTACGGTAGTGTCTGGATCGTAGTAGACGCTACCTGACTTACCCAGCTTAGCAAAGGGGCGGTTCTTGTCAACGATGAAGTTAGTTGTGTTGCGTATTGTCTCATCTTCTGACTCAGTGTCACGCTCCAACTTGATACACACGATTGCTTCTTCCTCAAGTGAGGCAGCATACTTAGTGCGACCATCATCATTCACCTGTGAGATAAAGACAACGCCAATGTTTAACTCCTTAGCAAGCTGTGCCATACGTGCGCCCAAGGTAGTCAGCGTACTAGTAGCACCCTCAACACCAGCGTTAGATAGATAGGCTAGACGTTGCACGTGATCAATGAAGATGAACTCAGCACCGTACACTGTAGTAGCCAGACGCACATAGTCGAGTAGGTGCATAGGATCATCGTGACCACGCATCTCAAAGACTATTGTCTTGTCATCTTGTGAAGCTATCTTAGCTGCTAGTATGACCTGATCCTCAGTCACACCGTTTTCCTTTGCGTCTTCCTTAGTACGAACATTACAACCTAGCTCGTAGGTAGCCATTGCACGGTAAGTGGTAGACTTCATCTCTTCCATGTGTAGCATAGCTACCTTTGTGTCTTGCTTGAGTAGCCCTATCTCAAAGTAGCGTATCAGTTCTGTCTTACCTTGACCACGCATAGCCTTGATGAAGGTTAGTCCACCCTTGATTAGACCTCGTATCTTATCGTCTATGCCTGAGTGTCCAGTAGGTACGTACTCGTATGGGTTCTCTGTCGTGATAGCTTTCTCTACCTCGTAGTTACCCACAAAGAAGTTGTCTGGACTAAACCTCTGAGGCTTAAGACCTGACCACTTAAGATCATCCTGGTCACCATTCATGATGAAGTCGTTGGCATCCTTGTGCTTAGTCATAGGCACATAGAAGAACTTCTCAGGGAACAAAGCATACAGACGTTCAGCCGCTGCCTTACCTGCAGGATCTTGTTCACCCGCATAGACAACCTCAGTGAAGCTGTTCATGTAGTCAAAGTTCTGCTTGATAAACTTATCAGAGATAGATGCACTAGGTATAGACTTAACAGGAAAGCTTTTGCCTAAGGCTTGGTACAGACTGGCTGCATCGAACTCACCCTCTGTTATATACAGACGCTTGCTTGACCCTGCGTTGAAGTCAGGCCCGAACAGTTCACGTGGTGTACCCTTATCCTTTGTCCAGAACTTCTTCTCATCATAGCCACGATACTTAACGTTATTAGGATACTTGAACGCATACCTAACTGGATCACCTTCAGCATCCATCTGGAGTTGTATACCATACAGTACAGATACGTCAGTGTCTAAGCCCCTAATACCAGCATTGGTAGCTGATGCTATCTGACGCTGTTGTACTGGAGGTTTACGTTTATTGACAGGGTATGTCTCCAAGGCCCAGTCAAACATCTTCTCTGTGCTAGGGTAAGAACGCTCACATGAGTGACACTTACCGTACCCGCCTGTGTTGTAGTTGAAAGCATCTGAACTACCACATGATTCGTAGGGGCAGGGTTGTGTTGGTTGATCTACTGACATCATCACCACCGAACTCATATTCCTCCTGCCTTATCAAAGGTAGTAAAGTCCATCGTATCCCACGATTTTTCTAACTCCTCCTCAAACTTCTTATCGACTACGTGTTGCTCAATAAGAAGCTTAACATCATCCCCTGTTAGATCATACTCTTTCATCAGGTCTTCTACTGTTGTGTTGCCGTGTGTCATGTTAATCTCCTAACATCTTTAATTTAAATAGGCCTTCAGTCTGCCTCATTGAAGCCCACAAGTCAAGAAGCTGTTGATACGAAATTGCTATCAAGTGATGATCATCTAGATCCTCATCGTATTGTCTAAAGAAAACAGTACCCTCCTCCGACAAGTGCATCTCAACATCTTCATAGCCTTCCTTTTCATCTATAGATATAACCACAGACGCATCGTATTCGTATTCAACTGTAAACATTTACATCCTCCCATTCACACGGGAACGTACAGCAGCCCTAGCTCGTTCACTCCTATCGAACTCCCTAAGATCACCTTCCTGTTGGACTACAATACCAGTGTGATACTTGCCTGCTTCCTTACTTGCTGCCTCATGTGTAGCGAAGGTGAGTATGGGTGAGTTAGCTGTGAAAGGATTTTCTCCTGACGCATAGACCCACTCATCTCGTTCTATCTCAAACATTACTGCGTACCTCATAGCCTTCTCCTCTAAACAAAAAAGATTCTAACATCCAAACTAAACAAGGCTAAGAAAAGATATGTAGCTAGTATACCTAGTGCAAAACCTATGACGCCTCCGACAATCCCTGCAAGTTCTATCTTAGTCATTGTTCTCTCTCCTATTTATAAAATTTATGTGACCCGTAGATCATCGTCTTTTCTAGTAGCTTAGACCAGTACGGTTTAACGTACAAGGCATGGTAGTGTGTTGAGCCACGGCTAACATCAGGAACCTTACCTGACAGTATGTTATCAGCAACTATTAATGATCTAGCCCATGCTAATTCTTCGTGTGGTTTGTCTGACTTACCATCACAGTACCAACTGAACTGACACCTATGCTTACCTTTGTTTAAACCTTGATGCACTACAGAACATACATCATCAGGCCATTTACTACTGTGTACCCTATTGATTACGACATGGCCCACTGCGTACTGACCAAGAATACTTTCTTCACTACGTGCCTCATGATATACATTCATAGCCAAGCACATTAAAGCTGCACTAATCATCTACTTCTCCAGTCTTAATGCAAACCAGGATGTAGGAAACCATTCCTTCATGCTGTTACAAATCTGGTTAGCTACTAACCTAGTCTCTAACTGTGTATCACCTGTACATCTTAGGTTACACATGGCAGCGAAGGCATCAAGGCTACCTGACCAGTACCACTCAGTCATGGTTGATTGAGGTAGTACCATACGTGCTTGCTCTGGGCATACACCATTAGACAAGAGGTCTTGGTAAGCTTTAAGACAGGCCCAGTTGGTATCACCCCAGTCACCCACGTCTACTACACCATCACTACCCTGCTTCTTATCTTCTGCCTTGCCACGCCACTCATCAGGCTCATAGAACTCAGGCTTACTATCCACATACCTACGGCTGATCTCATTCCAGCGTAGGAACTTGTGCTTGACCAGCTGCCTAGCCACAAAGATGGGAGCCTTGACAACGAAGGATGCAAAGCAATGTCCGAATGGTGAGAGGTGCTTATGCTTAGCTAAGTAGTGTATTAACTTCCTGTCTTTTTCCTTCAATACATACTGATCTTTCTCACTGTCGTAGTCATCCCATTTGGATTCTTTAGCAAAGCTAACCCTTGCAGCATTAACCACTGACAGGTCATTACCCATGTGATTTATGT
>Ga0208814_1001055_pt1 | contig 13805 bp, 11 predicted proteins | sample MalvirAntarct_55_FD_184253 | JGI IMG/M metagenome (GOLD analysis project Ga0208814, IMG submission 184253) | Marine viral communities from the Global Malaspina Expedition - Malaspina viral metaG Antarct_55 (SPAdes) (version 2) | ecosystem: Environmental > Aquatic > Marine > Oceanic | place...
GCTCTATGGAACAGACATTATATACCTTCATATAAGTTACATCTTACCACATAAGGAAACATCGTTTTTAAGAGTCCAAATAACCACCTAGAACGGCTTAGCATCAATTTAGAATCCATTCGTCCTTGCGAATGGTGCGGAGCAACAGCGACGCTCTTAGACCGATCTGTGATCGGAAAAAGACTCGTAAGAGTTGTAATAAGATAAAAAAGATTAGCAAAAATGTGTGTTGTAAATCCGCATAAAGACTCATTAATAGATCAACGCAGTGCATCTATAAATTGTAAATAGCATCACCACAGTTGTTGATTGATTTAACTTTCTTTTTTCCCGTTGTAGTCTTTTTGTAGTCCTTTGTTTTCAAGTCTGTTGACGCGAGTCTAAAAGTAAGTAGTATCAATAGTTAATGAAAGGAAATTTAGTTAGCTTGTTGATTTGTAATCAATAGGTCCGCGGTTCGACTCCGTGCGGGGGCACCACTAAAACTTAGATACCTCTAACTTATTTCACTTCATAAAAGAAAGAACGAAAAAGAACGAAGAACATACAAAGGATGAAAGTAGAACTCTCTGTAGTCTTTTTGTAGTCTTTTGTTTTTAACCGATGATCCCGTTCATCATATGTTCACATTGGTTGTTTGTTTTTCTTTTTAAATTAAATTGAAAGGAAATATGAAAGCAGAAACAGAAACAGCAGTAACAGTAAAAGCTAAATCAAAAGCAAAGAAATTAACCGACGCTATGGTTAGAGCTTATAACCGGTTGGATAAAGATCAGATAATTCCAGGTGATTTCCCGGGTTTATATTTATGGGTTTTAAAATCTGGAGTTAAGACTTGGAAATATCAACAGCGAATAAAAGGAAAAAAATATCCTTATAGAAAGACCCTAGGAAAATATCCTACTGTAGGTGTGAATGAAGCTCTAGCCCGAGCTAAACAATTATCCCATAAGATATATGGGGGAATTGATCCAAGAGAAGAAATAAAAACAGAAGCATTAAATATTCAGTTAGGTGTTTCAATTAAAAAATATTACCAAGAACTTCTTACTGAGTCTAATCAGTATAGGCCTTCTACAATTAAAGGAGTGAAGGCTATATTTGGTCCATGGATATTTAGAAGTACTTACGACAAAAACATTCTAGGAAGATTAGAAAATGTTGAGGATATTCAGTACAAAAAATTGTCGATGATAACTTCTAAAATGGTAAGAGAACTTTATAAAGCGGCCGGCTCTAAGTCTCCTATTGTGGCTAACAGATTGATTGAATATTTAAGATTATTTTGGAATGATTTTGTTAAAGGTCCTGACAACCCATTCATAATGGATAGTAAAAAAAAGTATGAGGAGAATGAATACTTAGATTACTTAGACGAACAAGAACTACAAAAAGTTATGTCTACTGCTGTCCAGGTTGATCAGAGGTCCGGGAGACTTCTAACAAGTCACTATAGATCAAATAGATTGAACCCCGTTTCATGTATGGCTATTGCAGTTCTATTGACTACTGGAAGAAGAACCGGAGAAGTTACTTCATTGAAGTGGACCAACTATCCTATGACAGGTGTTAAAAGACTAGAACTTGAAAAAACCAAAACAAGTAAAAAAAATAAACTTAAAACATTTAAATTAGGTGATGATGCAGTTAAGATTTTAAATCACATAGCTGTTGATAGATTAAATAATCCAGATAGTGCTTTTTACTATGACATCGGTGATGAAAGAAATAATTATATATTTCCTTCAAGAGATTTTGGGAAGCTGATAGGTAAAGGCAGAAAAGGTACTACACACCATATATTAGATTGTTCCAAAACATGGGATAAGCTTTTGAAGATGTCCGGTGTTGTTAGACCAATGAAACTTTATGCAACTAGGCACACTTTCGCTACTAATTTTTATGCGAAAACAAAAGATATTAAAGGTGGTGCAGAAGCGTTAGGAGTTACAGAAAAAACATTCCTGAAATATGCAAAACTTATGAGTAATGCAGTAGTTGATGGAACCAATAAAATTAAATTCTTTAAAGATGAAGCACCGGCTTTAACAGAAGTAGTAAAGGTTGCTAAAGTAATTGAGTAAGGTCCGTGTTCCAGGTATAGTCGCAAAATGAGCGATGGGGCAAAAGATAAATGGGCAGAAGTACTTGATTATTTACAATCATCAAAACGCGATCCTAAAAAAGTATTAAACCTATTAAAAGGTAATCAAAGAGGTAAAGAGTCTGAATACGATATTCAGAGATCCTCTTATTCGTTAAACATCATAGGGGTAATTACACAGCTACAACTAGATCCTAAAAACAAGAAATTTACTTTAACTCAAAAGATTAGGAACTGGGTTACATCAAAAGATTTTGAAAGTTTTTATAACCTTATGAGACACTCAGAAAAAATAACTTACGATAGAAGCAAGGTAGAAGAATACACTAAGCAATTAAAAGATCTTTGGTACAGCAAATCACAAGATCAAAATAAAAAGTATTTTAAAAAAACTAAAGGAAAAATTCTTTTACAGAACGCCGGTAACAAAATTGTAAGTAATAAAATATTTACAGTGGATTAACATACGATCGTCCGCGATCATCGTCTCTTAACTATATCCCCCTATCTATTAATTCGATTCATTCCATGCGATATGATTTGAATGAGCAATACAAAATATATCAGACCACAAGATGTTGAAAACCAATACTCAATAAAAGTTTCAACACTATCAAAACAGCGACAAGGAAAGTACGGCCTCCCATTTCATGTTGTAGGTAGACAGAAGAACAAAAACAGAGGTGGCATAATTTTATACAATGTTGATGAGATCAATGACTACTTAACAAAAAAGAGTCAGCCCACATTGTACTAACACAGGAATAAATATGAGCTTTGAATTTAAACACCCAACTAAATATAGAACTACTAAGAATAATTCAGATAAAAAGATGCTTGGAAAAGGTGATCTATCTGAAAAGGAAAATTTAATTGAACTAGCCCGTGAAAGTGCGGCAGAAGAAAAAAACATGTCTGATTTTATGGACATGGAATATGGAAAAGCTTTATTAAAATACTTAGATAACAATCCAGGTAAAACAGAAGATGATTTCAAGGAATTATTTAGGACATCACTAGAGAGTGGAGGCAAGGTTATTAACTTTGCGGATTATGCAAAAGCAAAAGACTCTAAAATAAAAGAAATAAGTCTAGCTTCATTATTCGCACCAGGAAAAACACTGGCGGAACTGACACCTTCTGAACGGGACACAGTGAACAACCTTTTAAAGATGACATTTGGAAAGAAGGATTAAATGAAAATTAGTCAGCACAATCAAATGGTAAAACACATTACAGATCCAAGAGATCGAAAATCACCAGAGGAAAGAGCCAAGATTATACGAACAAGAACAGTAGAAGATGCAAAAAGAGTAGCTACTAAAAGAAAAGAATATGGGCTACCTGACATGCAAAAACACACTATCGACATGCTCAATAAGTTTGAAGATGGTCCCGACATTAAAGAAGAAGATCTATTTGTTCAAGCAATCAGAAATTCATCTACACCAGTTTCAGGTTACATAGGCGGTGCAACTCCAAGTGATAGACCAACTAGAGCTGAAGAAAAAGCTAGCATGAAGCAGTTAGAAAAATATGCAACACAGCCAGATAGTCGTGGAGTATATAAAGCAGCAGTTGAACAAAATAAAAAGGAAGTGGCAGAAGCAGAAGCCGCATATAAAAAATCTCAAAAATATCCAACCGAAGCAACTCCAGAAATGATGGGAGCACTTGCTTACAATATGGAGAAGACTCGTCAAATGACTGGTGGGGATGGAAGATACGATAAGGCAATTATTAAAAAGAAAAAAATTAAACCCATTACACCCTACCCAGAAGTAAAATTTAATAATTACGAACCATACATACCGGCTGTTCCATCACCAGAATTTTTAGAACAGGAAAGAAATTTCAAAATTATACTTAAACAAAGTGAAGACAATAAAAAATCAAAAGCTGTTGGTGGAATTGCCGGCCTACTGGGAGAATTTAAGTAATGCATAAATGGCAACTGGAAAACAGACTGGAACAACAAGACGAAAACCAGACTAGGTCCATGTCTATAATTGATAACCTAACTAATCAAATAACTAAGATGCAAGATAGGATAGATGATTTAGCTACTAGAATTAGTAGCAACTCACAAGAACACAGAAAAGTTCTAACTTCTTATAATGCCTTAGTCTTGATCAGGAATAAAGAAAAGTCCGAAGAAGCAAATGCTGAGAAATTTATTAGAGAAGAATTAGGTGGGAGTGTTGACAACTAATGCCAGCAAATAAAAATAATTATAAATCAATATCACTGCACAAGATTACTTATGCATTAATACAAAACTTGGGACCAAAAATGGAGCTCTCCCCAGGTAGTTCAGTACCAAGGATAATTTCAATACTAGCAGAAACCAAAGATGGAGAAATAGATTATTTCTGGAGGATGATGAATGAAAAAATTAAATAGGCAAATAACAATAAAAAAGGAAGTGTATTATTATGAAAACGACAGCAGACTCCTCAGGTAAAAAATTATCTGTAAATCAAGAACTAATAAAAGAAAAAATATATTTAAGGACAGAAATAAAAAAGTTACAGCATGAATTAAACAACACTACCTGTCTTGCAATGGACCTAAGTGATGATGTCATTGAGCTTTCAACAACACCAGAACTATTAAAAGAACAAATTAAAGCATGGTTAGCAATAATTTATGATGCAGACGGGCAAGAACTGCAAGACCTAGATTGGGATTGGCCATATGAAATATCAAAATTTATAGAAGATCCCATAGGAGAACTTGAGAATGCAACAGTAGGATTTGATAGTTGGATATATGATTTAAATGAAGATGAGTTAAAACTTGTAAAACTAAATCAAAGACAGAGTGCTTTACTTGAAGCCTATAAAAAAAGAGGGGTGCGAAAATAAATGAGCATTGACCTTTCAAAGTATAAACAGTCAAAAAAAGCAGAGGTGTTACCCAAATTTAAACCCGCAAATATAGGAGATAGACCAGATAGAATTAATAACCTCAGCCAATATACCGATACAGCCGGTAGAGATTATTTCACATATTACAATTTTGAAAAAGGAGTTAGTGGCTATGTAGAAAGAAAAGAAGCCAGTGATTCAAAGGATGGTAAAAAGAAGTTCATACCCTACTCACTAACTGTAGATGATAAATGGGTTGCTAAAGCATGGCCCAACAATAGAGCCCTATACAATGAACATTTACTTAAACTCCATCCTGATAAAACTGTTGCACTACATGAAGGAGAAAAAGCAGCAGACTATGGTCAGGAACATCTTACAGAATATAATAACCTAACATTTCAAGGTGGATCTAAAGCGGCCGGCTTGTCAGATTATAAGCATTTAAAAGATAAAGAAGTCATACTGTTTCCTGATAATGATGAAGATGGTATTAGGGCGATGGTCCATGTTGCAAAAATATTGATTCAAAAAGAAATAACCTTCAACATTAAAATAGTTGATGTTACCGATCTCCCTAAGAAATTTGATGTGGCTGATGCTCCATACCATAAAGAAATATCAATATCTGGTTTAATGGAAAAAGCAGATGAGTTTGACCCAGATAAATATTCAAAAGAGTGGAAGGAGATACAAAAAGTAGAAGATAAAAAAACTGTTGAAACTAAAATGGAAAAGTTTCTAAAAGCTTACATTTATATAAGATCGGTTATGTCATTCTGGGAGCTCGACAGTAAAGAGCTGTTAAAAAAAGAACAGCTAAATGACTGGAACCTAGCAGATATGAAAGGTGAAAGTTTAACAACAGCATTATTAAAACATAAGGATTTTGAAAATAATAAAGTTCACAGTGTATTCACACATGCCGGAATGGCACCCGGTATTATAAATATTAAGCAAGGCCAGTTTGAAGCTATTAATAAAGGAATTTATTATAATACATATTATCCATCAAACATTGTACCCGAACCAGGTGATGTCTCAGAAATTCTTGACTACTACAAATGGTTACTAGGTGATGAAAATTGGAAATGGGTTGAACTGTATATTGCTTACATGATTCAATACCCAGGAAAAAAGGTTAGATGGGCTCCGGTTATTACAAGCGTTGAAGGTGGAGGAAAAGGTTTATTAGCATCTTTAGTATCAGCTCTATTAGGCCATCATAACTGTAACACGCAGTTAATGTATGATCAGATGGTAAATCAATTCTCAAATATATTAATGGGGTTACAGTTTGGAATAATTAATGAACTTGATCTTAGTAGTAGGAAAAATATTAAAGCTTTAACAAATGCATTAAAGAAATTTATTACAGATGATACATTAACAATAGAATTAAAAGGTAGACCACAGATTAAAATTCCGTTCTTTGCTAACTTCATGCTTTTTTCTAATGATGAGGATTGCCTACACCTAACAAAATTTGCAAGGAGGTACTTAATTATTTCAGTTAAACAAACACAAGAGGATATTAATAAGAAACTAGATAGTGGTGCTAAGGATAAAATTCTTGATGCGTTAGAGTTTGGCAGTAAAGAACTAGGACACCTACTCCACCATTTTAAAAATATTAAGATAGAAGACCCTAAGGTGTTCCAAAGAAATGCACCTAAGACAGAAGATTTTTATACTGTTGTTGAGAAAAGCAGGCCCATGATCCATAGGGTATTGGATGAAAGAATGGAAAATAATCAATGGCCGTTCCAGTTTGATGGTGACTGGAGAAAAGAACAGTATGAATACAAAACAAATAAAGAAACTGGAAATCAATATAAATCCGGTAGTCGGTACTATACCAGACTATGTTTTAGTGGAATGGTAGTAGCGGCTGATCTGTATGAAGTATTATTACAAGATCCAATAATGAAAAGAGAATTTTTAACTAGGGATTTAATCGTAGATTGGTGTGTAGAGCGTCATATACCGTGGCCCAACGGAAATCCTACTAAACAATTAAAACTTCCTATTAACACTCACCCCAGAGCATACTTAATAAAAGATTTTGAAATTGGCGGTGGTGATTTTGAAATGATGAAACCGAAACCTTGTAACCCCAACGGACCTCCTGTTCACATTAAAAAGAAATTATCAAATTGTTCAGAAGGAGAACTTGGCGATCATTATTATTTCCATACTTATGATACCGTTGAATATAACAACTCAGGTTTAGGCTATGTAAGAAATGAAAATTTAAAAAGTTCACCTAATTATAAAGAGGATGCCAACGAAATAAATACGATAAACTTGTAATGAATAATAAATCAAGACAAGCGAAAGGCAGATACTTACAGAATTTGGTGAAGGAGAAAATATCCAAAACATTTAATCTTGGTAATAAAGATATCCGGACCAGTAACACAGGAGAAAACGGCGAAGATATAAAATTACTTACATTAACAGCAAAAAAAGTATTTCCGTATGCAACTGAATGTTCCAACATTGAACAGTACATTGGGCTGTATAGAAAATTTAGCCAAAGCAGAGGACACAATCACCGCGAACCATTGCTCATATTAAAAAAAAATAGGTCTCAACCTTTAGCAGTTATTACTTTAGAACACTTTTTTGAATTATTAGAAAAAGAAGATTAATGATCCATCACTACAATCAAAAACATCTACCACTTTACGGATGGAGCACGACGCACGAAAACAAACTAAAAAGGATTTGAGTAAATTATAGATGATTGAATTGATTGATCTGATTGTACTAATAAATAACTTTAAGATTCTATAAAACAATTGGTTGTGGTAAAATACTTACATAGCGTGCAAAAGTTAGACCCCTACGGGTCCGTTGAGGTTACCTTGATTATGATAAAAAAAGGCCAGGAAGAATTAGATCAATTCACTCTTACAAGAAAAGAATATGCTGAAAGTGTTGGTGTAAGCCCCAATACAGTTCGTATGAGAATGCGTCACGGAAAATTATCTGGTGAATATAGATTTGATGGAAACAAGTTTTTATTTAAGCCGGCAGAGAGACCCGGTGATTTGCATGTTAATGACCACCCTAAAAATATCAAACTGACCACCCTAAAAAAGAAGTATAACAGAGGCAATCACTTCAAAGCAGATTATCCCAATGATAAGTTCCGGCAGTATAATGAATTGAAGATGTTTAACAAAATTAAGAGCAATCTTTCAGATAGTGTTTTAAATGAAATTAATCCTGAGCTAATAAAGCTTGCAGAAGAAAGAGCTGCTAAAAGAAAAGAAGACTTAGAGAAAAAATCATTTTCTACACCTAAGAATTACGGTGGCCCATATAGAAGCCAACCAAGATCATATGAACCTGGAGACAGATATAATGGTGATTATGGTTCTAGTTTTAATCCATATAAGAATAGAAATATCTATGATGGCCCATCAGATTATGATGATGGCTCTGTTGAAGTTAATATTTCAAGGTCTTCCGCATCCCACAATTCAGAACCTCGTTTTGCTAATGCAGTTGAAGAAGCAATTTGGAGAAATAAAAATAGAAAATACTAGTCCATGATCCATAGGTTCATGTAGCAAGTAATGCCTCCGGCCATGCTACTTTAACAGCTATAAATTATGCACGCAGAAATGACCAGATTGATCACGGTCCTGGAACAAGGTATATTACATAATTAATAATACACTTTTGCTCCTCTGATCACTTGCCCTGGTTGGGGGAGTTTTATTAAAACTGAGCTATTAGTGGGCCTTTGCAACTGGAATAACACTTCCTACAAATTGGGCCGGAATTATAATTACCTTCACCGAACTCCATAGTGATTGTAGCTTGTACTTGTTCCTGATCTCCACAGTTAATGCATCTATCTATTACCGGCTTTTGAAAACCTAGATACTCATATTTTTTTTCGTAATTTTTTTGCATAATTTTTTTTACTTTCTATTTTTAATATAAAATATTTTTTTAATAAAAGATTCATTTAAATGATCTTATCCACCAAAATCTATTTTGGCGTCACTAGCTCTATGGAACTGACTATATATACCTTCCTATAAGTTACATCTTACCACATAAGGAAACATCGTTTTTAAGAGTCCAAACAACCACATAGAACGGCTTAGCATCAATTTGGAATCCGTTCGGCTATGCAGAACTATCGGGAGCAACAGCGACCGACTATGGACGATCTGTGATCGGAAAAGACTCGTAAGAGTTGTAATAAGATAAAAAAGATTAGCAAAAATGTGTGTTGTAAATCCGCATAAAGACTCACTAATAGATTAGTAGAGTGCATCTATAAATTGTAAATAGCATCACCACAGTTGTTGATTGATTTAACTTTCTTTTTTCCCGTTGTAGTCTTTTTGTAGTCTTTTGTTTTGAAGTCTGTTGACGCGAGTCTAAAAGTAAGTAGTATCAATAGTTAATGAAAGGAAATTTAGTTAGCTTGTTGATTTGTAATCAATAGGTCCGCGGTTCGACTCCGTGCGGGGGCACCACTAAAACTTAGATACCTCTAACTTATTTCACTTCATAAAAGAAAGAACGAAAAAGAACGAAGAACATACAAAGGATGAAAGTAGAACTCTCTGTAGTCTTTTTGTAGTCTTTTGTTTTTAACCGATGATCCCGTTCATCATATGTTCACATTGGTTGTTTGTTTTTCTTTTTAAATTAAATTGAAAGGAAATATGAAAGCAGAAACAGAAACAGCAGTAACAGTAAAAGCTAAATCAAAAGCAAAGAAATTAACCGACGCTATGGTTAGAGCTTATAACCGGTTGGATAAAGATCAGATAATTCCAGGTGATTTCCCGGGTTTATATTTATGGGTTTTAAAATCTGGAGTTAAGACTTGGAAATATCAACAGCGAATAAAAGGAAAAAAATATCCTTATAGAAAGACCCTAGGAAAATATCCTACTGTAGGTGTGAATGAAGCTCTAGCCCGAGCTAAACAATTATCCCATAAGATATATGGGGGAATTGATCCAAGAGAAGAAATAAAAACAGAAGCATTAAATATTCAGTTAGGTGTTTCAATTAAAAAATATTACCAAGAACTTCTTACTGAGTCTAATCAGTATAGGCCTTCTACAATTAAAGGAGTGAAGGCTATATTTGGTCCATGGATATTTAGAAGTACTTACGACAAAAACATTCTAGGAAGATTAGAAAATGTTGAGGATATTCAGTACAAAAAATTGTCGATGATAACTTCTAAAATGGTAAGAGAACTTTATAAAGCGGCCGGCTCTAAGTCTCCTATTGTGGCTAACAGATTGATTGAATATTTAAGATTATTTTGGAATGATTTTGTTAAAGGTCCTGACAACCCATTCATAATGGATAGTAAAAAAAAGTATGAGGAGAATGAATACTTAGATTACTTAGACGAACAAGAACTACAAAAAGTTATGTCTACTGCTGTCCAGGTTGATCAGAGGTCCGGGAGACTTCTAACAAGTCACTATAGATCAAATAGATTGAACCCCGTTTCATGTATGGCTATTGCAGTTCTATTGACTACTGGAAGAAGAACCGGAGAAGTTACTTCATTGAAGTGGACCAACTATCCTATGACAGGTGTTAAAAGACTAGAACTTGAAAAAACCAAAACAAGTAAAAAAAATAAACTTAAAACATTTAAATTAGGTGATGATGCAGTTAAGATTTTAAATCACATAGCTGTTGATAGATTAAATAATCCAGATAGTGCTTTTTACTATGACATCGGTGATGAAAGAAATAATTATATATTTCCTTCAAGAGATTTTGGGAAGCTGATAGGTAAAGGCAGAAAAGGTACTACACACCATATATTAGATTGTTCCAAAACATGGGATAAGCTTTTGAAGATGTCCGGTGTTGTTAGACCAATGAAACTTTATGCAACTAGGCACACTTTCGCTACTAATTTTTATGCGAAAACAAAAGATATTAAAGGTGGTGCAGAAGCGTTAGGAGTTACAGAAAAAACATTCCTGAAATATGCAAAACTTATGAGTAATGCAGTAGTTGATGGAACCAATAAAATTAAATTCTTTAAAGATGAAGCACCGGCTTTAACAGAAGTAGTAAAGGTTGCTAAAGTAATTGAGTAAGGTCCGTGTTCCAGGTATAGTCGCAAAATGAGCGATGGGGCAAAAGATAAATGGGCAGAAGTACTTGATTATTTACAATCATCAAAACGCGATCCTAAAAAAGTATTAAACCTATTAAAAGGTAATCAAAGAGGTAAAGAGTCTGAATACGATATTCAGAGATCCTCTTATTCGTTAAACATCATAGGGGTAATTACACAGCTACAACTAGATCCTAAAAACAAGAAATTTACTTTAACTCAAAAGATTAGGAACTGGGTTACATCAAAAGATTTTGAAAGTTTTTATAACCTTATGAGACACTCAGAAAAAATAACTTACGATAGAAGCAAGGTAGAAGAATACACTAAGCAATTAAAAGATCTTTGGTACAGCAAATCACAAGATCAAAATAAAAAGTATTTTAAAAAAACTAAAGGAAAAATTCTTTTACAGAACGCCGGTAACAAAATTGTAAGTAATAAAATATTTACAGTGGATTAACATACGATCGTCCGCGATCATCGTCTCTTAACTATATCCCCCTATCTATTAATTCGATTCATTCCATGCGATATGATTTGAATGAGCAATACAAAATATATCAGACCACAAGATGTTGAAAACCAATACTCAATAAAAGTTTCAACACTATCAAAACAGCGACAAGGAAAGTACGGCCTCCCATTTCATGTTGTAGGTAGACAGAAGAACAAAAACAGAGGTGGCATAATTTTATACAATGTTGATGAGATCAATGACTACTTAACAAAAAAGAGTCAGCCCACATTGTACTAACACAGGAATAAATATGAGCTTTGAATTTAAACACCCAACTAAATATAGAACTACTAAGAATAATTCAGATAAAAAGATGCTTGGAAAAGGTGATCTATCTGAAAAGGAAAATTTAATTGAACTAGCCCGTGAAAGTGCGGCAGAAGAAAAAAACATGTCTGATTTTATGGACATGGAATATGGAAAAGCTTTATTAAAATACTTAGATAACAATCCAGGTAAAACAGAAGATGATTTCAAGGAATTATTTAGGACATCACTAGAGAGTGGAGGCAAGGTTATTAACTTTGCGGATTATGCAAAAGCAAAAGACTCTAAAATAAAAGAAATAAGTCTAGCTTCATTATTCGCACCAGGAAAAACACTGGCGGAACTGACACCTTCTGAACGGGACACAGTGAACAACCTTTTAAAGATGACATTTGGAAAGAAGGATTAAATGAAAATTAGTCAGCACAATCAAATGGTAAAACACATTACAGATCCAAGAGATCGAAAATCACCAGAGGAAAGAGCCAAGATTATACGAACAAGAACAGTAGAAGATGCAAAAAGAGTAGCTACTAAAAGAAAAGAATATGGGCTACCTGACATGCAAAAACACACTATCGACATGCTCAATAAGTTTGAAGATGGTCCCGACATTAAAGAAGAAGATCTATTTGTTCAAGCAATCAGAAATTCATCTACACCAGTTTCAGGTTACATAGGCGGTGCAACTCCAAGTGATAGACCAACTAGAGCTGAAGAAAAAGCTAGCATGAAGCAGTTAGAAAAATATGCAACACAGCCAGATAGTCGTGGAGTATATAAAGCAGCAGTTGAACAAAATAAAAAGGAAGTGGCAGAAGCAGAAGCCGCATATAAAAAATCTCAAAAATATCCAACCGAAGCAACTCCAGAAATGATGGGAGCACTTGCTTACAATATGGAGAAGACTCGTCAAATGACTGGTGGGGATGGAAGATACGATAAGGCAATTATTAAAAAGAAAAAAATTAAACCCATTACACCCTACCCAGAAGTAAAATTTAATAATTACGAACCATACATACCGGCTGTTCCATCACCAGAATTTTTAGAACAGGAAAGAAATTTCAAAATTATACTTAAACAAAGTGAAGACAATAAAAAATCAAAAGCTGTTGGTGGAATTGCCGGCCTACTGGGAGAATTTAAGTAATGCATAAATGGCAACTGGAAAACAGACTGGAACAACAAGACGAAAACCAGACTAGGTCCATGTCTATAATTGATAACCTAACTAATCAAATAACTAAGATGCAAGATAGGATAGATGATTTAGCTACTAGAATTAGTAGCAACTCACAAGAACACAGAAAAGTTCTAACTTCTTATAATGCCTTAGTCTTGATCAGGAATAAAGAAAAGTCCGAAGAAGCAAATGCTGAGAAATTTATTAGAGAAGAATTAGGTGGGAGTGTTGACAACTAATGCCAGCAAATAAAAATAATTATAAATCAATATCACTGCACAAGATTACTTATGCATTAATACAAAACTTGGGACCAAAAATGGAGCTCTCCCCAGGTAGTTCAGTACCAAGGATAATTTCAATACTAGCAGAAACCAAAGATGGAGAAATAGATTATTTCTGGAGGATGATGAATGAAAAAATTAAATAGGCAAATAACAATAAAAAAGGAAGTGTATTATTATGAAAACGACAGCAGACTCCTCAGGTAAAAAATTATCTGTAAATCAAGAACTAATAAAAGAAAAAATATATTTAAGGACAGAAATAAAAAAGTTACAGCATGAATTAAACAACACTACCTGTCTTGCAATGGACCTAAGTGATGATGTCATTGAGCTTTCAACAACACCAGAACTATTAAAAGAACAAATTAAAGCATGGTTAGCAATAATTTATGATGCAGACGGGCAAGAACTGCAAGACCTAGATTGGGATTGGCCATATGA
>Ga0208814_1001056_pt1 | contig 13792 bp, 21 predicted proteins | sample MalvirAntarct_55_FD_184253 | JGI IMG/M metagenome (GOLD analysis project Ga0208814, IMG submission 184253) | Marine viral communities from the Global Malaspina Expedition - Malaspina viral metaG Antarct_55 (SPAdes) (version 2) | ecosystem: Environmental > Aquatic > Marine > Oceanic | place...
TTGCATCAGACTTAATACAAGAGAAAAGATTTGGTAATATGACTTGGAATCAAATACTAGATGCATTTCATATTGGAGTAAGGTTTGGAAAAGACGAACCATTCTTAAACATCAGAACCTTTTATAAATGGGTTTATGCTCATAAATTAAAAATTGATGACGCAACCTATCAAGTTAGGACATTAGGACAGCCTAAAGAAAAGACTCCTTATTATCAAGAACCTATAAAATTATTAAGATGAAGAAAGAAAAATTGTACGACCCTGTAAAAACAGGAAGTTTCCAAATGATGTTTGGTTTTAAGCAACCTCAAGTGTATAGATACGTTCCTGTAGTTAGGCAACCTAGAAAATCAAAAGATGAAAACTAAAGAGAAAGTAAAGTTTTGGTTAAAGTTAGATGCAAACCTAAGAGATAGCGATAGTAGACTTTGTGCTAATATTTGGGCAAAGGAACTAATAAAAGAAAAAGGTTTAGATTTATTAGAAGTAAATTCAGTAGAATTTTTAAGAATGTATGCTAATAACGAACTTACATCAGCACCAAGCATTAAACGAGCAAGGGCAAAGCTTCAGGAAGAAGAACCTAAATACAGAGGGGAAAAGTATAACCTAAGGAAAGGCATATTGCAAGACAAATGGCGTAAAGACTTGGGATATGAAAACAATTAGTAAATTAAAAAAGGAGTTAGATACTATCTTCAGCGTTTTCATAAGGTTGCGTTCAGCAAATGAATATGGTATGTGTCAGTGCTTCACGTGTGGCAAGGTAGGTCATTACAAGACAGGAGGTATGCAAAATGGTCATTTCCAATCTAGGAAACACCTAGCAACAAGATTTTCAGAAGACGGAAATTGTGAAGTGCAGTGTGTCGCTTGTAATATTTTCCGTAGTGGAGAACAGTACCTTTTCTCACTTAGGCTTGATGAAAAGTATGGGGAAGGTAGAGCTGAAGAACTAGAGCAATTAGCTAGGACTACTTTAAAAATTTCAAGGGTTGAATATGAAGAGCAGATAACTTATTATAAATTGATTGTTGAAAACTTAAAAGAAGAAAAAGGAATTGCGTAACAAATTGATTATCTTTGGCGTATGATAGAACCAATCTACGCAAATAATGAACACCGAGTAATCATTGAAACTTATATTACAATGTGCAAAGAGTTCGCAAAAGAAGTTAGTACAAAAAGTAGATACGAGAATTACTTAGAAGTTGTAGATATTATAATAGAATATCATAATGGATATGGACAAGGCGACAGAGAAAATTTATTTTGGGAATGGTTAATGATTATACCAATTAACTTAGCAGTAGCTACCAACGGATTTTTTGCAGGAGTAGAAACAAGAAGTAATGCATCAGTAGTTAGAGCTTACAGAATTATTTTAGATGAACTAACACAGGACACAGCAAATAAGATTGATAAGATAGAACCAATTAAAGAATGAAAATATTAAATTTATACGCTGGAATAGGGGGCAATAGACACCTATGGGGAGATGAACACGACATTACAGCTGTTGAGATAAATTCTGAAATTGCAGGAATATACAAGAGTAAATTTCCAAACGATAAAGTTATTATAACTGATGCACACTACTATCTTTTAGAACATTATAAAGAATTTGATTTTATTTGGAGCAGTCCTCCTTGTCCTAGTCATAGTAAGTTATGTTATAGCCAAAACATTAAGCAGTATACAGATGTTACATTATATCAACAAATTATTTTACTAAAGTCTTGGTTTAAGGGTAAGTATGTTATTGAAAATGTTATTCCTTATTATGATTATTTAGTAAAGCCTAGTTTTATTATAGGTAGACATCCTTTTTGGAGTAATTTTAATGTAAAACATTTAGAGGTAAAAAATATAGATGTTACAAGAAGCAGCAATGAAGAGCTTTCAGAATATTTAGGAATACCAATTCCAAGATATAAAGCAGGATTAACTTTAAGAAATAGCGTAGAACCTAGAACAGGTTTGCATATTTTAAACTCAGCTTTAGGAATTATTAATGAGAGTAAAATAGAACAAGATAAACTATTTTAATGACTGAGATATACGAAGAAATATCAAAGTTATCAGACAAGTTCAGGACTATGGCTTACGGACTTACCTCTGATGATAATGAAGTGAATGAAAGCGTTCAGGAACTTATGCTATACCTCCTAAGTATGAATAAATCTACACTTTCTGCGATTTACGAAAAGGATGGAATAGATGGTGTAACAAGATATGGAGCGGTAGCATTAAGACGAGCTTTAACAAGTCCACGAAGTAATTACTATTATAAGTACAAGAAGTATTACACACACATAGACAGTTTAACAAGTGCAGTTACTTATAACGAAATGGAAACAGGAGAAACAATACCATCTAAACACCTTTACAACCTACCTAATGAATTAGTAGACGATTATCAATGGACTAGCCTTGAAAAGATAGACCAAGCCTTAGAAGACAATTTTTCTTGGTACGATACTAAGGTCTTTCAGTTATACTACCACGAGAACAATACACTTGACTCACTAGCGAAGAAGACAGGTATAAGTAGAAACAGTTTGTTTACAACGATAGACAAAGTAAGAGTACAATTAAAATATAAGCTTAATGAATAAGTTTTTCGTACCTAAAGAAATATATGAAGATAGAATAAGTATCTGTAAGTCTTGCGTATATTACTTCAAGCCTTCAGGACAATGTAAGAGGTGCTTATGTTTTATGAAAGTCAAAGCTAGAATATCAAGTCAAGAATGTCCTCAGAAGTATTGGAGTAAGACATCAGAAGTAGAAGTTAGAACAGACATACCTGAAGAAATAATAGCAGAGATTGTATTACTTTGGGAAGACTTAAAAACAGGGAGAGCTAAAGACCAAACGGCAAAGAAGAAAATGATTGAGATATACAACACGTTGTACAGCACTAACTATTCAACAGGTACTAATTGTGGTTCTTGTATAGCTACTTGCTTTGATGGAATAAAAAAGATATATAAAGAATACTCAGGAAATAATTAATCAATAAAGGGTAAGACCTAAGAGCTTTTAATTTTTCAGACCTGAGTAGTAAAGGGGGGGTGTGGTTACCTCCCCAATACAATAAGACTATGAAGATAATAATATCAGATGGAGGAGATGAACAAGAAGGAATGCATATAACTTTAATTTTAAAATAATGGAAAGAACATACAAAACAATTAAGTGGATATTGAAAGACAATATCAAAAAGAATGTTAGAGCTTTGTGGACTTGGAAAGATGATAACTTTACCTGCATATATGAAAACTATGATGGCGAAGATAGGATTTATACTAGCAGTCAATTATTAAAACTTTTATCAGAATAAAACAATACAACTATGAAATATATGGGAAGTAAAAATAGGATAGCAAAGTACCTGCTACCTATAATGTTAGAAAATATAGGCGGTAGAACTTGGGTAGAGCCTTTTGTCGGAGGTGCTAATATGATTGATAAAGTAGATGGTAAAAGAATTGGTGCAGACTTAAACGAGTATTTAATAAGTTTATTTTCAGGAATACAAAACGGATTTATACCACCAAATGAAGTTACTGAAGATGAATACAGAAACGCAAGATTAAACAGAATTGTAAGTCCTTTGGTTTCTTTTATAGGTTTTGGTTGTAGTTACAGTGGTAAATGGTTTGGAGGTTACGCAAGAGGTAATACTAATAAAGGAGAGCCAAGAAATTACTGCTTAGAGAGTAAGAAAAATATACTGAAACAATCTGCAAACTTAAAAGGAGTTGAGTTTATACATAGTAGCTACAAAGATTTAGAAATACCTGATAATAGTTTAATTTATTGCGACCCACCTTACGAAGGAACAACAAAATATAAAGATGGGTTTAACCACGCTGAGTTTTGGGAATGGTGTAGAGATAAAACAAAGCAAGGGCATCAAGTTTTTATAAGCGAGTACAACGCTCCTGATGACTTTATATGTGTTTGGAGTAAAGAAGTAAACAGCTCTTTAACAAAAGACACAGGAGGGAAAAAAGCTAAAGAGAAACTATTTAAATTAAAACAATAAAACTATGATAATATTTACAATACTAGGCATCTTAACAGCAATCTTTTTCTTTATAGTTATTATTATGAGTATAATAGAAACAAGAATCAAAAACAGGACAACGGAAAAGTTTCTTTGGAAAATGGATAAGGTACAAACAAGAACAGGAGGACTAGCACACGATAGAATAAATGAAAAAAAATAGAATACCTAGTTACTACATAGGAAAACGATACAAGATAGAAGCACGTAAGGTCATTGAAGACTTTGAGTTGTCTTACAATGTTGGAACGGCTGTTACTTATCTACTGAGGTCAGACAAAAAGCACTCAAATCCAATTCAATGTATAGAAAAAGCAATAGCACACTTAGAATTTGAACTTGATAAAATAAAAAGATGACACTATACACTTGCGAATGTGGTAAAGAAAGTAAAGAAATATCTAAGGCTACAATAGTTTTAAGAGATAAAAAATGGGTGTGCAAAGATGCTGAATGTAGTTGTGGTAAATATATGGATAGCAAGCCAACAGAAGGAATACCTACACTTCAAAGAACAGAACCTAGCCTAAGCAAGAACAGAGATAAGCTATGGGCAGGAGCAAAAGAAAAGCTAATAGGCGAAAGAGGAATCAATGAATCCTTTGATTAATGAAGTTCGTGATAAAGTGTGATAAAGATAAGCAAACCCTAATAAACTATTTAAAGGAATTAGGGAATGACTATTTAGTAGACGTTAAGAAACAAAGAAACACAAGAAGTAATATGCAGAATAACTATTATTGGAGTTGTATCGTTCAAGTCTTATCTAATGAACTAGGTTACTTTCCTGACGAAATTCACGATTTGCTAAAGGTCAAGTTCTCAAGTGAATGGAATAGTATAGAGATAAACGATAGGAATGTAGGAATACAAGTAGTCAAGTCTACTGCGAGAATGGATAGCAAAGCCTTTGAGATATATGCAGACCAAATAAGAATATGGGCAATAACTGAATTAGGCATAAGACTAATGCTTCCAAATGAATACGAGTAATTTCTATTATATATTAACACTTGATTAATCAAATTATTTCAAAATGGAACACGGAGGAAAAAGAGAAGGAGCAGGACGTAAAGGTAAAGGGGAAGAACAAAAGCTAATAGAACACTTAACTCCAATGAGTGGAATAGCATTAGACGCTTTACAAGAAGGTATAAAACAAAAACAACAATGGGCTGTTAAGTTATACTTTGAATACTTTTATGGTAAGCCACAACAAAGAGTTGATGTAACTACTAATGATGAAAGTCTTAATGTACCTTTAATAAACTTTATAAGCTCTGAATCTTAGCGACAAATACACAGCACTATTTAAGTCAGATGCTAGATACTTTATTATAACAGGAGGTAGGGGTTCAGGTAAGTCTTTTGCAGTAACAGTCTTTCTAACGCTCTTAACTATGTCTAGGAATGTTCGAGTCCTATTCACACGTTACACAATGACATCAGCACACTTGTCTATCATTCCTGAGTTCTTAGAGAAGATAGGTCTACTTGGATATGACAATACCTTTAGTGTAAACAAAGCAGAGGTAATAAACTTAGGAAACAAATCTGACATTTTATTTAGAGGTATCAAAACATCAGCAGGAAACCAAACTGCTAGTCTAAAGTCATTACAAGGTATATCTACTTGGGTACTTGATGAAGCTGAAGAACTTGTAGACGAAAACATCTTTGATACTATTGACTTAAGTATAAGAGAAAAGAAAGTACAGAATAGAATCATATTAGTATTGAATCCTGTAACTAAGGAACATTGGATATACAAGAGGTTTTTTGAGGACAAAGGAATTGAAGGTGGTTTTAATGGCGTTAAAGACAATGTATGCTATATACATAGTACATACCTAGACAATGAAGTTAATCTCTCTGAGAGCTTCCTAGAACGTATTAAGAGCATAAAGCATAACAACTTTAAAAAGTATCAGCATAAGATTCTCGGTGGTTGGTTAGCAAAGGCAGAAGGAGTAGTCTTTGAGAATTGGTCAATTGGAGAATTTAATCCTGATGACTTACAGACATCTTGTGGAATGGATTTCGGTTTTAGTATTGACCCTGATTCTTTAACTGAAGTAGCAATAGACAAGAAGCATAAGAAGATTTATTTAAAGGAACATCTATATCGTAATGGATTAAAGAGTCAAGAGCTTGCTAAGATAATACTTGACAAAGTAGATAGTAAATTAATCATAGCAGATTCAGCTGAGCCAAGACTAATAGCAGACCTCAAGCACTTAGGAGTAAACATTAAAGCAGTTAAGAAAGGAACGATTGAAAGTGGAATAACTCGTATGCAAGACTATCAATTAATAGTAAGTCCTGAATCAACGAACATTGCAAAGGAGTTAAACAATTATGTCTATGCAGATAAAGGCTCGAAGCTTTATGTAGATAACTACAACCACGCAATTGACGGAATCCGTTATAACATTATATACCACCTAGATAATCCAAACGCTGGTAGGTATTTTGTGCAGTAAACTAAAAACAATAAATTTCTATTATATAGTGTATGAAAGTAAAGATTAAAAAAGAAGGCAAAGTAGAAACATTCAAGCTTATTAATAGTTGGTCAGATGTTACATTGTCTACTTGGCTACAACTGATTGACTTTGAAACAGGTACAAAGACTGAAGAAGCTACAGAAACAATAGCAGCACTCTCTGACATTCCTAAGAAGTTAATTAAGGAACTAGCCTTATCAGACGTAGCAGTTATAATGAGTAAGGTTGGAGAACTTCAAGCAAAGCAAGATACAAAGCTTAAAAGGATAATAGAGATTAATGGTGTTGAATACGGATTTATGCCTGATTTGGATTCCATAAGTCTTGGGATGTATGCCGATATTGAAACCTTTATAAAGAACGGAATAGATAAGAACCTTCCTGAGTTGATGGCTGTATTGTATGCACCCATAAAACTAAAGAAGAATGATATATATATAATTGAGCCTTATGACGGAGATATACGGCTGAGAGCTGAAGAAATGAAACTGATGTCAGCTGAACAAGTGCAAAGTGCATTGGTTTTTTTTTACACTTTAGGGAAGGTATTGTCAGAGATTTTGCCATTATATTTGATGGAGCGGCTGAAGGAAACGAAGACGCAATAGCTAGTAATGACTTCGCAAATAAGTGGGGATGGTTCGGAGTCCTCCACAGATTGTGTAATGAACAAATTGTAAACTTAGAACGAATAACAAACTTGAGTTTGTTAGAGTGTTTGACTTGGCTTAGTTATGAAACAGATTTGAACTCACAAAATAAAGTAAAAAGAAATGGTTAATAATAAGACATACAATAACGTAGTAAACACCTTACTTAGATTAGGAGAGTACCACGAGCAAATCAGCACAACATCTGTAGGGGATATTTTTGACATTAACTTAGAGAAGATGCAGAAGTTCCCATTGCTTCATATTAATCCAACAAGCGTAACTACAGGAGAAAGCCAACTTACTTACAACTTCCAAATCTTTATTATGGATATGGTTTCAGAAAAAGAAAATTGGACTTTAAACAACGCATCTGCTAACTTCCCAAAGCTTTACAAGACTTTAAGTAACGAGCAAGATGTACTCAATGAAACTTTACAAATAGCTACAGACTTCATAGGTATGCTTAGACATTCAGAGCAACAGTCATTAGCAGGTGTAAATGATATTAATGTGCCGATATACTTTACACAAGACCAATTTACATTAGAACCATTCTCAGAAAGGTTTGACAATCTTTGTTGTGGGTTTGTATTTAATATTGGAGTCTTAGTTCAGAATGACTTTAGCACTTGCGATATTCCTGTAACATCAGAAGGTGCAGGTTATTAATGAAATGGAAAATTGGATATATTACAATACAGTTAAGTTGGAAAGGATGGAAGATAACATTTGATTTATGAAGACTGAAAACATAGAAAGATACTTAGAGAGCTTTGGTAAGCAAGTTGTTAATCGTTCCAAAGGTAACTTACAGAAAGCTGGTAAGGGTGGGAAGTTAGAAGAATCTATCAAGTTTGAAGTTATAACTACTCCTGATGGTTTTACAGTTCAGTTCTTTATGTCTAGTTATGGTCAGTATGTAGATAAAGGAGTTTCAGGTACTCAACAGAAAAGAACCTTTAAAGATTATAAGGGAAAAGTTATTGCAACTCCTTATGGGTATAGAAACTCTAAAGGACATTCACAGCCACCAAGTAAAGCTTTAGACAAGTGGGTAGTAAGAAAAGGAATAGCTCCAAGAGATGCAAGTGGGAAGTTTATGAAGCGTAAGACAATAACATTTTTAATAGCTAGAAAAATAGGACGCTTTGGAATACAAGGAATAAGTTTCTTTCAAAAGCCTTTAGGTCTTGGATTGAAACAGTTTGGGAAAGACTTACTAGGAAGCGTAAAAGAAGACATAATTAATAGTATAACAACGATAAAATAATGGCATTAACAATAGAACAGCACCCTTTATACACACTTAATCCTGTAGGGCAGGAAGTAATATTTACAGTCTTAGACGCTGCTACAGTTGGTGCTAAATTCAATGTCAAGTATGTAGCTGAAGTTCATATCAGTGCAACAGACATAAACTTATCAGTAACAACGCATTTAGTAGGAACATTTAAGACTACTCCTAACAATACAGGGGCAGGAATGTATGACTTTAGACCTATTTTAGAAAGCTTTGTAAGTCCTGATAACTTAGCAGCTTTAGGGAGTTCATATAAAGGAGATGCAACAACAGCTATTAAAACGCACCCATTACATTTAGTAGACAAGTATTCTCTTAATGATAATGTAGTAAGATACTTGAAAATAAGATTTACAATAGAAGGTTCAGATACGGCAACAGGAATAGTAGCACCAATATCAGGAGAAGAAAAAGACTCTAGTCAATATACCCTAATCAATGGTTACTTAAAATACACAGACATACAAGATAGGGACGCAACAGGAAACTTTGGATATAATTTAGATGATTTTGAGATAGGAACAAATCAGAAGAAATTTCTAACTAATGCTCCTACTATTCAATATGCTAATGGAGGCGATTATGGTACTCTTTCTTATTTAACTTTGAGCGCTGTAATGGCAGCTAAAGGCTATTCAGCTAAGTTTAAATTTTATAATAGTTCAGGAGTATTAAAAGGCACTGACAATTTTACTAGGACATTAGCTAATGGAGCATATAATACTTGGACTTCTGATACTAAAAATCAATTACTTCACTTGGGATGCTTTCCTGCAAACCTTAGATATTCATCCGCTACATTTATTGCTTTATACGATGCTGGAGATTTAGATGGGGGATATTATACAGTGCAATTACTTTCTGATGCAGTTTTTGAAGACCCTACAACACAAACCTATACAATCAATATAAACTGTCCAACTTTAAAAGGGTTTGAGCCTATACGACTGACTTGGTTGAATCAGTGGGGAGTTTGGGACTACTACACTTTCACAATGAAGTCAACTAAGACTATATCAACTAAGGGAAGTACATACGAACAGCTTGCAGGGACTTGGAATGAAAGTATATACAGTCCTAGTGGTTTTAGAGGTGGCAAGAAAGCTTTTAGAGTAAACGCTACTGAAAAAATTAAAATGAATACAGACTTTGTAAATGAATCTGAATCTCAGTGGTTTGAAGAACTTATAAATAGTCCTGAAGTTTATATTTTAGATGTTTTCCAACCAGACCCAACAACTCCTTTATTAAGTACCTATGTAACACCTGCAAGACTTACTACTTCTAGTTATACTAGAAAGACTGTAGCAAACGACAAGCTTATGCAGTACACATTTGAAGTTGAAAAGAGTAAAACACTTAGAACACAATCAGTATAATGAGCGTACAATTAATAGTATATCCACAAAGTTATGAAGGCATATTTAATGCTTTTTCAGGTAATGCGACTGAAGCTATTGTTAATGGTATTTCTTTTGTTAATTTAGATAATACAGGAACTTATACATCCACGACTACTTCATCTACTCCTTATGTAGATGCTTTAACTAATGCCCCTCCTTTAATAGTCAATACTTGGTATAGGTTTAAGAGGAATTTGGGAGGAACTCCTGCATTTCCTACAGTATCCGCAGGTAATTTAGTTTTAGAATCAGGAAGTATAAGTACAACAGGAGTATATCAACAGGTAAGTAATTTAATACTCGGACAACTGTATAATTTAACCATTAATGTATCAACACCTGTTGCGTCAGGAGGTCTAGTTAATGTTGGCGTATATAATGGAACAGTTGCTCAAGTTTCAACAGATTACAACGCAAATCTAACGCAAATAACACAGTATTTTGTAGCAACTGCATCACAGATGAATTTAATGATAAGCTATATTCATCCTGCTCCAATTAATCTTGAAATAAGTTCTATATCTGCTTTACCTGTAGGAACTCAAACGGCAGACCCTGTTATATCAGATGGTCAAGTTATCTTAGACCTATATGAAGATGAGGATTTACCCTTAACTCTTAGCGTAGATAACTTCAAGAATGCAGCAGAGAAAGTACAATCTTATTCTAAGGCTTTTAATTTACCTGCTACAAAAAGAAATAATAAAATCTTTGACCAAATCTTTGAAATAACAAGGTCATATGATGGTGTTATATTTAGCCCTTACAAGAAGACTGAGTGCGTTTTAAAGCAAGATGGGTTCACACTATTTAAAGGTTATTTAAGGCTATTAGATGTAACAGATAAAGACGGAGAGATTAGCTACAATGTTAACCTATATTCTGAAGTAATAGCTTTAGCAGATTACTTAAAAGAATTATCATTCAGAGATTTAGATTTTACAGAATTAACACACGCTTATGATAAGACACAGATTAAATATAGTTGGAATGATGGGGTAACGTCAGGACAGACTACTCCTGTTACTTGGACTAATGCAAATACATCAGGTTTTAGAACGGACTTTAGTACAGTAAAATATCCTTTTGTAAATTGGAATAATAATTGGTTAATTGCTAATGGTTCAACAGGAAGTAGTGCTACACTAAATAGACCTGAATTAACGTCTTTAGAACAAGCATTCAGACCATTCATAAACATAAAGTATATAATAGAAAGAATATTTGAAAATACTCCTTTTACTTTTACTTCTAATTTCTTTGATACTACAGACTTCAAGAAGCTTTATATGGACTTTAATTGGGGAGCTGATAATGCTCCTGTTCAGTCAGTTGATGATGGTAGTAATACCTTTTACTGTACTAATGGACAAGGAAATCATTATGCAGGCACAAGTTATACAAACTTTGTACTTGACAATACAGGACTTTCATTCTTTGTATTTCCTCCTAATTACGATAGTACAACTAATACTATTACGGCTACAGCTAATAATGAAACATACAACATAGATTATGATTATAGAATTACAAATACAGATTCAGTTACTAGAACTATAGAATGCAGATATTTAAAAAATAGTACAGATTTTAATTACTCTGGAGTTATTACATTGTTAGCAGGTACTTCTTATGTTTATCAAGGAAATCTTAATATTTCTTTAGATACAGGAGATACTTTACAAGCTCAATTTAAAGCTAGTTCAGCAGGTGTTGTTCAACAGGCTATTTTTGGTGCTATTGGGTTTTCTTTTGGAACTAATGTAATTTTTATTTTAGGGGTTACTAGTATTACAACAGATACAATACTCCAAACATTAAGAGGAGAGTTAGGTCAATGGGAATTCTTAAAGGGATTGATTACTATGTTCAACTTAGTAACTATTCCTGATGAAGATAATCCTAACAATATAAAGATAGAGCCATACTCAGATATATTTATAACAAGTGCTGACAGTACAGAATTAAATTGGACTGAAAAGGTAGACATTTCAGAAATGAAATTAGAACCTTTAACTGACTTGAATAGAAGGACTATTTTTAAGTTTGTAGAAGATGAAGATGACTTTGCTTTTATGAATTATAAACATCAAGTTAGTGGACATTTATACGGAAGTAAAAAATATGACGCTACAGATGAGTTTAATATATTAGATGGATTAGATGAGATAGTAGCAGAACCATTTGCAGCTACAGTTGTTAAGCCTTTAGTTGATAATTTTCCTCAATTTATAACTCCTGCCTTATATTCTTATAACGCAGATGACGATACTTCTGAAGGCTTTGAAAATAGTCCTAGAATTATGTATGATAATGGAATCAAGACTACAGGAACTTCTTATTATATACCTGCACAAAATGGAGTTGCAGAAACAATAGCAGAAGCAGACTTCTTACAGTTTAGTCATTTGTCAGACATACCTACAATAACAACTATACCACCTGCTAATACAGATACAAGGGACTTTCACTTTGGAGAATGTCAATTAATGACAGGAGTAGGAGATTCTACAGTATATAATTTATTCAATCTATATTGGCTACCTTATTACAATGAGCTTTACAATCCTAATACTAGGACAATGACAATCAAGGTTAATCTTAATCCTGCTGATATTAATACTTTCAAGTTCAACGATACTGTAATGATTAAGAACAGAGTATTTAGAGTAAACAAAATAGACTACAAGCCAAACGACTTGGCAACAGTTGAATTCATACTTATACCATAATGTCAATACCATTCTTAACAGGATTCACAGTTAAACCTGCATCAATATCAGGTCTTGGAGTTGTTACCTTTACAGACGGAACAAATGAAGTTACTCCTAATCAATTACAATGTGAAGCTTACGGATATACGTACAATAAAGCAGCAGGAACTTGTTCAACTTTTAGATTTAATACAAACCTTAATAGAAGTTTCAATAACGCAAACAACAGCACAAAAGGGTCTCAGAATGTAACAGAAACAGGAACTAACAATACTCTTATAATGGGAGAGAACAATACTGTTAAAGGCTTCTCAAGAAATAACATAATAGTAGGAAGTAATAATGAGATAGCTAATGGAGTTAATAATGCAAACGTATTTGGTACTTTTGGAGAGGCTACAGCTGAAAACTCTATTGTTTTGGGTGGTAATGCAGGTTCAGATTATTTAGGTAAAAGTCAAGCTATTCAATTAATTTATGGAGTAAGGACTTCAGACGGAACTAAAGTAGATAGTTATTTAAACGGAATAACAGGTAGCTACTTTGTAGTTCCTGAAAATACTGCTATAATGATTGTTGCTGATGTACTAGCAGTAAGAGTAGGAGGTACAGGCGCTGGTTCAGTTGGAGATTATAAGTCTTGGATTGCAACAGGTGTTGTCGTTAATAAGTCAGGAGAATTAGCTGTTGATAGTTCAACAGTTTCTCATTCTAGTTCAGGAACTACAGGAGGATGGGATGCAGAAAGTACAGTATCAGGAGTAAAGTATATTATGTCTGTAGAGGGAGCAGCAGACCATACAATTGAATGGGTAAGTAGTATAAGATTTACACAAATTAAAACAGGAGTAACTTTATAAAATAAAACTATGGCAAAGGAAGTATTAGAAATGGAGGTTAAGTCCAATATTGGCGAAGTAACTAAAGACACAAAGGAGTTAACTAATGAAGCTTCAAAGGCAGCAGGAGAATTTCAGATAATGGGAGTTTCCTTAAATGGAGTTAAACAAGGATTTGCTTCAGCAGCAGTTACGGCAAAAGGTATGTTTGGTTCTATTAAATCAGGTTTAATTTCAACAGGTATAGGTGCATTCGTAGTTCTAATAGGTTCATTAGTTGCTTTCTTTACTAAGACTAA
>Ga0208814_1001057_pt1 | contig 13791 bp, 18 predicted proteins | sample MalvirAntarct_55_FD_184253 | JGI IMG/M metagenome (GOLD analysis project Ga0208814, IMG submission 184253) | Marine viral communities from the Global Malaspina Expedition - Malaspina viral metaG Antarct_55 (SPAdes) (version 2) | ecosystem: Environmental > Aquatic > Marine > Oceanic | place...
TTGCTAGACAAGAGTCACTTATGGGAAGACTAGAAGATAAAGTTAATGAGTCTCAAGATAAAATAGATGAGACTATTGACAAAGCTGGTGAAAGATTTGATGCCAGAAGGGACGCTCTTTATTCTGATACAGATAGAAAGATTAAAGAGTTAGAAGATAGGCTGGGTAGTAAACTACAAAGAGCCTTAGACAATCCATTAGCAAACTAGGAGAAGACTATGATAAAGAAAAGAAAATTACCGCCTAAGCCAAAAAGATATTAATGGCTGATGCAAGATTAAAAAAGGCAGGTGTTTCTGGGTATAATAAACCTAAGAGAACACCTAGTCACAAAACCAAGAGTCACGTTGTAGTTGCAAAGTCTGGTGCTCAAGTCAAGACTATTAGATTTGGACAGCAAGGTGTTACTGGTGACAGAACAACAACCCCAAGGTCTAAATCTTTTAAAGCTAGACACGGAAAAAACATAGCCAAAGGCAAGATGAGTGCAGCCTACTGGTCCAACAAAGTAAAGTGGTGATTATATGAAAGGTGTAAAACATTATAAAAAAGATGGTACGGTTCATAAAGGAACTAGTCATAAAATGGCAAACGGTACTTTGCATAGTGGCAAGACACATACTGCAACTAGTAAGAAATTGTTTCATCTTAAAGACTTGAGCAAGAAAGCACAAGTTAAGGCCAAGGGTAAGTAATGGCTAGTAAAGGATTGTATGCAAACATAAATGCTAGAAAAAAAGCTGGTACAAGTAGAACTAAAGCAAAATCTACAGTTACTACAAAAGCATATGCAAATATGAAGAAAGGGTTTAAAAAGAAATGAATGATGAACTCACGAGAATACAATTGCAATTAGACAAACACTCTGGACAAATAGCAAAGCTGTTTAGCAAGATTGATGACACTAATTTATGTATACAAAAAATAAACACTTCTTTAATGCAAATCAAATGGGGAATATATGGAGCATTTGCTTGGTATATTATTACTCACGTTGGTATTCTTGAAGCAATGAGGTTACTATGATAGGATATGTAATAAATTTAGCACCGATGGAATCTTACTTACTTTTGTTGAGTCTATCGTGATAGGGTTCTTAACAAACATAGCACCAATAGCATTGGGGTTTGTAGCTAAGTTGTTTGCTTTAAAAAGCCAAGCATCACAAGAGCAACAAAAATTAATGATACAGAATTTGCAAGCACGCAACGATTCTATTAACCAAGCTAGAGATAGAGCAGACAAAGAAAGTCCAATGGCTGCACTTAATCGCAGAGTTATTATATTTGTAATACTTGCATTAATTATATTTACACAAGTAGCACCAGTGTGGTTTGATGTGCCAACAGTTATACCAACATTGACAGAAGGCTTTAGCTTTTTTGGTATTCAGTTTACACCAGACATAGTAGAGTATGTGACCATACAAGCGGGCTCAGTATTAAAAATGGATGAAATCTTTGGATGGGCAACAATGATTATAGAGTTCTATTTTGGGGCTCAATTAGCAAAAGGAAAATAATATGGCATTAGAATCAACAACTTATATAGATGGATTAGTAGCAACAAATCCTACAGGCACAGACGCAAGGAGTCAAGGCGATGACCACATCAGACTAGTAAAGTCTGCGGTTGGTGCTACCTTTCCTAACATTGCTGGTGCTGTAACAGCCACACACACAGAATTAAACCTGATCGATGGATACACTGGTACAACAGTAGAGCTTAACTACAATGATGTGCCAACACTGGGAACAGTAGAAGCATCAAGAACAGTTACTGCGGATGCTGTAGGTACAACAACTAATTTAAAGACAAAGAAACAAACAGAAATTGTTAACGCTGTAGGTACGGTAAGCAATTCTACTGCAATTAACTTTGCACTAGGCAATGTAGTTACCGCAGTTCTAGCAAGCGGTGGTTCATTTACAATTAGCAATGCACCTAACTCTGGAATCTACGGTAAGTTTAAATTAATATTAACTAACGGTGGTACAGTATCAGACCCTTGGCACGCAAGTGTTAAATTTGCTGGTGGTACTACTCCTACATTAACAAGCAGTGGTATAGACATTCTAACTTTTGAAACTATTGATGCAGGTGCAAATTGGTACGCTGCTGTTGATGGTTTAGATATGAAGTAATATGGCAAAAACACAGGTAACAGTATTAAATCCCACAGGTATTAATAAGGATATAAGTTCTTATGAATGCCCTAAAGATAAATGGTCAGACGGAAACAACATAGAGTTTGATAATGATAAGACTGCTAAAGTTCTAGGTAATCAACAAGTGTTTGGTACTCCTACAGTAGCTCCTTATTGGTTAATGCCTTTTGATACTATAAGTACAAACTCTTGGATTTATCCTGGACTAGATAAAATATATAGAGTACATACTTCTGGTACAAATACCGTGCACACTAACATTACAAGAGTAAACAAAGTATTAACTGGTACTATTAATCCTACTGCTTCTACTTCTCTTGTTGGTGTAAACACGTTGTTTACTTCTGAATTAATACTAGGTCAAAGCATATTAGTATCTGGAGAAACTAGAGTTGTATCTGCTATTGCAGACAACACGCATCTTACAGTTACTGTTGCATTTACTGACACTGCTAATGATACTTCACCAGAGCTAGTACAAGGTGATTACAATGCAACTGCTTCTAGTGGTTGGAACGGTGGTGTGCTAGGTGGAGTAGCTATACTTAATAATGGTATTGATGTACCTCAAATGATGGGAACAGCAAACAACGCTAAGATGGAAGCACTTAGCAATTGGATAGGAAATACAAGCTGTCAAGTAATAAGACCATTTAGAAATTTCTTGGTTGCGTTAGATTTAACAACCTCTAGCGTGCGTTATCCCTTTAGAGTTCAGTGGTCACAGCCAGCAGAAGGTGGTACTGTTCCTACAACTTGGGATTCTTCTGATGCAACTAAAGATGCTGGCTATGTAGATTTATCACAGTCTGCTGGGTTTGTAATTGATTGTTTACCATTAGGTGACACCAACATAATATATAAAGAAGACGCTATATGGAGTATGGCATTTGTAGGAGGACAGTCTATCTTTGCATTTAGACAACTATTTTCTGATGCGGGTATCCTAGGTAGGCATTGCGTAAAAGACTTCGACAATAAGCATTTTGTAGTTTCTGAAGATGATGTGTACATACACGATGGGCAAACAAAACAGTCTATAGTAGACGGTCAGATAAGAGATGAGCTATTTAGTTCTATGCACCCAGACTATAAGACAAGAACATTTGTTGCTGTTGATAGAGAAAAGAATGAAATGTGGGTTAACTTTGTATCTAACACAAACAACACCAATGCATTTGCAGACACAGCTTTTGTGTACAACTTTAGAAACAACAGTTGGTCTAAAAGAGATTTGCCTTTTACAAGTTACATTGCTTGGGGTGTTCTTGAGTTTGACTCTACTACTAACTGGTCAGAGTCTGGTACTTGGGACACGGACAGTGAAGCTTGGGACTCACCACTTAAACCTTCTTTATTATTAGCATCACCAAGTGTTACAAAACTATATGCTTTAGGCACTACTCAAAATGCAGGTGTTAACTTTAGAGCTTTTGTAGAAAAAGACAATATGCATTTAGGAACAAGTTTAACTAAATCAATTAAAAAGATTATCCCTAGAATAAAAGGGACTGGCTCTGTAGATTTTTATGTGGGAAGTGAAATGAAACCGCACCAAGGAACTACTTGGAAAGGTCCATACACATTCACTAGTGGTGTCCACTCAGAAATAGCAGTAAGAGCTACAGGAAATTACATAGGGATCAGGGCAGAATCTACCGATAGCAACACTTGGTCTTTAGATAATTTAGAACTGCATTGGACTACTGATGGTGACAGAGGAGCTGGTGTGTGAGTATAAAATATACTAAGAATCCTGTACCTACAAAACCAGAAGACCTTGCAGCATATTTGCAATCAGAATTAGATAAAATATCTGATGTTATTAATAACATATCTGATGGACACTATGACAAATCAAACGTAGAACCAACTAGGCCAAGAGCTGGTGATGTTAGATATGCAGATGGTACAAATTTTAATCCTGGAAGTACAGGTGAAGGACTATATATATACCTAAGCAACGGAGCGTGGAGTAAACTTTGATTGAAGGCATAAGGTCGGAGAATATAGAGGGATGGTGGCCTCTCGTTAAAGAATACTTGAATACAGCCCTTGAATATGGATTAGGTGAGTACAGTATAGATGATATAAAGAAAGCCTGTGTATCAAGAGATATGCAACTCTGGGTTAAATTTAACAGAGAAGGATTAAAGGGTGCTTTTGTTACAAAGATAGCTAAGTATCCACAAAAGAATTTACTATGCGTCATCTTATTAGGTGGTGAAGAGTTTATAGAATGGAGAGATGAAACAGATGCACTCTTAAACGCATTTGGAAAAGAAAACAATTGTGAGTATGTAGAACTGTTTGGTCGTAAAGGCTGGGGAAAGATGCTCAAGGATATAAATTATAAAGAGATAACAAGACTATTCGCTAAGGAGATAAGATAATGTCAAAAAGTCCAGACACAAAAACAGTAAACCAAGACCCGTGGGACGTTGCAGTACCCTATATGGAGGGTGGTTTTTCAGAAGCCAAAAATCTATATGAAAATTATGACCCACAATATTACAGTGGCCAAACACAAGCTGGATTTACACCTGATCAACAGACAGCACAGCAAGGAGTAAGAGACTTTGCCACGCAAGGTGCTCCAAGTATTATGAACCCAGCAATGCAAGCATACCAACAAGGGACAAGTTCCAATATGTTGGATGTGGCTAACAATCCATATGTAAGTGGTATGGCACAGAATGCAGTAGACAGGGCATACGGTGGTTTATCAGACCAGATGGCAAACATCAGAGGTGGTGCTATTATGTCTGGTGGCTATGGTGGTGGCAGACAAGGTATTGCAGAAGGCAACGCTCTTGCTGGAGCTTATGACTCAGCTAGAATGGGAGCAGCAGATGTCTATGGACAAGCCTATGGGCAAGGACTAGGACATCAAGCAAACACATTAGGTATGACTGGTGGTCTTATGAATGCAGGATTTAGTCCTTATCAACAGCTTAGTGCTTCTGGTGGACAACAACAACAAAGAGAACAAGCTCTTATACAAGACGCTCAATCACAGCAACAGTTTGAACAAAATCAACCATATGATAAACTTGCCAAGTTCCAAGCTGGTATTACAGGGTTTAGTCCATTAGTAGGAAATGCTGGTCAATCAGTAACAACAACTCCTGGTGCTAGTCTTATGAGTAATATGGGTGGTCTTGCTTCTATGTACTCAACTCTACGATAGGAGATATAAATGCCAATTAATGATTACGGATTATTTTCTGGAACTCCACCTAGGAAGATGGGCTTTGCTGAAGCTGCTGGAAATAATGTTTTTGTACCTTCTTCAACAGCATCTGATAAGAAAATAGGTTTTGCTGAAGCTGCTGGAAAGAACATATTTACTCCTTATGTAGATAAAGTAATGACTCCTATGAGTTTTTCTGGTGCTGCTCAACAAGGAAATTTATTAGATAGTTCATTTATGTCTGACAATATGGATTTATCTTTTACAGAAACTCCAAGAAACCAGTCAGAATATGAAAAAGCTATGGCAGATGTTTACGCTAATGTAAATATTAATGCTCAAGGTGACAAAGGTTACACAGGACAAGGTGCTGCTGGTGGTAGAGACCCTATGCCAAGCAACAACAATAACAATTCTACTGGTGGTGCTGGTGGTGGAGGTGGTGGTGCTGCACAAGTTCCACAATCTACTGCACAACCACTAAGGCCACAAGATTTAAGCCAAAGAGCTTTGTCTGGTTCTTATTATGCACCAGATATGTCAGCATATAACAACTCATCATTGTTTAATTACACAGGACCTGGCGGAGTAGATGAATACACTTATGGCCAAGGTTTAAGAACAGACGGTGCAGATTACAGTGTGTTTGGAACTCCAGCAGATATGGTTAATCCTTATTATGAAGGACAGTTTGCACAAACTTCAACAGGAGTAGCAGATGGTGCTGTAGGTATGTCACCTGTAGTTATGCCTGAAGGTATTGCACCTACTAATAGTATAGTAAATCCCCCTAACATACCAACAACTTCAGTTATGCCTAGACCTGGCGTTGCTTCAGCCGATTTGAACTACGCTCAACAAATAGAATCTATGGGCTTAACTTCACAAACAGCACCTAGTACTTTGTTTCCTAGCCCAGGTGATTCTGGAATTACACCTTCCACTCTGATGGCAGAAGGCTCTCCTAATGGAAGAACTGGAAGAGGCTATAGATCAGGTATGGATTCAAGTTTGCTAGCTGATGAAAATGGCATAGCTGACACTGAACAATACTTAAGTGCTCCATTAGGAACTGCTAATCCACAAGGTGGTTTGCCAAATCCTTATAGAGACAGAGATGGTATGTCTTACAATTCTCAGACTGGAAACGTAGAACCTACTACTGGATTTACTGACACAGCAGATGACAGATTTAAACCTGAAGGAGCTCCAGATTCCCAGCTCATTAGAAAGGTTGGTGCCGGTATGGCAGATGGACTTGAGATAGCTATGGAAAAAGGAAAGCAACTGCAAGAACAATTTGGCAGTGAAAATTCAATAAACACTGTAGGTTCTCCTAATCAATTTGAAATACAACGTGCGGAAGCTGAAGCTAACCAAGCTGCATTAGATAAAGACAGATACCAAACACAGATTAATAATCCAACAGCAGACTTCAGTGGGTATATGAAGAACTATGGTAAGCAATTTGATGCACCTCCTGAACAAACTATATATGATACTCAAGGTGGCACACCATTTGATAACCCAGCACCCGCGTCTTTATCAGACACGACAGATGCTGCACCTATGAATTTTGCTGAAGCTGCGGCAGATACATCTCAAGCATTAGCAAACGATAGTATCTTTCAAGAAAACAGAGAAACTTCACCATTTAGAAAAGGTCCTGTATTAGAAGCTTTGGGTTTGTTTGATGAACAACAAAACTATGAAGTTCCAGCATCAGAAATGAGCCCAGGAGAAACTGGTTTGTTTACTGGATTGATTGAAGGCTTACAAAACTTTGGTCCTAACGACACGCGTTCAGCTATGGAGCAAAAAGCTTGGGATAAGTATGGTGATTACAAGGCTGCTGGAGTTGAGGCTTTAAACAAAGGTGAGATAGATGAAAAAGCATTCAATGAACTTAAAGGAAAGTCTGGTGCTAGTACAGTAATTGACCACTATGTAGACAAGGGCGACCACCCTTACATTAATTCATTTATGACTAATGGTGCAAACATATTCTATCAAGCTATGGATGTTATAGTTGGTGATGACACTATTAAAGGTGGAGTCACAGACTTTATACAGCAAGGAAGAGGAGCTAATGACAACACATCTCTTGGTAGTATTGCACAAGAACTAACTAAAGCTAAAGAAGCAACTGCTCAAAGGAAAGAAGTACAAGAAAATATCTTTACTCCTGGTCCTATGAAGTTTGCAGCGTCAGCTAGAAAGCCTGATCCCAAACCAGTAGTTGTAACAACACCTAAAGTTAAAGTAAACTACAATAAGAATATGCCAGCAAAAGTAGTACAAACCAAACCTGGTAAACGAGGACCGCAACCAGCGGCACCTACAAGAACAACTGGAAGCAGAGGTAGGGGTGGCTATAGTAAACCAGCCCCACGCTCACCTTCACCTTCACCAAGTTACAGTAGCTACAGCAGAAGAGTAGGTGGTCGATAATGAATAATTTTAAGAAAGGAGAAAGATAATGCCTTGTATGTACAACGGTATGCCAGTCAAAGGCAACAAAGGTTCTTGCCCTACAAACAGTACTTGGGAAGAACCTCAAGCACAAGCACCTACAGATGATAGAAACTTTCTTCAGAAAGCTGGTGGTTATTTAGCAAATAATAAACTAGAGGCCGCAAGTATAGCTGCTTTAGCTATCCCTTTTGCAGGACCAGCAGTATCTGGTGGTCTTCGTGGTGCTAGTCTTCTTGCTAAAGGGGCAAGTATGGGTAAGGGTAGGCTAGGTAAGCTTATGGACAAAATGTTTAGAAAAGAAGGAACTCCAGCTAATCCAGGATTTACTATGCCTAAAGGAGTTAACACTCAATCTAGGTCAGGTAATAAAGGTGGAGTTAACAGAACAAAAAATGACCCTACACCTATTACAGGTGGAGCATCAGAAGCAACAAGAGTAATGAGAACTCCTAGTGCAAGAGGATTAGCTTACACTGGTTTAGGTGTGGCTGGTGCTGGAGGATTGTATGCGTCTGGTGCAGATGATAGACAAGCCCAGCAACAAGCAATGCAATCACAACAGCAAACACAAGCTACTTCAGCTATAGATGCAAACACTGCTGCACTTACTGCTGCAAACGCAACTCAAGCTGAGTCAGATAGAGTAGCTGGTCTTAATCCGTTAGAAGCTATGATGGAAAATATGAAGAAGCCTGGGTACTGGACTAACCCTATGAATGAAGGCGGACCAAAGAGTGACAACAGATTGAATAGGTTAGGACAACTTATGAATTACTATGGCTCAACACCTAAGCAAAGAGCAACTATGGATTCACCACAAAAATCATTCCTTGCTACTGAACAACAACAGATTGATAATCAAGCAGCATTTGCTAAAGCACAACAAACACTGTCATCACCTTATGGTAAACCTAGCGTAGCTAATCTTGCTGACTCTTTGGAAAACAAAGTTAAAGCACAGTTTGGAGATACTTGGCTTACTTTTGGTGCAGAAGAAGATGAAATTCCTGCAATAGCAAAAGCAGTTGCAATAAGAATTACACAGTTAACACAGCAATATCCTGGTTCTGACCCAGATATGATTGAGTCTGAAGCCTTTAAACAAATTGAAGAAGAGGGCTGGAAAGAGGTTTCAGCATAATGGCTTTAACTCAAGAGCAAGAAGAAGAAAGAATAAGAAGGCTTAGTGCTATGCAAGCCTCAGTGCCTCAGTACCTACAGATGCAGGGTACTGGAGCTTCAGCAGTGGGTGACATACTTGGTATAGATACACCCTCTATAGACAAATTTACAGCAAGACAAGAAAGAGCAATGGGTGGATTTCAATCCAAGTACTCTGGAAGACTTCTTGCGTCTGACAATAAAGTAGAGTGGTGGAAAGAAAAAGCTGCACTTAACTCTATGAATACTATAGCCCCGATGCTTGGGTTTGCTATTGGTAATACAATGAAAGCAATACCAACACCTGTCACAAAGATACTAGGCAGTGCCATTAACTGGGGCACAGCAGCTATGACATACAATATGAATCTTGCAGACACACTTGAAGAACACGAGTCAGCAGCTGGTAGACAACTAACACCTACTGAAAAAGGATGGGCTGCAACTGTAGGTATGGGTGTTACTTATCTAGACCTGATCGCTCCAAGAAAAGGTGCAACTGAAACATCCAAGCTACTAGCAAAATCTTTTGGTAGGGGTGGTGTTGATGCTACTAAAGAATCTTTAATTAAGTTAGTCAATACTAATAGACAAAAACTAATTAAGCAGATAGGTACTGGTGCTAAGTTTAGTGCACAGATGGTTGGAACTGAGGCTGCTACTGAAGCTGCACAGAAGACACTGCAAATAGGTACAAGTCAAGACCCTGGAAAGATAGGTACATCCCAAGGATTACAAGAGATAATGGAAGAGGCTGTAATTGCTGGTCCTATGGCTGGTGCTATTACAGCTCCAACTGCTGTTGGTGTAGGCAGGGCAGAAAACAGAGACCTTGGTACTGCAAGAAGACTTGCAAAGAATTACAACAAAGATTTACTAGCTAACGCACCATCAGATAGTGTTGAAGAAATACAAGGACAGATAGAGATACCAATGGGTAAAGGGTATGAATCTGACTTCAAATTGTTAGCTGACAAAGGCAACAAGATGTTAGAGAGGGCTACTGGATTTGATTTAAAAGAAGGTGCTAAAAAATTAACAGAGACTATTGCATTTAAAGGAACAGCACCTCTAACTGCATACAGAGACAGAGCAAAGTCTGGTCTAGGTTACAGTGCAGCAAATACAATACTGCAAATGTTTCAACCTACTGAGACTGGTAGTAACGAGCAAGGTGTAAGAGAAAACTTTTTTAGTTTAAAAGAAGTAAAGACTGGTGAGTATTTAAAAGATGTAGTTAACATAGTAAACAAATATTCAAACAAGACTAGGTTTGCTGGACAGATAAATAAAAATATGGATGCTGAGATGAGTGCCTATATGATGCATCAGATAGACCCAACCAAACCTTTTGCTCCTCTGCCTGCAGGCTTCAAAGGAAATGCTACTGAACTATCTAAAGACATACAGTCTATAAAAATTAAACTTGAGCAAGTCAGAGTAGACCTTGTTAAAGAAGGTGTCTTGAGAGAAGGCCAGAAAGTAGAAGACTATTTAACAAATCCTTTGAGCAAAGAGTCTGTTAAAGCAAATGAAAAAGGATTCATTGAAAGTTTAATGGCATCCAGTGCACGCTCTGCAAAAGAGAATGGAACAAAAGCCCTAACAAAAGAAGAAGTACAAGAGATTGCTAGAGGTATTGTTGATGGGTATGACCCAAGCTTAAGAATTGATAGGCCATCAAAGAAAGATAGAGGTGGACTCAAGAGAAAATCATTTGAGAAATCTCGTAGTGAAGCCTTTAAGTATTTAGATATTATAGCGTCTGAGTCTGGACAAGGTTCATTCAGAGAAAAGAATATAGAGAAAGTACTTACTGGATATTTACAACAAGCAGCGGCTCGCGTAGCATCGGCTAGAATATTTGGCAAGGATGCCTCAAAGTTAAAAGAGCAGCTATCTAAGTTAACAAAACTTGAGGGTGATCAGGCTATAAGCCAGAAAGAAATTGATAGAGCATATGATTTGTATGACGCATCACATAACATATACAAAAAGGATGCAGATAAGAACGCTCTTGCTGCATCAAAAGTTGCTACAACTATAGGTGCTGTAACACACCTTGGTTTAGCTACACTGTCTTCTTTAAGTGAGCTTGCTTGGATAGGTGAGAGAGCTGGCTTTGGACATATGTTAGCTACACTACCTAAAGCATTTAAGTATGCAATAGATGGCACAAGACGTGGGATGGCTGGTTCATACTTGCCTCCTGGTGAAAGTGCAACAGCTATGGCAACACTAGGATTTAACCTAGACCCCAGAGTCAATGAAAGACTAGACCAGATATTTTCTACTGACCAGAACGCTGTTCTTAGTGTGTACTTTAGAAGTCCTCTTGGCGGTATGCTTACTCAGTTTACAAACTTCAATAGGAACTGGGCTGCTCAAGCTATGATGCACAACATAAATTACAGAGCCAACAGTATGCTTGCTGGTGACATATCAGACATAGAACAACGAAGACTTAACAGTGAACTAAAAGAAAATGGGTTAACTCTAGATGACTTTGCCCTGATCTCTAATGCTTTTAAAGGTGATGATGGTAAGGTTAGAGTTGATATAACTAATGACACTATACTAAACCAAGTTGTTAAGAAAGAAACTAGGCAAATATCCCCAGCTAAGAAAGGTAAGAAGGAAGACGTAAGAGAGCAAGACGTTACCGTAAGAGACTTATTAATACCTTGGCTACATAAGGTAGTAGATGATGTAGTAGTACATCCTAAAGCTAACAACAAGCCACTGTGGATGTCCGACCCTAGGATGGCCATACTTGCACAGCTTAAGACATTTCCCGTTGTGTTTGGTAATACAGTAGTGAAGAGATTACTTAGAAAACTAAACCCTAAGCAGTGTAACCCAGACTATGGTGCTGCTGTTGGTGTGATAGGTGCTCTTGCCTCGGCTTATGCTCTTGTGTATATAGGTGAGATGCTTAAGGATGCAATCAAAGGTAAAGACTTTGAAGACCCTGCGTTTAAAGAAGTTCTTGATAGGATGGGTGTGACTGCTGTTCCTGGAATGCTTGCTGGTGCTGGAAGATTCTCAGATGGTGCTGTGGTTTCATTGGGTGGTACAACTTTAGGAGCAATCGATAGATTGTTTAAAGAAGTAGTGACACCAATATGGACTGCGGACGAAGGTGGTCTTGAAGATGATAGTCCTATAGGTAACCTAGGAGCTTGGCTTGCTGAAAGTCTTGATGGTTCTATGGGTGCAGCTGGTGTAGGGTTTAAACCAATTCAAAACTTATTTGGAGTAGATGACTAATGGCGTGTGGAACTCAAGTAGTACCTGGATATAAGGAATTTAATGCTAAGATGAAAGACGCAGCCAAAGACCCAGGACTAGAAACAAAAATAAATCAATTGATTACTAAGTCAGTACCTAAGAAACTTAGTACTCCGATGAAGACTTAACATCTATATAACCTACCCGCTTATCTTTGTGGGTTGCCCCAGCAAAATCAGTATGGGATGGTAGTCTTCTATCCTCCCAAGCAAAATCATAATCATCTGACGCTAACTTACTTACGTTAAAGATGTACTCACCACTAGGTGTGGATATTATATATAAGAATTCTTTGCCACTGCTGTTGGCCTCTTCGAGGTTAGCTGTGAATTTCTTGTGCTCTATCATCTGAGTATCATAGTGTGTTCTTCTACATTTAAACTCCACTACATACGCATCATCATATGCATCAAAGGTACAGTACTTGTCTGCTGTGGCTGACAAACTTGTGCCCAACTTTCTGCTTGCTATGTCTTGCAATTCGGATTGTGTCATAACTCCTCTCCTTTTATTTCAACAACAACACAGTTGTCTTCACCTATGCCACCAAACTTTGTGGTAATCTTATCAACATAATCATAGTCATCATCTTCAATAACACCACCCTTAACTAAAGCATCCATAAGAAATTTATGCATAGGAAATGTATAGTTGTCTAAGTCTTTTTTTCTTTTGTTATTAAAATAGATAGTGTATGTAGGTGTTATTTTTTTGTATTTAGGTAATGTGTTAACAAATTCTTTAACAACTTCATAGTAATCATCCTTGCATTTACCCTTAGCAAAAGGGTGTAAGTGTATGAATACATTAAGACTTAATATGTTAGTCTTCTTCTTGTCACCTCTTCCTTTTGTGTATGTGGGAAGTGGTAATATTCCTTTAGATTTCATTGCTTATCCTCTGCAAGTATTACTTCTATCTGCTTCTCTATAAAAAAGCGAGCCTTCCTTAAATCATCTAACCTTCCTTCACCCTTATGCTTGTGTTCCCAGCGAGACAGATATTTAATTGCACTAGCTGTGAGGTATGAAAAATCCTGATCTATTATAAAGTCTATTACCTCTATCTTTCCTTGTGTGTAATGACTCGGTGAATTTATTTTGTCTTCTGACATTGCCCTTCTCCAGTTTAGCTTAGAGGTCTCATTCATTTGAACAAGACCCCAAGTTTTTAATTTAAGATGCCCCACCAACCCATCCAAATAGCATAGCTGCCAAAGCTATTCCTAAGAAAATAGTTAGTGAACGGTTCTTTAGTACTGTGTCTATAACTTCCATTATCTTTTCCATCTTGTCTCCTTTAACATTAAACATTTGTGCTATATAAGCCACCCCTTTCTTAGGGCTTCTAACCACTGAACAACGTAGATTAGACAACCCGTAGAAATTATTGCAAGTAAAAAGTATGTAGTATGTAGTAGTGTTTTTAGTATTCTCATTCTGTTCTCCAACCATCACACATACTTGAATCAATATCCAAAGGCTCACAGATTAACTGCTCTTC
>Ga0208814_1001058_pt1 | contig 13788 bp, 8 predicted proteins | sample MalvirAntarct_55_FD_184253 | JGI IMG/M metagenome (GOLD analysis project Ga0208814, IMG submission 184253) | Marine viral communities from the Global Malaspina Expedition - Malaspina viral metaG Antarct_55 (SPAdes) (version 2) | ecosystem: Environmental > Aquatic > Marine > Oceanic | place: South...
TTTGAAAATACAAAGTCAGCAGTTGTAGAAAAAGAAGGTATACAACTAGGAGCTATAGCTCAAGAAATAGAAGAAGTATTCCCAGATATGGTTACAACACAATCAACAGGAGTAAAAACTGTAAGTATAGATAACCTTACATGGTATTTAGTAAACGCAGTCCAAGAACTGTCTACACAAGTAGGCGAATTACAACAAGAGTTAAAAGCTCTAAAAGGAGAATAGAATGGCACAAACAGTAACAGAATGTTTATCAGCAGGAACAGATAGCGTAACGCTTATCAATAGTATTAATACAGACGCTTCAGCAGTATTAATGTGTGACGGTCTGACACAAGCAGAAATTAATGAAATGGTACAAAGAAATGTAGACCATTTATCTGCAATACTTTTATACGCACCAGTAGACGCTAGTGACGATACTCCAGATATAGCAGGAGCAGCAAGTGGTTTAAAATCTACACACGTTGCAGCTGTTACAACTGGAACAGATTACATCGCAGCTAACTAGAAAACAGTAGTATGGAACTAACACCATATCTGTTTTGGAACATATTCATAACTTTGGTGTTAGCACCAGTCTTGTTTAGTATTAAACAAAACACACAAGAAGCTAAACGAATTGACATACTCTTAAACAAAACCCGTGAGGAACTTGCAAAAGAGTATGTTACTAAAACAGAATTAAAAGATGACATGGGAATCCTCATGGATAGAATAGATAAAATTGGAGAAAAGCTTGACAAACTCTTCGAAGTCAAGTAAACTATACTTATAAGGTATTAATAAATGAATAAAGAAAACAATAAAAAATTAAAAAAGTATAAACAAAAATATACTACGGGTGGTCGAGTAGACTATAGAGAGGGAGGTAGAGTTTCTAAAGCTCACGGTGGTCCTCATACTATGGATAAAGATGAGTTTGATATTCCTGTAGGAGACCCTAGTAGAGGAGAACCTACCCCTGATGTAGATATTTCTAGAATACCAAAAGGTTTAACTGGTGGAAAGCGTGGTGCTGATGATATGTCTATTGATAGAACAGGTGGACTTCAAACTAGTGCTGTAGCAGAGAACGTAGAAGACGGGTATCAGAACCCATCATATACATCTAACACAGATTCACGTGGTCCGGGTATTAATAACCCTAACATTGTTATTCCTCGAACTAAAACACAACTAGACACTGATATTTTTGATGAAGAAAGATTAGCCAGAATAACCAAAACAGGTCAAGAAGCAGAAAAATTAGCTGCTGGTGAAATTCCTGAAGGTGTTGTTCCTGATACAAAATTAATTCCTGTTAAAGAAGGAGAAGACTACACAGCAGAAAACATTGCGTTAGCTAAAAGAAAAGGAGTTAATCCTAAAACTATAGATGAAGTTGGCTTAGAAGCTGTCCAACAAATGGAAGATATAAGTGTAGTTAAAGACCCAGAACCTATCACTGCTGGTAAAACTAATGTAGATACAATAGATAAAGATATTGAAGTAGACGTTGCTAAGGGTAAAATAAGAGATGAAAATTTAGCAGATGCAATAGGTGTTGATAGAGTTGCACCTATAGATGCAGTAGAAGTTGAAATAGAACCGGGAGCATTAGCAGAAAGAGTAATTGGAGCATTAAGTGAAGAGGCAAAAGCTTCAGCTGCACAAGTTGCAGGAACATCGTTACCTAGAATTACTAGAGCTAAAAAACAATTAAGAAACGCAGGTTTATCAGAAGAAGATATAGCAGAGTTAGCTAATGACCCAGCAGCTTTAGAGGCTAGACTTACAGATTTTACAGAAGAACAAAGAGGAATCATTGAAGGATTACCTGAAGAAGCTTTAGTATCTAATCAATTAGATAGTTTACTAAGTGGTATGGAGAATGGAGAAATTCCTTCTTGGGCTAAACCAGCTGTTGCTAATGTAGAAGCTATGTTAGCTAGAAGAGGTTTAACTGCTTCAAGTGTTGGACGAGATAATTTATTTAATGCTATTATTCAAAGTGCTGTACCTTTAGCACAGAGTAATGCACAAGCTATACAACAAAGTGTAGGACAACAGAAATCTATAGAAGCACAGGCAGAGATTCAAAATGCTCAACTAAGACAACAAACAGCTTTAAGTAATGCTGATAAAGTATTTAATCTTAACATGGCTCAGTTTAGTGCTGACCAACAAACTGAACTATCTAATAGTAAATTTATGCAAAGTGTTAGTATTACAAATGCTAATAACAAACAACAAGCAACCATCCAAGATGCTGTACTTATGTCTCAAGCTAACATAGCTGAAGCTAATTTAAATCAACAAGCTCAGATACAAAATGCTAAAGCTTTCTTAGCTGTAGATATGCAGAATGTATCTAATGAACAACAGTCAAATGTATTAGAAGCTCAACAACAACAACAAAGAATGTTAAGTAATCAATCTGCTACTAATGCTGCAAGACAATTTAATGCTACTAGTGATAATCAAGTTAATATGTTTATGACAAACTTACAAACTCAAACAGAGCAGTTTAATTCTCAACAACATAATGCTGCTGAACAATTTAATGTTCAACAAAATAATGCTGCTGAAGCACGTAGAGCCGGTAGAGACGCAGATATTAATAAAGCTAACGCTTCTATTATAAATCAATCAAGACAGTTCAATGAACAAATAGACTTTAATAGAGAACAATTTAATACACAGAATGCTTTAGCAATACAACAGTCAAATGTAGACTGGAGAAGAAGAGCAAACTTAGCAGATACTGCAGCATCAAATGCTATTAATCAAGAAAATGCTAAGATGGCTTTTAGTTTAACAACACAAGCTCAATCATTTTTATGGCAAGAGTTAAGAGACCAAGCAGATTATAATTTTAGATGGGCTAATGATACTGCCACAAGAAAAGTACAAGCTATGATAGCTGCTGCAGGTGCTGAAGGTGATGTAGCTAAAAATTGGCAATCTAATTTTGAAAATATATCAGGCACAATAGATAAGTTATTTGGACTAGGAGGATAACATGGGATTTTTAAGAAAAACAGTTAAGAAAATAGGTAAAGGAATTAAAAAATTAGGTAAGAAATTTATGAAAGCTTATGGTAAACTTGGTATACTAGGGCAACTTGCTTTTATGATGTTTATGCCTCAGTTTGCTGGTAGTATTATGAAGGGCTTAGGCACATATGCAAAAGCTGGTACTAGTCTTTTACATAGAGCTGCTGGAGCTATACACGCTGGAGCTACTGCTGTAGGTAATGCTTATACTACTGTAACAGACGCTATTAGTAATGGGTTTGATAGAGCTGGTAATTTTGTTAAAGGAGAAGGGTTTGTGTTAAGCCCTGATAGAGCTTCTGTATTTGGAGGAGTTCCTGCAGATAAGTTTGCTGCTTCAACTGATGCAGTAAGTGACAAGTTAATGAATACACTAGATGGTGGTCCTATGGAGCTAACAAAAGCGAGTGTAAAAGAGGCTGCAAAAGACGAAGTAGCAAAAAAAAGTTTATTAGAAAAAGGAAAAGATTATGTATCTCAGGCATATTCTGAAATTAAAGCAGATATAACAAACCCTAGTTACGCAGCTGACGCAGCAACAAAAGGTGTATATAGTGGAGCAGCTACTAAAGTAGCTTACTCTGTAGCTGGAGACCCTCCTATGCAAAGAGTATTAAATACTAACTTTGATGTAATGAATATGAGCTCATACAGCAGGAGTGGAATGATTAATACAGTAGATTATACAGCCAACAATAATGCTTATGCAAATGCTTGGGGTGCTGGAGCAAGTATTGCAGCTCCTTTCTTAAGTGACTATGTATATAACGGTGGTGATAATAATTATGCTAAACGAGTTCAAGCACTAAGAAACACAGGATAAATCATGGTAGAAAAATATAATCAACAAGGAATAGATGCACTAGCAAATACAGGTAAGCCTATTCCGGGACAATCATTAACTAATGACCCAGACCAAAGATATGCTTGGGAAGGTCCACCAGAATTTACAGACTTTAGAAAAGCTTTAAATTTTATAACTGGGCAATTATTAGAAGAAGAAATTTTAGTACCTCTTATGAAAGGAGTAGGAGATGGAGTTCCTTTAACTGATATAGCACTTCAAGTTTTACAGACAGGTTTTCAAGAAGGTAAATGGAATCCTGATTTATTAACAATGTTAGTTGAGCCTACTATTTATACACTAATGGCTTTAGCAGAAAAATCAAATATTAATTATCGTGTAACTGGTGATGAAGAAGAAGATTTAGAATCAGAAGATATGGAAGATATTGCAGTTATGAAATCTAATAACTTAAAGAAATATGCAAATAATAAAATATCAAAAGAATCTAAAATCCCAGCAGGAGCTATCCCTAAAGAAATTATGGATAGTATTGATAGTGTAGAAATACCTTCTAGTTTATTAAATAAAGAAGAGCCTCAAGAACAAACTAAAGAGCCTCAAGCACAACAAAGTTTATTAGCTCAAGGAGGCATGTAATGGCGTTTTATGATGATGGTGGTGTAGAGTTTGCACAGAAACAATTTTCTGATGTTAGAGCTAGGAAAGAAAAAGAAGCTAAGAAACAAGATAAATTCAGCAGAAACTTAATGGTGCTAGATGGTTTACTAGGTTTAGGTGATAATATATTAAATAAAAAAGCAGATAAATTACAGAACGAAGGAGTACTTGCTAGAAGTCATTACTTAAGTTCTCTTGATAATTCTAATGCTTTTAATAAAGAACAAAATCAATATATACAAGATGGCTTAACAACACAAGATATATTATACAATGAAACTAAAGATAAATTAACAAATTACACACAAGAGAAGTTTGGTGAAGGTTATGATATAAGTCAATTTATGGATGGTATAAATAATATAGCTACAGATTATTCAAAAGATGCAGATAATTTAGAAAAGTATCAAGCAGTTATAGATGCTCATTCTAAGATTCCTACTATGAGTCCAGCTGAATTTATAGCGTATAGCAGAGACCAAACTCAACCTGTTAGAACAGTAGGAGAATTTCTTGGTAATAAAGTTAAAAAAGTTTTTCAATCTCACGATGAAGAAACTCTAAGCGAAGAAGATAGAATAGGAAAAGAAAGAACTCTTAATGGTATACTAGGAGAAAACTTTGCTGGTGTTAAAAAAGCTATTGAACAGTTTAGTGAAGCTGGTAATCCTATTAATGAGCTTACAGATTTTATAAATAAAAACCCTGACCTTATAGCTTTTAAAAATGCAACAACAGAAATAAAACCAGTAACTATAATCCGTAATGGTAAAACAACAGTAACAAACTATATAGTTAGTAGTGCTCAAAGTTCTGACGGTAGAATTATAGAGCTTTCTCCACCTATAGCTACAACAGAATCTACAAAAGATGGAGGACTTCCTGTTTATAGTCCAGCAGCACTTCAACTAGGCAGTGCTAGAATAAATGAGTGGGCTAAAAATGCTTCAGCTAATGATGCTGAATTTAAAGACGATTTTAAATACATGCAGAAAAATTTTCCTACTCTCTTAACAGAAAGTGTATTAAGTATACAAGATAATTTAATTAATAATTATGGTATGTCAAAAAACAAAGCACTAGGTATAGCTACAAGATATGCTGTAGGTCAAGACAGTTCTGAAATAGATATAAATCCTTCTTTGTTTGATATTGATATGGCAAATGGATTAATAGATACTGATAAAATATTAAACTATGTTGAAAGTATTAAGTTAGTTAAGGGTGATGTTTTTGTACCTAATGAATTAAAAGTTATGAGAGATAGACTTGTCAATACAATTGCTAATTCTAATGTTGATGATAATACAAAAAGAGAAGATATAGAAGCTATCTATGAAATAATGGATGGAGAAGGTATAGTTCGTCCTAATGAATTTAATAAGATAGCTATTGATAATAGTAACTTAAAACCAGAAGATAAAACTATAGCAGAAAAGGTAAATGAAGTACCTATTATTGGTCCTCTTAATGAGTTTTTATTTGATGACTCATATGATGCAATAGATGCTACAATTTTTCTAGGTGGGTACGGAGCACTTAGAATGGTTCTAAAAAAAAGTATTAAACCACTTGTTGGTAAAGTAGCAATTAAAGTAGGAGGTAAAATTTTATCTTCTCCTAAAATGGCTGCGTTTATACAAAAAGCTGCAAAGTTTGCAAACCCTAAATTAAACCCTGCAGGTAGAGAGTTGTTTATAAAAAATATGAATCCTCTTCAAAGAGCTGCTTTTAGAAGCATGAATGCAAAAGGAAATATTGATACTGCAGCATTCATGGCACGTGTAGCTAAACTTCCGGGAATTAAAATAGTAGAGTCTGGTGTGCTTCCGGGAGTACAAAGTACATTTGGTAAATATGCTTATGGTGCATTAGGTGCTTATATAGCTTACTCAGCAACTCAAACAGAAAATATAGATTTAAATGAGGACGAGGATTAATCTATGGCTGTGTATACTACAAATTCTTCATCTAATTTAAAAAGAAATTATACTCTTGATGATTTAGAAAACAATGAAGAGTTTCAACAGATATCAGAAAGATTTTTAAGTTCTGTAGGTGAACAGTCAGATGATGTATATGAGTACTTAAGAGACTCTGACTTTAATTTATTTAGTGGTATGCAACGTGCTATGGAAAGCAAAGACTTTAGCCAACAACAAAAAACTGATTATAAGTATTTAAGAAAACGTTTTGATAACGCAGACATGGGTAGTCTTAAACAATATGCAGGTCTTGCTCAGAACATGGTTGTAGATATAGCTACAGACCCTACAGCTATTGCAGCTCTTTTATTAGCTCCTATTACTGGAGGAGGTTCTTTTGCTGGTAGACAAGCAGTAGCTACTACAACTAATCAAGGTTTAAAAAATATTGCTTTAAGCAATGCTTCTAAAGGAATTACACCTTTACAAACAGCAGGGTTAACTGCCCTTGAAGTTGGCACTTGGTCAGGTTTAGATAATCATTTTAGACAAACAACAGAATTAAATACCAACATGCGTAAAGTATATTCTAACCCAGAGTTAGTATCTACTACAGCTTTAGGTGCTATAACAGGTGGCGTTTTTGGTGGTCTTGCAAGAAAAAATGAATTCTTTGAAGAAAGACTACAAAGACTTTATAGTGAAGATGGCTACAGAAAAGAAGCAGGTAGTGATTTAGCTTACAACATAAGAAAAAGAAAAGACAAAATACTAGCTAAAAGTATAGCTAGTCCTGCTTGGATTTTAAAAACAGACGCAGAGTTTTCTCCCAATGCTAGACTTTTAGGTCAGAAGCTTACATCAGAGTTTAGTAAAATGTTAACAGCTCAATCTAAAACAAGATTAGGTTATTCTTATGCTGAAGATTTATCATTTAGAAGAGGTAATTATAAAGCAGGGTATGAAGCTGCTGTTGAAGACCTTTATAAAATAGGACGTATTTCCCCAGAAGCAGGAATGGAAGTATTAACTATTATGAGGGGTGGTCAAGTTAAAGGAGCTTCTGCAGCTGTTACAAAAACTGCAGCTAACCTTAGACAATACTTTGATTTCATACGTAAAGATGCTGTTGATGCAGGAATAAAATTAAATGATGTTGAAAATTATTTCCCTCGTAGTTGGAATAGAGAAGCTATAGAATCTAACAAGGCTGTCTTTAGACAGAAATTAATTGATAATGACATTGCTCCAGAAGAAGAGGTTGATGATATTATTAAATCAATGCTTAACAAACAAAATGAATTATACAGTTCTCATTCAAGTTTATTAACTCAAGCTCGTAAGTTTGAAAATTTAGATGATAATAAATTTACAGAGTTTTTAGATAATGATTTACATACTGTTACTACTAACTATCTTATGAATGCTGCTAAAACTATAGAACACAAAAAGCATTTTTTAAGTTTAGGTGGTGATGTAAAAGTAGGTGGTAAAACAGAAGCAGGTAACTTATTATTTTTTAAACAATCTAATGAACAACAGTTTATAGAAAGATTTATTAAACCTATACAAGAAGACCTTGATAAGTATGGTAGAACTTTAAGCAGTCAAGACCAACAAAATCTTATAGATGTTTATAAATCTGTAACAGGACAAGTAGATTATTTTACAAGTGAGACTGCTCAAGCTATATATGATGGGACTAAACTAGCAAATGCTATGGCTTATTTACCATTAGCTACTGTGTCTTCTTTATCTGAAGCATTTATTACACTTGGTAAAGCTCCTATATCTTCTGCAATTAAAGGAATGCAAGAAGGTGTTGCAAATGGAGGGCAAATCTTAGGTAGAGAAATGAGTCAAATGTTAAAAGAAAAACATAAGATGAGTGATTCAGAAATAACTAGAGAAATGAATAGTGTTTTCTTATCTGTAGATGAATCTATGTCAGACTTAACAAATCGTTTATCTGGTGAAGGATTACAAAACGAGACTTTAAAGAAAGGAGCTAGAGGATTTTATAGATTTAACTTACTTATACCTTGGACAAAGATGGTGCAATTAGCAGCTTTCTCTACTGGTAAAGATTTAATACAAAGTAATTTAAAGCAACTAGCTAAACCTGCAGGTTTAAGTGCTAGTAAAATAACAAGACTTAAAGGAGAGCTAAACGATTTAAATATTAATTTAGAACAAGGTTTAGAATGGCATAAGAAATACGGTAATAATATAACTAAAGAAGCTAGAGATGCTGTATTTTATAAAAATGATATTGTAAGAGGAGCAGGTAGATTTACAAACGGAGTTATTTTACAAACAGGTAGAGAGTTTGCTACTGTTCCTTTGTTTATGACTAATCCTAAAGTAGATATTTTTACACAGTTCTTAAGGTATCCTACAGTTTTTGGTAATACAGTACTAAGAAATTTTGCAAAAGAAACAATTACAGACACAACTGCTAACGCACCTAAACTAGCAGCCTTTGTTTTAATGGCTACTAATGTAGCTAAAGCTACTAACTACTGGAGAGCAACTCCAGAGCAACGAGAAAAAATGGATGAGGGTGAAGACTGGAGAACTAACTTAAAAGCTATGCAACGTGTAGGTTTATTAGGTCCGACAGAATATTTAATAAGAGGCTTTGAAGGTATGGCTTATGGTCAAAATCCATTAGTAGCTGGTGTAGGTGTAGGTGGTCCTGTTATAAATGATGTTATAGGTATGACTCTTTATGATAGAGGACTCTTTGAAACAATAGCACGTAAAGCTCCTTTAACAGGAACTAGAAATATCTTTGATAGAACTGTTGGAGATATAATGGAAGAGTTTACAGGCATAAGAGAACCTTATACCCCTTTACAAAACATAGCTAAGAACCTAGATAAAAAAATAGGAGCAGGAACACAAGCTGTTGCTGAGGCAGTTACTGGTGTAGACAAAAAGACTGGAGGTATACAACCTTTTGATATTACAAGAAAACCTTATGCTATAGGTGGACAAATTGGTAAAGGATTAAAACCTATTTATTCTAAAATTGATGATGTTCTTGATAGTGGTGGTGGTGCTTCAGGAGAGAATACATTTGAAAATTTAGCTAAAGTTTATTATGAAGATGAGTATACTTATTCTACTCCTCTTAAAACATTACTGCTTGATTCTCCTGATAATGAAAAAGGTGATAAACTATACAGGTGGTTACAAAAACAAAAAGGAATTAAACAAGAAGAACTTAATTTTTTAGACGTAGAAAATATTATTAAATTAAATCCAGAGTTTAGTGGTCTTGAAGTTGCAGAAGCTGCAGTAGAAAACACAGTAACACTTAAACCTTTTATTAGGAATGAGGATGGTTTAAATAGTAAGTTAAATTTTGTATCTGAAGATGTTTCTTATGCTGACAATCAGTGGCTTTTTAAAGATAGTTCTAATGTTAATATATCTAAAGCGAAAATTAAAGAATTTAAAAAAGCTGGTGAAGTACCAAACTTACAAAAAATAACTGTAGAAGGTCCACAAGTTTTAGACATAGAGGCATATGCTATAGGTTCTCCAGAAATTGGGTTTCAATATATGATTGAAAATAAAAATTTAACGATGAGAGTTAACTCAGATTTTTCTGTTGCTGGGAATATTACAGAAGCTAAATTAAATCTACAACGAATAATGCAAGAAGAAACTATTATAGATGATTTTAGTGCAGACTATGGTGCTAAACATAAAACCTATATAGATGGAAATTTACCCGGTGGTAGAGACTATAAAGAAATAGTTTTTGGTTTACAAGGTAATAAAATAATAGAGCTTAACTATGGAAACAAAATGGGTTTTCATTTTGATTCTAATGATGAATTAACTCAACTAGGACATGTACTAACAAGAACTAGAAAATTACTTAGTCCAGAAAGAGGACCGGGTAGATTTAAACAAAGTTTTAATACTCAGTTTATAGACGAAATGCAATCTGATACAATGGCTAGGGGATTTGATTATGGATTTGATACACCTGCACAAAGAAAAATAACTCAGAAAAGAAGTGATGAGATAGAAAAAATAAAATTAATTCTTAAACAAAAACAAGATTTAATAAAGTTAACTTTTCATACAGACTTTAAGAACAAAACAGGATACTCTTTGTATGATACTAAGTTTGTTATGAACGAAGGTGAGGACGGTACTAGAGCAATAGAAAGAAATGCGTCAGGTTACTTTGTAGACTCTCCAGAGTTAAGAGAAAAGGGTATTCCTCTCAAAGTTAAAACAATGGGCGTAATGTATGATGACTTAATGGAACATTTTAGTAAAATTAAAGGTCCTTTTATAAAAGAATATAACAAACTTGACAAAATAAATTTAGATGGTATACCTCAACTAGATAAATTTAAAGGTGTAGATAAGGTATTAGACACTCAGGGCTGGATGTTAGGTGATAAACATAATATAAAGTATAAAGATAAAGATTTAAAACTTAAAATGCCTAATGGTAATTTGTTAAATCACCAAGAATATAGTTTAAACGCAAATCTTAATTCAAAAATATTTGATGACCCTCAAGATGCAACTGAAATTTTTGATTCTATTACAAAACAATTAGATAATCTTGAACTAGATTTAATAAGTTTAGATGGTGAGTATGGTAATCTTGAAAGATTAATACCTGACTACCCTATGAAAAAAGAGTGGCATAAACCTTTGTTAAAACAAATGTTATACATGGCTGCTAAAGATGGTCAAGATGGTTTATCAATATCTTCTGTAGAAGTTATTTTACAAAGATACATGGGAGAAGGCGAAGCTTTTAAAAGAATGTTATATGAGAATAAAATTCCTTCTTTTATGAAAAAATTAGCTAACGAATATGGTGGTGAATACAAGGTAATGAAATTAGACTATGACAATGTAAGTCCTTATAGAACAGCAGAGAGTAGAAGAAATGCAGCCCTTGCTGCTGCAGGTGACGATTTAAATCCTGCTGCTGTGCCTATATCAAGACGGCAAGATGACTACATAGCAGGAAGAGACGCTTTTGATTATTTAAAATTACAAAATGCACCTACAATAATAATTACTCCAGAGTTAAGAAAAAAAATAATAAAAGAAAAAGTTACTTTGTTTTCAAAGGGAGGTTTAGTTACAGGTAAAGATGACGTACCTTATACTAAAGAAGACCCTGCTAATAGAGTAGACCCTAACACAGGTAGACCTTACTCTGACCAGATGGCTAGGTTAGGTTTAAATGTAGGAGGAAAAATTGGTACAGAAATGTTTAAAGCATTTCATGGTTCAGCACAAAATTTTAATAAGTTTAGCACAGCTTTTAGAGGTTCAGGAGAAGGCATTAATGCTTATGGTAAAGGTTTATATTTTACAGACAGAAAAAACGTAGCTGAATTTTATAAATTTTCTGTTGGTAAATTTCATGAAAGAAAAAGACTTCAAGACCAAATAAAAAAAAGTACAGATGCTAATGAAATACTTGACTTACAAGATAAAATAAATAGAATTAGTAATAAAGAAGTAACTCCTGACGAAATACCCGGTAAGGTTTATGAGGTTGATATTCGTACATCTAAGGCTGACTTGTTTGATTTAGATACAAGTATAAAATCACAGAAAAAAGTTATACCTGTAGTTAATGAAATTATAGATGAACTACAAGATAATGAATTAAGAAAATATGTTAGTTCAGTAGACGGGTTTCCTCCTTGGGCATTAAAGGATGAGTCACGTTCTAGATTAATTGAAAGAGCTAAAAAGAACACACCTAAAATAAAAGGTTTAGATTTTATAGACTTTATAAAAAAATCTACAGATAGAAAATTCTTTGCGGAAGATGCTTTGTTTGATAGTGGGATAAAAGGAATGAAATATTTAGATAACTTAAGTAGAAATAAAGGAGTTAAAAATAAAACTAATAACTATGTTATATTTGATGCTCGTATTATTGATATATCTAAGAAGTATGCTATACCTCTTGCATTGGCAGGGCAAATATTAATGTCTATAGATTCTATGTATCCTGAACAAACTAAAGAAAGACAACAATATTCTCAGGGTTCTGTTGTAGAGGATAAACAAACCAATATTGTTTCTACAGCTCTTACTGTTTTAGGTTTACAAGGTAAAGGAACGTATGACATTAGACTTGAAAAACAATATGAAACAGATGACAACGGTGAATTTAGTAGAGACGAAAATAATGAATTAATATATACTCACGATGCTAATGTAAATAAAACTCCACACTTATTTGTACAAGATATGTATCAAGAGCTTTTAAAAGCTGGAGTAAAACATCCTAGACTAAAAGCTGTACAAGCTGGTTATGAAAGTAAATATGGTATGAGTGAAGTAGCAACTAAAGCAAACAATACTTATGGAGTAAAAGTTAGAGGTAATGAAGATTTTAGCTTTATTGAACTGAATACAAAAGAACATCATGGTAAAGGTTTTGTTCCTGAAAAGGCAAACTTTAGAACATATAGCTCTATACAAGATAACATAAAAGGTATGGAAAATTTTATAGCTACAGGTAATTATGGTAATGCTTTAAAAGCTACAACTGATTTAGAGTACTTACAAGAAATAAAAAATGGTGGCTATGCTACTAGTCCTACATATGTAAAAGATATATCTAACCTTCTAAAAAACTATACAAACATGGGTTCTTTTGATTAATGGGTTTTCCGTTTGAGATAATAACTATGTTAGCTTCTACTGTATTGGGTGGAGTTATGAGTGTATGGGCTGAGAGTCGTAAGTCTAAAGCAGAAGCACAAAAACTTCTTATAACTCGTGGTGAGTTTGATATGAAGTCAAAGAAACAATCACTTGAACACGGTTTAAAAGATACAGGGTTTGCTTGGACAAGAAGAATCATAGCATTAACCTCAGTGTTTGCTATAGTACTCTTGCCTAAACTTGTAGCTGTTTATTATCCAGACGTTAGTGTTACTGTTGGATATACTAACTGGAATCCGGGTGGGTTGTTTAGGTCAGGTAGAGAAGTATTTGAATGGATAACTTTTCAAGGTCTTGTAATTACACAATTAGACACCAACTTAGTATCAGCTATTATAGGAATGTACTTCGGTGGAAGTTTAGCAAAAGGAAAATAATGGGTAACGATTGGCTACAGGCTATAGAAACAATAGGCATTCCAGCAGCCGGTGCAGCAGGATTAGGATACTTAGTATGGGTATTGTTTAAATCTTTAATAGCAGACATACATAAAAAGTTAGATACGCAACACGGTATGATAGTTGCATTGATAGATAGAATAAGACAGATGGATAATGACATGATAAGAATAGACTCTATGTGTAGAACAGCAATGGGAATACAGGTAGACGTAGATAGGAT
>Ga0208814_1001060_pt1 | contig 13755 bp, 26 predicted proteins | sample MalvirAntarct_55_FD_184253 | JGI IMG/M metagenome (GOLD analysis project Ga0208814, IMG submission 184253) | Marine viral communities from the Global Malaspina Expedition - Malaspina viral metaG Antarct_55 (SPAdes) (version 2) | ecosystem: Environmental > Aquatic > Marine > Oceanic | place...
TTCAAAGCTACAACAGCACGATCGCTTTTCGTGATCACAACGGCAAAATACAATTAGACGAAGACACGTGGGATTACTCACGCACTACCGGTAAATATCGCAATGAATTTCTTGGCGAGTACAAAGAAACGACTAAAGATAAAATACTATCTGGTGAATACCAGTTAACTGATCTAAATTAATACAAACATTTTACGAATAAAGCAAGATAATATAATAAACATACAATATATGAATGAACAAGAATTAGAAAAATTAGCTAACTTAATTGTAGAAAAGTTAATGAATAATCAGTCAGAAATGGATGATCAATTCAATGAAGAACTAAAGTCTATGATAGATTCTGAAAAGAAAATGATGGATTCAACTATGGATATTGATGTAAGGTATACAACAGTAGAGGATAAATCCGAAGATGATTTTATATCGTTGCATGAGAAAAAATTAGCTAAATATATAGCTGATGAAGATTATAGTAATGCAGCAAAAACAAAAAAAATATTAGAAGATTATATTGATAATCTGTAGAACAATTATAACATGTAGTTGTGACAATTGCATGTTATATATAATAGTAACAGGCTAATGTCACAGTTTGAAAGAAACATAACATACTTTAATATTAATAAAATAATATATAGACGTGATCCAGTGACTGATAAACCAACTCAGTCTTTCGACTGGGGTAGTTTTTATGAAGATGGTACTCATGAATGCTATACACTTTTTCAGTCTAAAGCTAAAATCACTACCTACAAATCTCTTAAATGGCATTTATATGTACTATGGTACTTAAATCCTCAAATAGATCAAGATATGTTCCAGGATTTAGCTTATTATATTTGTTATAAAGAATCTGGTTTTGTTACATTCAGAGTTTCAGATCAACTTTTACAAAGTATGATATACGATGTTAGCTTAATGGATCTTGATAAACCACCACCTAATAAGCTTAGGAAAGTAATATTCAAAGATTACAGTGGTTTAAGTATGAATGAAAAACTATCATTAGTAGGTAAATTGATTGGAAGGAAAAAATTATCTGAGAACGACATATACGAAGCAATGCTAATCGTACACGACAATAAAGATAAGATATCTGTATCCAAGCTAAGTATAATGCTAAACTGTTCTACAAGAACTATATATAGGAATATGAGTAACGATTTAAAGAAGGAGAAAGAATTATTAAATAAACAACTAAAAACATGAAGAAAGAATTTAACGAATGGATGGCTAGTATAGGCAATGTGTACTATGCTAATAACGAAATGATGGACAGAGCATTTGAAAAAATAGATCAATATGAAGAAATATAATATAAAGAACTATGTTATACATAAAGAAGATATAAAGCAATCAATGCCACAAGGTTTGTTCTGGGATGAATATACTAGAGATGAAATGATAATAAAATTTATGCCGTTAGTGGAGAATCTAGCTAGAAAATTCTCAACATCACAACAAGCATCTGGTGTTATGAGCATAAACGACTTACTGCAAGAAGGTTACGTTGGGTTAACGATGGCGGTTGATAAATTAAATTGGTTAACACTAAATGAATCAAACGATATTGAGAAAACATTAAAATCTTTTTTCAGCAAGAGAGTTAAAGGTGCGATACGTAGATCAATAGATATGAAACGTGGAGACATGAGGATACCAGAATATAAGCTTAATGAGATAAGAAACTCACCTAAAGATAAGCAGATGGTATCTATGTTCTTTAATAGCATATTTGCTAGCTACGACAATCATATTGAAAGCGATGGTGATAATCCTATATTTCAAATAGAAGATAACTCAAAACCTTATAATATTAATATATTAAATGCGTATCTATTAGGTCTAATGAGAGAAAATCTTCCAGACAAACATTATGATGTATTACGTTTATCCTACGGTTTAGACTGTGATAAGATGCAGGCAAATGACATAGCTAAGCATATAGGGTTAAACGTAGCCACAGCACACGTTAGGGTATCACAGATGAAAAAAGAAGCAATAGATTTTCTAGTGCTAAGTACAGACAGGTCGCAAGTGATTGATTACCTGTAATTTAAGTAAGTAAAATGATTAATTTTAATAATAAATATGTAATTATATGAGTAAGACAATAAATGAAAAACTGGCAATCGTCCAGACAAAGTTCAAATCGAAGAAAAGTAGATTTAACTCTTTCGGTAAATACAACTTCAGATCAGCCGAAGACATCCTAGAAGCAACAAAACCCTATCTATTAGAGTTAGGAGTAACAGTAGTAATTGATGAAACGTTAATAGCGTCAGATCCTTTTCCTATCCTAAAATCGACTGCTACTATTTCAGATGGTACTAATGCTATACACGCCAATGCTATTGTTGGTATAGATTTAGATCAAAAAGGTATGCAAATGCCTCAAAAGTTTGGATCAGCATCAAGTTATGGTAAAAAATATGCTCTTGGTAATTTATTCTTAATTGATGATACGCAAGATAGTGATGCTAGTAACAGTCATGGTAAAACAACATCTAAAAAGCCAGTGTTATCAGGCGAAGCACTAATAAAAGCTAAAGCAGCTATAAAATCAGGTAAATTTACTGTAGCTGATGTACAGAAAAAGTATGATGTATCACCCGCAGTACTTAAAACATTAAAATAGAATATGACAGAAGAACAGAAAAAAGACATACTAAGTAAGTTAGAAGATGACGCCAATTACTACGGTGAGTTTGGTCAACAGTTTTTAAGCAACTCCAACATAAGGGTGCTAGATAAAGATCCTTTAAATTTTGGAAAGCCAACTGATCCACACATAAACCTAGTTAAAGGTCAATTCTTTCACAACTTAGTACTAGAACCAGAGAAAATAGACTCCTTTAGAATAATCGATGCTTCATCTAGAACCACTAACATATACAAAGATCAAGTGGACAAGGATAATAAAGAGATATGTTTATTGAAAAAGGAAGAACAAGAACTGAGAAGCTTAGTTGATTCAATGCTAGCAAATCCTACAGCAAATGATCTAATAAACGACATAGACGTAGAATATGAGGTACCTGGATTAATAAAGTTGTTTGGCGAATGGTGGAAACTTAAAGCAGATATAAAGAACAATACACAAAATCTAGTAGTTGATCTAAAGACAACAGGAGACATAGATAGGTTTGCAAGTTCTGCTAATGAGTATAACTATGATTCACAGGCTTATATATATTCTGAGTATTTCGGAATGGATTTTATATTCGTTGTTGTTTGTAAGAAAAGTGGTAGACTAGGTATATTCGATTGTTCTGCAGCGTTCTTAGCTAGAGGTAAAGCTAAAGTAGAAAAAGCTGTAGAAAACTATAGAAAGTATACAGACAAAAGTTTTGATCCAAATACCTACTATATAGAAAAAACACTTTAACAAACATTATACGATTACTAATAGATAATAAATTTGAATATTAACAATTAAATTAAAAAGTAAAATTATGGCAAGTATTATTAAAGCAAGTATCAACTTAGACATGGTGGACAAAAGCAAGATCTATGTTGGAAAAAAAGGTAAGTATTTACCTGTTACAATAACAATTAATGATGAGGTTGACAATTACGGAAATCAAGGTCCTATGGTTATTGAGCAGACTAAAGAAGAAAGAGAAGCTAAAGCTCCTAAAACATACTTAGGTAACGTAAAAGTAGTGTGGACTAATGGTGAAAATGTAGCTGCAGCTCCAAGGGAAGAACAACCAGAATATGTGAATGCAACTAAAACGCATTTAACAGAACCAGCAAGTGATGACTTACCGTTTTAATGTATAAGAATAATGGAGAGCTAGCGTGTCAAGTATGTCATGCTAGCATGTCTCAAGAAGAAATAGACTTCTGTGACATATGCCCAGACTGTAGAGATGGTAAATAATAATTAAATTAAATTAAATGCAAGAAATAGAGATCAATGGATTTGCAGTTGACGAGTTCAATGTGCATAAACTTGATGAGGGCAAAAAGCAGGGTGTATGTCCTGTTTGCTCTCATAACAGGAAACCTAAGAATACAAAAGCAAAATGTGCTTCGTATGACTGGGAACGGGGCCTCGGTACTTGTCACAATTGTCACACTAGTTTTCAATTACATACTTACAAGCGTAAAGGTAAAGCTGAAAAAGTATATACAAAACCTGCACAGGTTGCTATACACAGTGAGCCTGGCATGCAAGTCGAAGACTGGTTTAAAACAAGAGGTATATCCAAACAGACTCTCAATGACTTAAAAGTTACTGAGGGTCCTGAGTGGATGCCACAAACACAAAAGTCCGAGAATGTAATAAAGTTTAATTACTTTATGGGAGGTGAGCTAACTAACGTTAAATACCGTGATGGTAGAAAAAACTTCAAGCTTTATAAAGGAGCTGAAAAAGTATTCTATAACATAGACAGTATAGTGGGCTATGATGAGTGTGTAATAGTTGAAGGTGAAATGGATGTGCTAGCACTACATGAGTCTGGTATTAAGAATGCTATATCAGTTCCAAATGGAGCTACGTTAAACAGTAACAATCTAGATTATTTAGATTCATGTATCGATTACTTTGAAGACAAGATAAAGATTATCTTAGCTGTAGATTCAGACGAAGCAGGTCAAGCACTTCAAACAGAGTTAGTTAGAAGGTTAGGATCAGAAAATTGCTTTATAGCAACATTTAAAGATTGTAAAGATGCTAATGAATACTTACAAAAACATGGAAAACAAAGCTTGGCAGAGCGTATTAGAGGGGCAAAGCCTGTCCCGATGGAAAATGTTACAACGTTCAGGGATATTGAAGATGAAGTCACGGACTTTGTTCGTAATGGTTTTAAACCTGGCTTTCAAATTGGTCTCCAAAACTTTGATGATATATTTTCGACGTACACTGGTCAGTTTATTACTGTCACTGGGATACCGTCTTCGGGAAAGTCGGATTTTGTGGATCAAATGGTTGTCGGATACAACGCTAACTATGGCTGGAAAACAGCTTTCGCATCTCCGGAGAATCAACCTACTTATCTACACGCTCATAAATTAATGCGTAAGACTTGGCAAGGTATGCCAACGGCTGAAGATATTGGAGGAGAAAGATGGAATCAAATTGCAGATCATTGTAACAGTAATTACTTTCATATTGATATGGAACGTTATACTCTTGAGTCAGTGCTTAAAAAAGGTGCTGAGCTAGTTAAACGTAAAGGTATTAAATGCTTGGTCATTGATCCATTTAATAAGGTTAGAGATGTTAATGGTTCTGATGATGTTAATAAGTATACCATGGAATACTTGATGAAGATAGAGATCTTCGCTAAGAAGTACGACGTGCTAGTGTTTATAGTAGCTCACCCAACTAAAATGTACAAAGATAAAGATGGCAAAATTGAAGAACCAACTATGTATAATATCAAAGGTGGTGGTGAATGGTATGATGCTAGTTATCACGGTATATTGGTGCATAGGGATTATGAAGCTAAAACAGTTAAAGCAAAAGTACTTAAAGTCAAATTCCAAAACCTTGGTGAAAACGGTGCTGAAGCTCACTTCAAGTGGGAACCAAAGTCAGGGTGTTTTATTCCTCACGAACAGATGAATATATCTCAAGAGAAAATGCCTTGGGAATAAATGGCTAAAAAAGGTAAAATAGATATGGGTGATCCTGGTTACGAAACAGAGGATTGGGATGCATATCACTGGTGTATTAATAATGGTGTATATATTGCTCCATTTGCACAGTCGTCTATAAAGTGGTACGTTGATATAACTAACAACGGCAAGACTCACAGAGACCCTGATGTATATGGTAAAACTGATATATGGATCAAGATATTTGAATACTGTAAATATTATTATAACAAAAGAAATAAAGATAATGGGAAAAAGATATAACAATGCAAACGATGCTTATGAAGCTGTGTTAGATCATATATTAGAACACGGTGTAGATTTTGGTGATACTAAAGCTATATTTAATTGTGGCTTTTATATAGATAATCCTTCAGATAAAGCAATAACCAATGTGGAACGCAAATGGAGTCAGAAGTATGCGGCAGCAGAATGGGCATGGTACTTGTCTGGTAATCCTAGTGTTGACAAACTAGCTGATTTTTATGGGAAAGTACCACCTATATGGCAACGTATGGCAGACAAGGACGGTAATGTAAATTCTAATTACGGTTATCAATGGAAACGTAACAAGCAATTAGATAACGTAGTAGAAATACTAAGAAGTAATACAGATACTAGACAAGCTGCTATAAGTATATATGACGCTAAACAGATAGAATCAGGAGATTATGTGCACGATACGCCTTGTACTTATGTAGTACAGTTTAGTATTATAGATAATAAGCTTTGTATGTCCGTCTACATGCGTTCTAATGACATCTGGTACGGTTTCTGTAATGATCAGTATCAATTTGCGTCATTACAAGAGATGGTTGCAGACAGACTGTCTATTGAAACAGGTTGGTACTACCATCACGCACACAACATGCATTTATATAATAATAAACTTTAAATTATGAAAAATGAAACAATATATTTTCTATACCATATACCTGGTAAAAAAATAGGTGTAACCAAAAACTTAAAGAACAGGGTTACAAATCAGCAAGGTTATAAGGAAGGAGAATACGAAGTGCTAGAAGAATCTAGTGATATAGATTATATATCTGATAGAGAGTATTTTTATCAAAAAAAACTAGGATATAAAACAGATTTCAATAGCTTTAAAACAATTAATAATCAATTTAATAAAGGAAAAAAAATGTCAATAAACATTACAGAGCAAACAGTAACATTTCCGGTTTGTAAAAAAGATTTAAAAGAATACCTAGCTAAAAACACTGGATTTAAATTTATAATAGATTCTGTTGAGGTAAGGTTGGATCAAAAGGTTCAAGAATGGATCAAGAAAAATGCTCGTGTATCTCATTTTAGAGATTCTAGATCATACGTCTACAACAAGTCATTAACGTCATTTATAGATGAGCTTAAAGCAGAGCATACTGTTAAGGTACAGAATCTTGAAACTAAAGAAAATCTAACTAAAGATGCTAGGTTTGATTTAATACGTGAATGGGCAGATGAAAGAGGTATATATGAAAAAGGTAATCCACTCACACAATATGTAAAGCTTATGGAAGAAGCTGGAGAATTAGCTGAAGCCTTGTTGAAGAAAGATGATCACGAAATATGGGATGCTATTGGAGATATGGTTGTAGTACTTACTAATCTAGCGCATCAAACGGGTATGGAGATAGAGCAATGTGTAGATAATGCCTACGATGTTATATGTAAGAGAAAAGGTAAAATGATTAATGGAACATTTGTAAAAGAAACATTATAATGAATATAGAAACAAAAGACGAGGTTGTATTAGCTGTCTTAAAAAAGATGGATAAACGAAGTATGATTGGTCAAGAAAAGTATGGAGCTACAATGATGCAAGAGATCGTTGGTCAAGAAAAAGATCTAGATCGTTTCTTAGTTGATGTACAAGAAGAGTTAATGGATGCTTTGCTATACATAGAAGCAGCTAGACGCTGTCTTACTGACGAAATCGAGGACGCAATGGAAGCTAGGATAAATGTAATAGCTCAAAATGGTAACACAGGAGAACATTATGACGAAATATTTTAAGAAAAAGTCTAAAAAGAAAGGTCCAGTTAGAGCAAAGAAGGTATCGTATGACGGTATTGACTTTGCTTCAGGGCTAGAGAAACATATGTATATAGCTCTGAAAGATGCTGGTATAAAGTCCAAGTACGAAGGAGAGACATTTGTTTTGTTGAATGGTTTTCATTTTGAAAACGAAGTATATGAAAGGCAAGCTAATGGAAAGGGTGATTATAAAAATAGAGGTTGTAAAAGAATACTACCTATAAAATATACACCAGATTTCATTGGAGAGGATTTCATAATAGAAACAAAGGGTAGAGCTAATGAGTCGTTCCCTATGAGATGGAAATTGTTTAAACAATTAATAGTAAGTCAGTTTCCAGGTATAACACTATATAAACCACAAAATCAAGCAGAATGCCAAGAGACAGTTCGAATAATTCTAGAAAAGAGAAAGAATTAGCTAAGAGCCGATACATTGAACGTCAGATAGATAAATGGTGTAAATGGAGTTTAAAAACTAGAGGCAAGATTAAGTTCAAAGAATTAGTTAAACAACAAGATAAATACGGAATAATATGTACATGAAAGATAACGAAGAAGAAGTAGCTTGGACAATAGAAATTGGTTTATACCCTGGTTTATTACTAGGTTTTAGATCATATCAAGAAGTAGATATGAATATACATGTGTTATATCTACCACTCATTGATATTGCATTTACTAGATACAAATGAGCAATGACGAAATGAAAGTCCAGATGGAGACTATTAGCTTTTTTGTAGACGAAATACTTAGCGACTTTAATAGAGTCGATATGAGCGTTAAGAAGGCTGATATGCTAGCTCACATGGATCACTGGAGATCAACATTACAAACAATTAAATATATGATGAAAACATATTAAAAATGAAAAATATGAGACCAGAACAAAAAGCAGATTGGTTAATAGACAAACACGAATACGTATATGAACAGTACTCAATAGCTGTAGATCATGCAATAGTTACAGTAGAGACGATACTTACGCTTTGCCCGACAAACACACCGTATTGGATAGAAGTTAAAAATTATTTAAAACAATTATAAAAAATGGGATTAAGAGATAAAAGAATACCGTATAAACCTTTTGAGTACCCAGAGTACTACACGGAAGGCTGGTTAAAACAAGCACAGGCATTTTGGTTACACACTGAAATACCTATGCAAAGTGATATTAAAGATTGGAATGAAAAATTAGATGCTAAAGAAAAGAACTTAGTAGGTAATATACTATTAGGTTTTGCTCAGACTGAATGCGCAGTATCTGATTATTGGACGCAGAACGTAGTAGGTTGGTTTCCTAAGTACGAAATACAACAAATGGCTATGATATTTGGATCGCAAGAAACAATACATGCGGTAGCTTATAGTTATTTAAACGAAACATTAGGACTAGAAGATTATGAAGCATTTTTACATGAACCTGCTACTGCTGATAGGTTTGATAACCTGGTTGCTTACAGTGGTGAGTCTAATATTGGTATTGCTAAATCACTCGCGGTATTCTCTGCGTTTGCTGAAGGTGTATCTCTTTACAGTGCTTTTGCAGTGTTGTATTCTTTTAAGTTGCGTAATCTACTTAAAGGCGTAGGTCAACAAATGAAATGGTCAGTTAAAGATGAATCACTACACAGTAAAATGGGTTGCAAGCTGTTCCGTGACATGTGTTATGAAGACGATCAACTTTTGCATTTATGTAGAGAAGATATAATAGAAGCCGCTGAGATCATGATTAACCTAGAAACAAAGTATATAGATAAGATGTTTGAAATGGGTGACGTAGAAGGTATCTCATCAAATGATCTTAAACACTTTATAAAAAAGAGAACAAATGAAAAACTCGTGGAACTTGGTTATATTGATCTCGGAAACTATTTCGCGTATGACGTGGAAGCAGCTAAGAATCTTGATTGGTTTTATCATCTTACCGGGGGCGTTGCCCACGATGATTTTTTTGCTACTCGTCCCACGGACTACTCAAAAGCAAATGAAGGAGAAGATTTTGAAGATATTTGGTAATAATAATAATAATAAAAATAAATGAAAGAATCAACATTAGTGAACATGAAGCATGACATGGGCAAACTAGCCGAAGCTATGCACAATACGATTAGAGACTTAGTAGGTATTAACACATTAGTGCAAGGGCTGTTAGAAACAGTTAAAAGAATGCCTGGCTATGAAGACGCTATAGCTCAAATTATGGAAGACTATGCGAAAAAAAATGAAGATACAAACGAAGAAAAAAAATTAGAACTTTAAAATATGTGGAATGAAAACTGGAAAAAAGGAGAAGATTACCCTGAGTGGGGTGACAACGACGTATACAAGAAGACTATATCCGGGGGATATTTATTCGACGGAGAAAATCCACGTGAGGCATACCAAAGAGTCTGTAAAGCGGTTGCTCGTAGATTATATAAGCCGGAAATGGCACAAACGTTCTTCGAATACATTTGGAGTGGGTGGCTTTGCCTCGCCTCGCCAGTATTATCTAATACAGGCACTGATCGTGGGTTGCCTATTAGCTGCTTCGGTATTGACGTTGCTGATAGCATACAAGACATAGGGCAGAAGAATTTAGAGATGATGTTACTCGCTAAGCATGGCGGTGGAGTTGGCATTGGAATTAATATGATTAGACCCGCTGGCGCTAAAATTACAGGAAATGGAACATCAGATGGAGTCGTACCTTTTTGCAAAATCTATGATAGCACAATCCTCGCTACCAATCAAGGATCTGTCAGAAGAGGAGCTGCGTCCGTTAACATTAATATTGAGCATGATGATTTCGAAGAGTGGTTGGAAATACGAGAGCCTAAAGGGGATGTTAACAGACAGTCGCTTAATCTACATCAGTGCGCAATTATTGGTGATAAGTTTATGCGTAAACTTGAACAAGGAGATGGAGAAGCAAGAACTCGATGGAGTAAATTACTTAGAAAACGTAAGGCAACTGGAGAGCCGTATATTATGTTTAAAGGAAACGTTAATAAAGCGAATCCACAAGCATATAAAGATAACGGATTAAAAGTGCACATGACTAATATATGCAGCGAAATAACATTACACACGGATGAAAATCATAGTTTTGTTTGTTGCTTATCATCATTAAATTTAGCAAAATATGAAGAATGGAAGGATACTAACCTTATCTATGACGCTACGATGTTTCTTGACGGAGTTATGGAGGAATTTATTCAAAGAGCCAAGGGGCTACGCGGATTCGAAAATGCTGTTCGATCTGCGCAGAAAGGGAGAGCACTGGGCTTGGGAGTCCTTGGATGGCATACATATCTCCAAGAGAAAGGTATTCCTTTCGAAGGCTTACTCTCTCAGTTTGAAACTAGGAAAATATTTTCGCAGATTAAAATTGAAAGCGAAAGAGCGTCTATGGATCTTGCAGAAATTTATGGAGAACCACTATGGTGTGCTGGAACTGGTATGCGTAATACTCATTTGCGTGCTGTTGCTCCTACCGTTTCTAATAGCAAACTATCTGGCAATGTCTCTCCTGGGATAGAGCCTTGGGCTGCAAATGTATTCACAGAGCAAAGCGCCAAAGGTACTTTCATTAGAAAGAATCCTACGCTTGTTAAACTATTAACTAAACACAATTTAAACAATGAAGAAACGTGGAATAAAATACTGGCTGACTATGGTTCAATTCAAAATATTGACGGGTTGGATAATATTACCGTTGGTGATCACAACATACCTGCCAAAGAAGTTTTTAAAACATTTAAAGAGATCAACCAGCTGGAACTCGTTGCCCAGGCCGGACTAAGGCAACAATATATAGATCAGTCTGTTAGTTTAAACTTAGCATTTCCTGCAGTGGCAACACCTAAGTGGCTTAACAAAGTTCATTTTGAAGCGTGGAAGAAGGGTGTTAAAACTTTATACTATACGCGTACTGAATCTGTGTTGCGGGGCGACATTGCCGCTAAAGCAATGGACGAAGATTGTCTCGCGTGTGACGGTTAAAAAATTAAGGGGCTTCTATATGAGGCCCCTTTTTTTATTCATTATAATTTTTAAACATAAGCCAATACATTAGCTTATTCCAGTAACTTTTTAGTTTTTTCATATTTAGTTATCTTTTACTACGTAGTTTTTACCTTTTTTATTTTTTACTGTACTATAATCTTGAACAGATAGCTGAGGAAAATCTTTAGTCTGACTCATTATACTATCTTCAAGCTCAGTTTCTTCTACATAATCACCTGGTTTGTATTTTTTTGATACATATATTGTATCTTTACTTCTTTTTAATTGCTTAAGTGGACTAGTCCCTAACCCTCTAGGTCCTACTCCCTTGAATCCATTGTATGCCATAGTTATGATTTTTTATTTTTGCTACAAAAACTAGACGCAGCACCAACACTACCGAATCCCCACTTTTTTAATGCCATTGCTTTTCTTGTTGGTTCACCTTTGTCATCCTTCATGGCACCTTTCATGCCTGCAAATCTGCATGCAAATGAAACTCTTCTAGAATTAGTACCACTTGTTAACCTTTCGCCCATGCCTGGGTTTTCTTTACGCATTTTACGATTTGATTTTTCGTAAGCAGCCTCTTTAATTTTAGCAGGAGAGCTTCCGCATCCTGTTCTACCGCCGCCTAATCCGTTAGGCCCTATTCCTTTAAATCCGTTATACATATTAGTTTATTTTTTATATTTACTTACTCTACCCTTAGTATTCTTTTCTCTTTGTCCTCTTGCTTTTTGAGCAGGAGTTAATTCGCTCCAAGTAGCAGGTGTATCTTTTGAAACTTTTTTAGTTGGCCTGAAAGTATTTTCACCTTTTTTGTAATCTGTATTACCTTTAGGCGTTTTCCAATCCTCTTTAAACCATCTTTTTAAAGACAACCCGGCTTTAGTTTTCCTAACATTTTTAAATGGTGAACTATACATAGCCTACTTGTTTTTCTTTCTGCACTTAGCTATTGCTCCACTTGCGTAAGCACTAGGGAATACATCGTACTGCGCTTTAACCTTACGGTAGCATGCGTCTTTCAACTTTGCGGGACTTGGAGTATGTCCGTGACCTTTAGCTTTTAAATCTAAATGCTCTTGTTTAGTGGTAACTTTTGTTGCTTTACCCGACTTGCTGTACATGCTGTGAGCTTTGAATTTAGCTGGAGATCCTATACTGTATCCGTTATTACCTTTTATGCCTAAGCCCTGAGGCCCTATACCTTTTGTTCTCATAAGTTATTTTTTAGTGTTGTCCCATCTTGCTTTGTTGTCTCGAATGTCTACATGGGTAAATGTGTTGTATCTACCTAAGCCTCCAAACATTACTACATTGTTTTCTATATCTTCCTCTATAACATAAGCTAATTCATTAGGAGTTAGCTCCGTGGTTATATCTGCAGCTTTGCCTAGTATATGCTGGCTTGTAGAATTACTACCGATGCTTCTGTTGTGGCTTTCGCATCTATATGCACTATTAATATGTATAGATCCGTATATATCCCTTAAGATTTGTAATTGATCTGACAGCTTAAATATGTTTTCCATTACATTGCGAGGCATTTCACAACCACACTTGCATTGAAATTCTTCTAATTTAAAGTTATCAGTTAGTATCATTTTTTCTTCTTTAAGGTTGCCCATTTTGAAATGGTATAGCCTATGGTTATTAACAATAATATAATTTTTAGCCAATCCTCTATACCCATGAATGTAGTTACGCCTAAAGTACTACCATTTATTATATATAGCTTTATTTCGTTTATGCTCATGCTTTTGTTTTTTACATTACTCCTTTTCTATCACGCGGCTTGTAGTTGTTTTCGTATTCTTCTGTTCTAATAGCGCGATCTTCTATTCTAGCGGCTCTTTTGAGTAGTCTATCAGCTTTTTTGTCTCTTCCTTCGTCAACTGCTTTTTTTCCTTTATTAGCCACTTTTTCTGCTCTAGCGAATCTTCTTTTAGATCGATCATTGTCCATCTGTTTAGCAGGTGATGGATTGCGTTCAGGTACAGCGCCTCCGCTGCCGTCTGCATTCATAGATATTTCCATGCCTTCCGGGGGAGTTAATCCGCATCTTGCCTTTGCTACTCTAGTTGTTATTGGTAAGTTCATAGT
>Ga0208814_1001061_pt1 | contig 13729 bp, 16 predicted proteins | sample MalvirAntarct_55_FD_184253 | JGI IMG/M metagenome (GOLD analysis project Ga0208814, IMG submission 184253) | Marine viral communities from the Global Malaspina Expedition - Malaspina viral metaG Antarct_55 (SPAdes) (version 2) | ecosystem: Environmental > Aquatic > Marine > Oceanic | place...
CTACAAAACCTTAAAGACTATGAACTTAAAGACATAGGTATCACCAGGAGCGATATCCGCAGGATCATATATAAAGATATATAAGGGTTATTATATATATGGGGGGGGGGAGTATTACTCTATTATACAACAAAAATCAGTATTGTCTACCCTAATAATGAACCATAGCTAAATAATTAATTATGGTATTGACGTAACTAATGAACTAATGTTACAATATAAGCATTGGGGTAGTTCCGTTTAAGGAACCTCATGGTAAATCTAATATACATTCGAGCAGCAATTCTACAGGCTACAGGCATTAAACTAAGTCTTGATAGCGTGAAGAGGTATCTTCTTGAAGAAGGTCTTATCACCCTAAAGCAATCCCAGGAAGATGATCTAATATTTCGTGGGTACAATGAATTCTTTGGTTACGATTCCGCAACAACAAAGATCGAAAAAGCAGATCATTACATAGACAAGGATACTGGCAATGAAGATGAGTAAAACAAAAATGGGCGCTTCAAATCCAGGCACTCAAAAAGGCGCTGCTAAAAAGATGAACATGGGCGGTATGGCTATGAAAAAGAAGAAGCCTATGAGCTATGGTCATGGCGGCATGGCGTCCAAGAAAAAGAAATAGTGTACCTAGGGGTCATTCTATTCTGCCTTCAACCTACTGACATATTTAGTTGCAGTATGATGGCAAGAACAGGTGGCCTCTTTTTTTCAGAACAAGAATGCCAGATCTCAATTACTAGAGAGATGGTTGCTCTGAGTAGGCGCACCAGGGCTATCAGCCGTGCCAAATGCTTTGAGGTGGGACAAGCCACTTAATTACTATCTGTTTGATGTGTTGGGAGACGCAGATGTTAGCGGAGTTAGCAGTTGCGAATGCAGCATTCGGGGTCATTAAAACCGCTATAGGCAATGGTCGTGATTTAGCCGCTGTAGGAAAGCAGATTGGTGATTGGATAGGGGCAGAGGAAAAGCTCAAGTCACAAGCTGATCAAGATAAGAATTCAGTCTTTAACAAGTTCATGGGTAAGGAAACAAACGACTTTGAATCCTTCTTAGCCCTAGACAAGATAAAAGAACAACGCCGTGAGCTTGAAAGTCATATGCGGCTGTATGGACGCCCAGGGTTGTTTGACGATTGGATCTTATACCAAGTCGAAGCTAGAAAATCCAGACGGGCCGCAGCCAAGAAACGACAACAAGACGCTGAGGAAATGCGGGAGAACATATTAGTTTTCGGTGGCCTACTTACCTTAGTATTAAGTATGGTTGGTGTCTTTTATTATTTCTACACGAAGTAGGTTTGAGCATGGCTAATATCGATAAATCTAAAATGAAGTGCAACAAGCCCAAGCGCACTCCAGACGGCCCTAAGAAGTTTGTAGTTAAGGCGTGTGACGATGGAAAAGAAAAGATCGTGCGGTACGGCGATTCAGAGATGAGAATTAAAAAGTCTAATCCTAAACGGCGTAAGAGTTTTAGAGCGAGGCATAGATGCGACACAGACAAGCCATCCAAGCTTTCTGCTCGTTTTTGGTCCTGCAAGAATTGGTGATTAAATGTCCTTAGTTGATAACATGAACGCCCAAAAGAAGAGTGGGAAAAGCCGTTCTAAAAAGAAGTCTACTGTAAGCACTAAAGCTTATGCAGACATGAAGGCTGGTTGGCCCAATTCTAAAAAAAATAAAGCTAAAAAGAAGAAGGCAAAAGCATGACCAAACTGACCAAAGCCCAAGAGACGAAAATGAAAGAGCATAAAAAGCAACACACCGCAAAGCATATGAAAGCTATGAGAGCGGCAATGGTAGCAGGTAAATCTTTTTCAGCGGCACACACGATTGCTACAAAGAACGAAAAGAAGACCTAATCGTGACTGATGAACGCCTCACACGGATTGAGGATAAATTGGACAAACTATCCAACGCAGTGGTGACCCTAGCCCGAATGGAAGAACGTATGATTACGTTGTTCAAGCGGATGGATCATTATGACGATGAACAGAAGTTAATGTGGGATCGTGTTGCAAAGCTTGATCAGATTACCACGTCCAGAGGACACGCCCTGCGGTTTATGGAACGTATCTGGTGGATTGTACTGACCGCAGCGGTGGGCGCAGGATTTGTCTATATGAGGACGATGGGATGACTGAACTAACAAAAGAGTATTCTGAAAAGCAGCAAGCGTTTTTAGATTGTTTGATGGGCGAAGCGCAAGGCAATATTCGCACTGCTATGAACCTGGCAGGTTACGCATCCAGTACAAAAGCGTCTGAGGTGGTAACTCCTCTAAAGGACGAAATTGTAGAACAGGCATCCATGATGCTTGCAATGAATGCTCCTAAAGCTGCCCACGGAATTATTAATGTATTGGAAGACCCTGGCTCCCTAGGCGCAAGAAACGCTATTTCAGCAGCACGGGAAGTACTAGATCGATCTGGCTTGGTGAAGAAAGAACAAATCGAAGTAAGCAACACAGGTGGTGGTATCTTTATTTTACCACCAAAACAGGATGTGGCAGAATAAAAAAAGAATAAATAGCACCGCCAAGCTTCCCTATGCGTATCTAGAAAGCCCTGACGATCCTCTATTAGCTGTACCTGACCTAGAAATGGTTGCTTGGGTAGAAGAAGCTTTAGACGGTTTAGAGAAGGGCCACTCTAGTCGGAGAGTAGCTGATTGGTTGTCTGAAAAGACAGGAGTGAGGATAAGCCACCAGGGCATTATCAACATTTGGAAAGAGCGTAGGCCAAAGTCTAAGCGGCAAAAGACGTTATCTAAAGAGCGAAAGAAAACCCGCCCTAAAACCCGTGACGAAAAGAAACTAGCAGCGGTAAAGCGCAAGAAGTCAGACGCAAAGCGTGTCCTGACTATGACTGAAAAGAAGCTGGCTAAACTAGAGGGTACGGATGAACAAAAGACCATTTCCGAAACGCTCGACTTTGGCTCCATTGCCATACAAAAACAAACTCAAGAAATCATATTCGCACCCAACCCTGGGCCACAGACAGACTTCCTTGCAGCATCAGAACGAGAAGTGTTATTTGGAGGCGCAGCAGGTGGCGGCAAATCGTACAGTCTACTCGCAGATCCCATGCGCTATTTTTCAAATGCTGCATTCAGTGGACTCATCCTTCGCCGCACAAACGATGAACTGCGTCAGTTGGTTTCTGAATCACAAGAACTATACCCGAAAGCGTACCCAGGAGCGAAATGGCAGGAGAAGAAGAGCCAGTGGGCGTTCCCGTCTGGAGCAAGACTATGGATGACGTACTTAGAGCGCCCAGAAGACGTAATGCGGTATCAGGGTCAGGCGTTTTGTTGGATAGGCTGGGATGAGCTAACTCAACACCCCTCAAGCTACAGTTATCTTTATATGTTGAGTAGGTTAAGAACTACAGATCCCAACTTGCCACTCTGTGTTCGTGCAACCACTAACCCAGGCTCAAACGGTCACTCCTGGGTTAAAAAAATGTTCATTGACCCAGCGCCAGCAGGTCAGGCTTTTGACGCAACAGACATAGAAACGGGTGAAAGATTAGTTTACCCTAAAGGCCATGAAAAAGCAGGACAGGCATTATTCAAGCGCCGTTTTATTCCTAGCAAACTTTCAGATAACCCCTACCTATCAGAAGACGGTCAGTACGAAGCTAACTTACTATCTCTACCTGAAAATCAACGCCGTCAGTTATTAGACGGTGATTGGACTGTAGCAGACGGCGCTGCATTCACGGAATTTAGTCAGGCATCCCATGTAATTGAACCATTCGATATACCAGATAACTGGGTGAAGTTTAGATCAGCAGACTACGGATACAGCAGCTACAGTGCGGTACACTGGTTTGCCATAGACCCTGCCTACGAAACACTAATTGTTTATCGTGAGCTTTATGTCTCCAAACATACAGGAAAAGACCTTGGACGTGCAGTACTGGATGCGGAAAAAGGTGACAGTATTAAGTTTGGAATCCTAGACAGTTCATGTTGGCATTCACGGGGGCAGATCGGCCCCAGCATAGCTGAAGAGATGATAGGAATGGGATGCAAATGGCGTCCTAGTGATAGATCCGCAGGGTCCAGAGTAGCAGGTAAAAACCAACTGCACCAACGGCTCAAGGTAGATGACGTAACAGAGCAGCCAGGGATCGTTTTCTTTAACACCTGCAGACAAATTATTGCTGACCTTCCTGTGATACCTTCTTGCCCCAAAGGCACAGACGATATCGATCAACGGTACGCATCAGACCATACCTACGACAGTATCAGGTACGGCGTTATGAGTAGACCCCGTGCATTCTCCCCCTTCGACATGGGCAAAGGCATACCGACACAGCGTTACCAACCCTCAGATTCAACTTTTGGATATTAAAATATGGCATTGATGGACAAACCAACTGGTTTAGATACTGAAAATACTACAGAGGCAGACAACGTAGTCTCTCTTGATGAAGAAGGAGATGTTGAGCAGGAGAATATTGAATACTCTGGTCTAGCATCTTACATTTCAGACCAGTTTCGCCGTTCTAAAGACCATCGACTACAAGATGAAACCCGCTGGCTGGGCGCATATAGGAACTACAGGGGTATATACGGCCCTGAAGTGAAATTTACGGATACAGAGAAGTCTCAGGCGTTTGTTAAGATCACTAAAACTAAGGTTTTAGCTGCATACGCTCAAATGACTGATGTTCTGTTCGCTGGGAGTAAGTTCCCAATTGGTATGGAAGCACGGCGCTACCCGAATAACGTAGCAGATGCTGTTAACTTTGACCCTAACGCACTAACGGACGAAAAGGTTAAAGAACAAGTCGGCGTAGACTATAAAGTCCCCCGTAATGTGGTGCGGCCTGAGATAGCTAAAGAGCTTGGACTGTACAAAGACAAGTTAGAGCCAATTAAGAACGAACTTGAGGCAGGTGCAGGTACAAACCCTGGTTCCATTACCTTTGAGCCAGCCAAACGTGCGGCCCAGCTAATGGAAAAGAAGATGCACGATCAGTTGGAAGAAACCAACGCCGATAAGCACCTACGTTCTGCAGCATTTGAGTGCGCTTTGTTTGGCACAGGCATAATTAAAGGCCCGTTTGCCCAAGATAAAGAGTATCCTCGCTGGGACAAAGAAGGTAACTACGATCCGCTCTTTGAAACCATCCCTAAGATTGAATATGTAAGTATTTGGGATATGTACCCTGACCCTGATGCCAGAAATATGTTGGAAGCTGAGTATACTGTCCAACGACACCGATTAAGCCGCACTCAACTACGCAATCTCAAAAAACGCCCACATTTTCGTGAGGAAAGCATAGAATTAGCAGTTGAATACGGCCCAAACTACAACCGTGAGTACTGGGAAGATTCATTAGAGGATAATAACCAGACAGGCACGATAGAACGCTTTGAAGTGCTTGAATACTGGGGAATACTAGATTCTGAGCTTGCTGAAGAAGCTGAAGTAGATATCCCTAAAGAATTAAAGGATCGTGACCAGGTTGAGGTCAACTGCTGGATCTGTAACGGGCAGATACTACGTTTAGTTCTTAATCCCTTCACACCCACACGTATCCCCTACTGTGCCGTGCCATATGAACTCAATCCGTATGGTCTTTTTGGCATTGGCGTGGCTGAGAACATGATGGACACCCAGCTTCTTATGAATGGTTTTATGAGAATGTCGGTGGATAATGCCGCTCTTTCGGGCAACCTTCTTATTGAGATCGATGAGACAAACTTAGTCCCTGGGCAGGACTTATCAGTGTACCCAGGCAAAATATTTCGGAGACAAGCAGGTGCGCCAGGGCAAAGCATCTATGGAACTAAGTTCCCGAATGTATCAAATGAACTTTTACAAATGTTTGATAAGGCACGACAGCTATCGGATGAAAGCACAGGTATTCCCTCGTTCTCTCACGGGCAGACGGGCATTACAGGAGTAGGTCGTACAGCTTCAGGTATGTCGATGCTTATGGGTGCAGCGGCACAAGGCATCAAAACCGTGGTTCGCAATGTAGACGATTATTTATTAGGGCCATTAGGCAAAGCTTTGTTCAGTTTCAATATGCAGTTCAATTTTGATGAACAGTTTGCCAACGGAGATCTTGAGGTAAAATCTAGAGGTACAGAAAGCTTGATGCGAAACGAAATTCGTAGCCAACGCTTACTACAGTTTATGCAGATGACGCAAAACCAGCAGATGGCCCCATTCGTTAAGTATGATTACGTGCTGCGAGAGTTAGCTGCCTCAATGGATTTGGATGAAGACAAGATTTTGAATGATCAGCGTGAAGCCATAATACAGGCCAAAATGATGGCTGAGATTCAAAACTTGATGCCACCACCTCCTCCAGAGGCTGTACCTGCTGAAGGCGCACCAAATCCAGATGATCCCACACAAACGGGCGGTGGTAACATTGCCCCTGGGGCAGCGCCAGAACCTGGCGCACCAGGATTTACTGGTGAAGGTGGTGGCAACAATGGCGGCAATGAACCCGCACCACAGGGACCAGTACAGTAAATGGATAGAGAATTTTACCGTGTAATGTTGCCGTTTGTTAACGACAAAAAGCAGATGGACTTATTGCTTGAGTACACGCTTGGTAAAATATCCATGCTCCATCAGCAACTAGAAACCGTAAAAGAGCCACACCGTATTTCGGAGATGCAAGGCGCTATTGCTGAGTTGCGAAGATTTAGAACGCTACGTGATGAAGTGCTACAGGGAGCTAAATAATGGACGCTATTAGTAAGCATCACTACGAAAATATTGCCAGTGGGAAAACGGTAAAAAACGAAGATGGAAGTCTCTCTACCGTTAAAACAATAATTGTAGAAGTTGACGGGCGTGAGATGCTTATCCCTACTGTATGGGATGGTGAGATTGTAGATCAAAAAACCGCTATTGATAATGCAATGGAGAGTGGCATCGATTGGCCCAGCGCAGAGCCTACAGATGAAGGTAGGGCAATGCTTCAGGCAGAGGATGACTCTGCTCATCAAGCATTTGATCCAAATACTACGCCACAAGAAGCCCAAGCCATTCTAGCCTCTGAGACTTCTGAGATGTCTGAAACAGACGGTCTTATGACTGACACAAACGAGTATGCGCTGGGCGGTTTTGCGACTGCCAATAAAGGAATAACCACAACAGAGGGCTTGGATATGGCTAAACAAAAATTTCAATTAGACCGCAAAAAAGCCGACAAAGACGGTGACGGCAAATTAAGTAAATACGAAGAAACCACAGGCGAAGCCATCCAAAAAGCTATGGATGATGATGAATTGCCTGAACTATATCACGGTGGAATGGCAACAGGTATGATGTCTGACCCTGAAAGTGGCAATCCTATCCCAATGGGTAGCAGTGCCGAAAATGTCGCTGATGATATCGAAGCTTTGATCAGTGAGGGCGAGTACGTTCTCCCCGCCAATGTAGTCAAATGGCATGGACTAAAAAGTATCATGGATATGCAATCAGAGGCCGAAATGGGTTTGATGAGTATGTTTGATATGGGGCTAATCCAATACGCAGGTGAAGAGGGTGATGAGGAAACGGAAGAAGTTTCTGAGGACCAAGAAGACGATGTCTCTGAAGAGAGCGTTGATATCGAAGTCGCTGCTGTTGAGGTAGACGATAAACTGGATGACGATGATGAAATTGAGGAGATTTATCCTGAGACATCCTACACACCAGGGGCATTTAGAAAACAGAAAGTAGTCTTCATGTCCTAACGGGCTACCCGCCAAAGAGCGGCCCCCATGAGGCAAAAATGGCAAAGTATCGTAGACAATTAGAAGAATCCGAATTAGATAACGGACTTAACTACGCAGAAGAAATGGCGGCACAGGCACAAGTAGAAGTGCAAGAGCAACCCGCTGAAGGCGAAGACACAACATACAAAAAACGGTATGGTGATCTCCGTAGACACTCCCAACAGCTTATGGCCCAAAAAGATGAATCATTAGCGCAAATGAAAGCGCAGTTAGATTCAGCGGCTAGAGGCCAGATCAAATTCCCTAAGTCAGAAGCTGAGATTGACCAGTGGACTAAGAAGTATCCTGACGTGGCTGCTATCATAGATACCATTGCTCAAAAACGGGCTAATGATGCTCTAGAAGAGGGATCAAAGCGTTTTGAAAGTTTACGTCAATTAGAGACAAAACTGACAAAGAAAGATGCTGAACAACAACTACTAAAAATTCATCCCGACTTTGGTGAAATTAGGCAGGATCAAGCGTTTCACGAATGGGTGGCCTTACAGCCAATCTCTATTCAAGATGCACTGTACAAAAACAATACTGATGCAAGGGCTGCGTCCCGTGCTATCGATTTGTACAAAGCTGACATGGGTAAGGCAAAACCTCGCTCTAAGTCTGCTGCCCAGGCGATTGGTCGTACCTCTACATCTGCACCAAATTCAAAAATGAATGCAGAGTATTCTGAAAGCCAAGTCTCTAAAATGACTAACGCTCAATTTGAAAAACATGAAGACGCTATTACTGAAGCAATGCAAAATGGAAAATTTAGCTATGACCTTAGTGGTGGTGCTAGATAAGGTGTTGTAATACACATTAGTAAGTGTTATAATAAAGATGAAGTGGCGGGGCGTGTTACGCACACCCGCCACTTCACAGTTCTTTAATGATACGTCTTCAAAAGACCTATCTTCTGAGAACTAAAATTCTCAAAACACAGAACAGAGCCACCGCAAGGTCTACCTCTAATTTTGTTTTTCCAGAAGAATATAGACGTTTAGTCCACCAGTGTGGTGAGGCCCGACTGCTACTTAGCTGCAACTAACTAGTCTTCGCACCCTCACATATCACTGCCACTTAATTGTCCTCTTCGGATTTGTCGGGTTTCGGCCCAGCCATTCCAAAAAGGAGCATATAAAATGGCATTTCAATCAGCATCAGGGCATGGCAACCTGCCCAATGGTAATTTTTCAAGTATAATCTACTCGAAAAAAGTACAACTAGCATTTCGCAAGGCAACAGTCACAGGTGACATAACCAACAGTGACTTTATAGGTGAGCTGAATTCGGTTGGAGACACAGTTCGCATAATTAAGGAGCCTGAGATCAGTGTATCTGCGTACAGTCGTGGTACAACAATCGCAGCGCAAGACCTTGATGATGAAGACTTTTCTTTGGTAATCGACAAAGCAAACTACTTTGCTTTTAAGATGGATGACGTCGAGGAATCTTTTTCGCACGTTAACTTTCTTAGTCTAGCTACGGATCGTGCGGCTCATCGTTTAGCTGACCAACATGACCAAGAAGTTCTTGGATACATGGCTGGTTATAAACAGGCTTCTCTTCATGGAGCAGCAAATACAGTTAATGACCAAGTTAATGGTGATAAAGCTGTAGATACTGCTGGGTCGGATGAACTTTTAAGTTCAATGAAGCTAAAAAAATCTGACTTTGGAAATATTACCACCAGTTCTGCGGGTGATCATTCAATCCCACTTGCAGCACGTCTGCCAGGTGCAACCGCACTACCAACAGCAACGGCTTCACCAGCAATGCTTGTCGCTCGTATGGCTCGTTTGTTGGATCAACAGCAAGTTGATACATCAGGCCGCTGGCTCGTAGTAGATCCTGTATTTATGGAAATCCTACGTGACGAAGATTCCAGATTATTTAACTCCGATTTCGGTGAATCTGGTGGCCTTCGCAATGGTTTGGTTTTGAAGAACTTCCACGGCTTCCGTGTGTATACATCTTCAAATCTTCCAGCAGTTGGAACGGGTGCAGGTACATCAGGTACTGCTAATCAAAACACAAACTATGGAGCCGTCGTGGCAGGTCACGATTCCGCTGTAGCAAGTGCTGAACAGATTAGCAAAGTTGAGACGTACCGTGATCCAGACAGCTTCGCTGACATCGTCAGGGGCATGAGCCTCTATGGTAGGAAGATCCTTCGTCCAGAAGCAATCGTAACCGCCAAATACAACGCAGCTTAGAGGGGAACTGAAAAATGAGTTTAGGCGATAATACAACAGCGGCAGCTAGGGGTTCATCCTCCCGTGGTCGTTCACCGTATCTGGTTCAGACTATTCTGGACTATGCTACAGCATTGACTGATAAAGGTTCGGCTCTTGCCGCAAACGATATCATTCCTGTCATTGCGGTTCCTGCTGGAACACTAATCCTCAACGCAGGTATCCAAGTAGATACCGTGGCCTCTTCAGGTACTACTACACTTGATTTAGGTACAGCCGTTGACGTTGACTGTTTCGTTGATGGATTTGACGCAGATAGCGGCACAGCGGCTGGCACATTTGCTATCCCTGCTGCTGCATACAACCCACTCTTGGCTGTAGCTGCAGAAACCATCGATGTTAAGTTAGCAACACAATCAGGTACAGCACTTACCACGGGCAAAATCCGTGTTTATGCACTCCTGATGGACGTTGCCGACACAGGCATCGAAGTAGGTACTGAAGTAGCCCGTGACCGTTTAGCATAAATTATTATGGGGCTGGCTTCACTGCTGGCCCCATTCTCATATTTAAAGGTTAGCTATGCCAAGCACATATATTAGTTTATGTAATCAGGTTGCCAGGCGTCTCAATGAAGTTGAGATCGTTGATGGTGATTTTGCTACCGCTACTGGAGTTCAGTCGGTAATTAAAGACGCAGTCAAAGCTGCTGTGGCAAAGATTAACCAAATGGAATTTGAGTGGCCTTTTAACGCCGCTGAAGAGACTGACGTTTTAGTGGTAGGTCAGGAAGAGTACATCTGGCCCACGGCTTATAAAATAGCAGATTGGAATTCGTTTCAAATACAGGCAGATGCTACTTTAGGTTCTAGTTTCACAGGACTTAGATTTATTGAGCGTGATGAGTATTACTCAAAGTACCGTGACATAGACCACACCGCAGGGGCAGCGGGTATCACGATACCTCGTTTTGTATTCCCTTCGCATGGAAATGGATACGGTGTAAGCCCTTCGCCTGACAAAGCGTATACTCTAAAATTCCGCTACTTCCTTAATTTTTCTGATATCACCAACTTTGATGATGTCACCCGAATACCTGAGAGTTTTGACACCGTTTTGGTTGATGGTGCGCTCTACCATTTGTACTTATTCAAATCGAACATGGAAGCGGCTCAAGCCGCTTTTGTTGCTTTTGAACAGGGAGTCAAAAACCTTCAATCCTTATTTATTAATAACTATTCGTCTGTGAGAGATACGAGGGTTAGCTTTTAATGGCTGACCAAATTCAAAGTTTTAAGCTTCTATGTTCAGGGGGGCTGAATTCCAACGAGAACCATCTGGACTTGTCGGATAGTGGTCCAGGTTCAGCAACACGTTTATTGAACTACGAACCTAGCTTGTTTGGCGGGTATCGCCGCATTCCAGGCTTTACCGAATACGATCCTGATTATGGTACAGTCACTGTCGATGGCTCAGTTACAGGCGATGGTAAAATCCTTGGGGTTGCAATATTTAAAAATGACGTAACAAGTGGGCATACAGTCATAGCAGCCCGAAAAGATGCGGGTGCGGCTACCTACTCTTTCTATTTCCACACCCCCGATATTGGCTGGCGTAAGTACACGCTTGACCACTCTGCTTCCCGTGCGATGACCGCCAACAGCCTTACGGTCCAGCGTCTTCGCCACGTCCAATTTAACTTTGGCACTGGAAACAAGATTGTTTTTGTAGACGGCGTCAATGAAGCTATTATTTTTGATGGCGCACACTGGTGCGAGATAAAAAGTGGTAACGATGGTGGGTACACAGCAGGGAACAGCCACAACAGTGGGGGCGGTACTGCGGGTGGTGCAAAAGCACTAAATGCTCCTAGCCTCGTAGATGTTTTTGAAAACCATCTCTTCCTAGGTGGGCATGAAGCAACAAGGGCGGCAATAGCACACAGCGCACCAAATGATCCATATACTTGGACCGCAGCGGCTGGCGCTGGGCAGATAGCAGCAGGATTTGATGTTGTTCAGATAAAGCCATTTCGAGACAATATGTTTGTCTTTGGAAGTAATAATATAAAAAAGATTACAGTTAATGCTAGTAACGCCTTCGCTCTTGAGAACGTCACCACAAACATTGGCTGTGTGGCAAGAGATAGCGTTTTGGAGATCGGTGGCGATCTTATGTTTCTTAGCCCAGATGGTTTTCGTCCCGTTGCGGGTACGTCACGAGTCGGTGACGTGGAGCTAGAGGCTCTTTCTAAGCCTATTCAATCAACGCTCGTTGATTTGATTGCTAACGAGGATATGTCAGAACTTACTGGCGTGGTCATTAGATCTAAGTCGCAAGTGCGGTATTTCGTAACCTCTAAAGTGGGCAATTCAATTCAAGTTCCTGGTGAGAGCGTGGGCATTATTGGCGGTCTGACTAATTCGAGCGGATCTATAGGCTGGGAGTTTGGTCAGCTATTAGGCATTAGAGCCTCATGTTGCACCTCAGATTATGTAGGCACTACTGAGTTAATTTTGCACGGTGACGCAGATGGCAAAGTATACAAGCAAGACAACGGCACTAGTTTTAATGGTGCCAACATCATCTCAGTGTATTCTACTCCTTATTTAGATTTTGGTGAGACAGAGCAGCGAAAAGAGCTACGAAAGATTAACACATTTGTGAGGGCAGAAGGCCCGTTTGAAATGAATCTCGCCGTAGATTTTGATTGGGGGGATTACGAAACATCTGTCCCCAACACATACACTCAAGCTTCATTGGGAGCGCCCACAACATATGCAGGGCGTGGGGTCACCTACAACGGTACAAATGTTGTTTATGGCGGTGCGTCCAAACCCGTAATGACAAGCGACATTCAAGGTAGCGGCTTCTCAGTTAGAGCTACCTTTGTGACCGATGGACAATCAGAACCATTTTCGATTCAAGGATTAGTCTTTGAATTTAGTGCTGCAGGGAGAAGGTAAGATATGGCAGGTTATGTAAGACAATCCGCAGCGAGTATAGTTAACGGCACAGCCATTACCGCTGCCCCGATTAACGCTGAATTTAACCAGCTACTAGCTGCATTCCATGCCACTTCAGGTCACACTCACACTGGCGGTACAGGTAACGGTACTAAAATTCCGTTGGCTACATCAGTAAGCGGATTTCTACCCGCAGCGAATGGTGGTACAGGCGGTAAGTCTATCTTTACAAACACTTCTAACCCAGGAGTGGGAGATGATGCTGCGGATGGTTTTGCTCCAGGCTCGTTGTGGGAGAACACTAACACAGGCCGTGTATACATATGCGTAGGAAATAGCTCTGGCGCAGCAGTATGGCGTGAGCTTGTGCAGATCATTAGCGGCAATTCTATATTACCAGAGGTCAATAATACCGTTGATATCGGTAGCAACTCACTACGCTTCCAAGATTTGTTCCTCAGTGGTGGTATATCTGCTGCTGGCAACGCCGCCGTAGGTGGAACGCTCACCATGACAGGCGCTACTGCGCTTAACTCTACGCTGACTGTCACAGGCGTAACCGCCTTGAATGGCGGTCTGACTATGGACTCGAACAAATTTACCGTTGCCAATGGCACTGGAAATACAGCTATTGCTGGCACCTTCGCCGTCACAGGCAATGCCACGGCTGGTGGCACTTTTGGAGTTACGGGCAACACCACAGTCGGTGGCTCTTTTGGAGCTACAGGAAATACTGCACTTGGCGGCACTCTGGCAGTAACAGGCGCAGTGACCGCAAACGCTGGCGTAGTAATAGACAACATTACCATCGATGGAACAACAGTTG
>Ga0208814_1001062_pt1 | contig 13726 bp, 10 predicted proteins | sample MalvirAntarct_55_FD_184253 | JGI IMG/M metagenome (GOLD analysis project Ga0208814, IMG submission 184253) | Marine viral communities from the Global Malaspina Expedition - Malaspina viral metaG Antarct_55 (SPAdes) (version 2) | ecosystem: Environmental > Aquatic > Marine > Oceanic | place...
GTATATTATATAATTATATATTAATTCTATTTAAGTTATATAAGTCTTTACCTGCTGAAACAGATGTCATAAAGTTGCCCAACTTTGTGTCTCTGTATTCTTCGATAATAGGCTTAATAAGTTCCTTGTCCTCTGAGTTAAAGTCGAGAATGATGCTGTCATGAAGAGTGAATGCTATATAACTCTTTTTGCCCTGTAAGAGTTTATAGATAGCCACCATTCTATCAAGCACCAAATCTGCAGATGTACTTTGAATAAGATAGTTTAAAGCATGATAATCATCACATTTTATCTTTCTTTTGAATATATTCTCCACTGAACCGTATATGAAGTAACTGCCCAAAATTGAATCTCTATCATAATGTCCGTTAGAGATTAAATCGTCTGAGTTAGGATTGTATAACCAAGCAAAGAATCTTTTCTTTGCATCATCTCTACTACTATGATAAAGATTTTTTGCATTGTACCCATGAATGTCTTCTTTAGGCTGTTCTTTACCCATCAGTGCTAATAGAGTTCTAGCCTCTGCAGCGTTATAATCCAATTCAATGAAGAAGTCGTTGTTAGGCTTGATACAAGCCCTGTACTCTTTCTTCATGTTCATGATGGGTAGCGAACCCCTGTGTAAGGCTAGCCTGCCCGTTTTAGAGCCGAATAGGTTATAGTTACAATATGCGTCCCTGCCATTAAAAGACTTATATAGAACTTTTGCTTTATTGTCGTTCCAAAAGTTAGTTAATGGTTTTGGATCAAAATTGACTTTTCTGTATTTTATATCAGACAAAACCTCCATAGTTTTCAACAAGTGTGTATAATTTTGTGGACGTTCGTATTTCTCAAATATCCATTCGCAAATCTGATTTCTCATATCGCAATATTCTAACAAAAATCTCTTTGGCGTTAAGTCAAAAAAACAATTGTCTACTATATTAACCTTTGCTAAATTATTAGCACGAATAAAAGCCTTGAGTCTGTTTGACACCGATTCCCACTGGCTTAACAAGTGAGAGGGACAAACTTCATCAAGGCTTTTACCCGATACATAAATCGAAGCATATTCAATGTCCATTCCTTTTAGAAAATTAGAATAACTCCAAGTCTTTGATAAGCCTTTCGGTATATCATTGAATTGAAGATCACCATTAGAATAGACACCAACGCACTCTGATTTATCATCGAGCGTTTGGAACAACATACACCCTCCTATATTTTGATTGTAAATGTTCTATGTTTATACGTTTGGTGGTTGTTGAATATTCTATAATTCTCTTCTTTTTTAGTACGATGTCCATAGTTCGCACCTAGTCCGACAATTACAGTCGTTTTGTCATTAATGTGGTTAAGCGACTCTATGAATCCATAATGTTTGTATACTTGGTATGTCTCTTCAAAGGCAAGATCAAACTCTTCTTGAGTCCAGTCTTTATGGATCTCTTTTGCTCTTATGAAGTAATAGAACTGTAACAGTTTCTTGTCTGTGAAAGAATCTTTCTCTCTTTCCTTTCTACTGATTATTCTAGTTTTTGTTCTTCCGCCAGATCTACAAGGTTCAAAATAATTGGGGTAAGATGCGATATAAGAGTCATAATATGATAAAAAATATTTTTTAAGCATATTCACCTCATATAAGTGAGTTCTGTAATAACATGTGTCAAACATACTCTGAAGTGTGTTGAGCCCTTTTTCTTCCATTCTTCTTTTCATCTCGAAAGACTCTAAATCAGCAATTATCCTCCATGGAGCATTTTTATCTGACATGAAACCGTATGCATTCAAAATCTTTTGAAATTGTACGAAATGTTTGTCTAATATGTACTTTCTGTATTTCGACTCGTCGTCATCATGTTTTAAAGTCGATATTTCGAAGACAATTCCAGAAATTCTTGGATCGGCTGTCTTCCTTAGTTGCAAGTTTGATCTGGTTATAGGGAATTTAGGTAGAAACTTATGCAAAAATATCATAAATTCATTTTTATAGTCTTTGAAGTTTCTAATCTTCACAGAGTTCCTAGGATCATTCACATACTTTGTAGTAAAAGAGGTAAATATCGCCTCCATTGTCTTATGATGATCTTGAACAAAACTCTTCCACCCTGTTTTCACCCTTAGATCATAAAATATGCTATTTTTAGATATTTTGCCTGTTTCTTTCATTTTGTCAATCTTTTCAATCATCTCGTTTAAGGCTTCACAAACGAAGTTCAAGAGCATTACATTGTCTGTCCCGTTAACTAGGCTAAGAAACTTTTCGGAGGGGTATATAGGGCGGTTATGAGTGTCTATTCTACCATAAAAGGTTTTATCATGGATCATATCCAGTGATACAAAAGGAGTGAAAATATCTCTAGAGGTGCCTTGGTATTTTGACTGATCGTCAACTGCGTTTCCATCTAAAGAGTTTTGTGATCCTGGCTTGGCGCCTTGAGGGTATGCTCTGTGCCTGTAGTATTGTTTATGATAAAACAGGTTTTTAATTTTCTTATCATTCTTGCCTAATGGGATGACAACCTTGTTAAAAGGTTCGTCGTAATCATTGATGTCTGAATTTTTGACAATATTCTCAACTAATTCGTCAATCTCTTTGTCCGTAAATGTACTCTTAAAGTCTAATGCTTCTTCGTATCTGCTATCAGTCTGAAGGGCTATCTTTTCTTTTATTTGATATCTTTTGTTATTTATATGATTTTTCATGTCTATCCCCCTAGAATTGAACCTACTATATCTCCTGCCTTTCCAATTGCACCTGAAAGCAGTCCTTTGTCGAGTTCTGGTGAATGTTCCAATACACCTTTACATTTAGCCTCGATTGAGTCCACGGTTCCACCCGATTGAGCAAATACACAATCTAATGTAGTTTCATACTGCCCTCCTCTGGAAATAGTAGATTCAACAGTAATTATATCGTAATATCCACCGATTCCTAAAAGATTAGAAATGGATCCTAAATTATTAGGATCTGGCTGCCCACTAATTTTATTATATCCATCGACTTCTGGACGTCCAAAGCCCATTGGCGGATTAAGAAAGACTTTCATTCCGGGACGAAATAGAGAGTTTCCTACCAACTTTACACTAGCATTATACACATCTCTGATCTGTCCTAAATTTCGAACCTCTGCCTGTCTCGCCTCTCTCAGTCCTTCAACATCCGACTTTGAATAATCAATTGACTTGACTATTCCCCTCTCGTTCCCGATATAAAAGTGATAGATACCTTTCGCACGATCTTCCTCCTCTTCTGCTATCAGTTCTTGAGCGGTATATGAGTTCATGTAAAGGAAAAGACAATCCATCACTGGCTCGTTCTCAGTCCTACTATCAAATTCTAAATCAATATCTTCAACATGTAGTCTCCCATTCGGGATAAAGTAATTCTGTTCTAGCCCGTGCTTTACTCCCATTGTCTTTGTTATGGCGAAGTTTGTTAAAGATATATCAATTGATCTTTTTTCCCTTCCCTTGGAAAAGCATTCTGATGGTTGTAATACTTTTTTGACAAGTCTCTCGATAATATCCTTAATAAATAGTTTAAGTGGATATGAAGACAGTTGCTTGCGCACAACCACCTCAAAAAAGAATGTCTGAAAGTCTTGGTAAGATATTGGCAAATCTGCCAAATTAAATTGGATTCTGTTTCCCCTAGGGTGATTGACTACAATCGGTCCTGTGATGAGCGTTGGTGCGCCTGCCTCTGGGCTTAGAGTAGGATTCATTATTTGACATGCTGTACTGATTATGTCTCCCAAGAAAAGAAACTCAATATGCCCCTTAGAAGCATCTTCTTGTTCTGCCTTTGCTTTGTCTATAGCCTGATCAAGTTTTTCTTCTCCCGAATCACTGAAGTATCCACCTTCGTCTCCAAAGGCTTCGACAACATCTTGTGCGTCATCGGCGGAGTCTGGCTGAGATTTTTCAACTAAAGACTTTATCTTAGGGATGACTGGGCGTGGAGAATCCTCATCTATACTTTCGATCCAATCATCAATATCCCCTTTACTGACTTCTAGTTTATAAACCTTGTCATTAATGTCTGTTAAAAATTGTCGATATATAGACTCTTTCGCTGTAGTCAAGTTTTCTTCAAGATCATCTTTAGTTTCTTTGATCTCTTCCTGTAAAGATTCTACGTTGTCTTTGTAGGGATCAATAGCGTCTGAGGAAGGATCTTCGATTCTCAAACACTCAATATACTCATTCATTTCTTGGATTCTTTGCCTTTTCACCTCTGCGCCTTCTTCTGCCTTCTCGACTGAACTAGTCTGGCTCATCTTTGAAATTAAAGATAATATATCAGCATCATTTCCATTAATTGATTCTTCTAGCGCTCCAATATAGTCAACAGAAAGTCCAATCTTTCCATTCTCGCTAATCTCAAAGTTATGCTGAACTAAGTTTAGTATGAGTGACATTTCTTGCCTCTCTAAATCTTGGATCAATCTTCTGGTTTCTGTATCGGTTAAGCCGGGTAGTTTGTTGTCACTTAACTGTGGCTAGACACTCTAGCCTTAGTGCCCTGAGAATCGGAGAATCCCGGAGGGTGAAGTATCAAATCGATCATATTGGCTTGAAACTCATCTTGTGGAATCCCAGCACTGATGGAACCATCTGTTGGGTTATATCGACTTCCTAGTAGATCTGCGGCTGACTGAAACTCAAAACTCATTCCAACTTCTATAATTTTATCTGCTTCTGCTGGGTTAGTTCCGTTCAACTTCCAGTTGACATCTTTGAGCCCGACTCCTCCAACACGAAAATTCTTACCTGCAAAGATAGAATCAATGTTTGATCTGCTATAAAAGTCATCGAATATAAACTCTGGTGTTGCAATAGGAGACTTGGTATCCCCTTGGGAATAAATCAATTTATACAGTCTTACTTTTGGCTGTAGCACCGATAGAGCACCTGGGCTTATCTTCAGAAACTCCTCTAATCCAGTACCTGATGTCAAACTAGCAATAATTTTATGTGCTCCGGCACCAGCGGTTGCATCACACTCAATCGCCTTGAAAGAGTGATATCCGTTTGGACTTAGATCAATTCCAAGTCTAGAGATATCATCAACATAGTCCATAAGATAGCATGCATCAGTGAACTTTGATTTTTTCTTTTTATCTTTTGCGTCTCCGCCAAACAATCCGAACATTAGTTATTCCTCAAATATTTCAATACTCTTTGAATTGGTTTCGGTATTGACACAGTACTACCAATTTTCACATGAGATTCAGTTGGCGCTTTGTTAAACCAAGCGATAACCCACCACAAACTTGAGTCTCCGTAGTGTTCGTGTGCTAACTTATAGTATTTATCACCTGCCTTCCATGTATGCTTCTGAATGGTTAACTCTCTCATTTCGGCTGCAGTTGGATATCTGAAGTTTGGAGTTTCGTATTGTCTGAAATACTTTACGTCTCTTTCCTCAGCCATAGCGTCATACAGATCGTTATTGTTGATGATAGTTTTTCTTTTTGTAAATCTACTCATTACTCACTCCCTATGAAGGAATCTAAAATTGACATACCAACTGCCACAACCAGTTCATCCATATTCTCTTGCGATGCACGACTCTGAAAGCCTTGATCGTCTGAGGCTCGCTCGCCATAAGGAAATCGAGGCTCTCTTTTCTTATCACCTGTCCATCCAAGCCCATGAGTATGAAATACAGTATATTCCATGGATAATTTAACTTCTTTTGGGTATAGTTGTCCTGCAAATCCTTGATTATATGTATTGTTTCCACTGGCACCTTGTTGATCGATGAAGCCAGCATCAATATTAGGAGCGTATGTAAATCCGCTAATTGCACCCACAAGTCCACTATCCTCGACACTACCCCCTTCTTCGGTTGTTGTCGGATCTTGTATCAAGTTTCCAAACTTTACTTTAAATAGGGGTGCTGTACTGATCAATGTTGCACTAGTGGCGCCACTAGACTCAGTATAGTTCGGATAGAGCATTGAGAATAGTAATCCACATTTTCTATGGTTTAACTTTGCCTCTGCAACAGAGTAGGCAGGTACAATCCAGTCTAGCGAAATATTTCTTTTTGTACCTTGATATTGGTGGATGGGATCCATTCTACCATATACATCTGTCGAGTTCCAATCAGAGTCATATTTATCCTGAAAGTCATTAATGTAGGCTTTGAACTTAATAGATTGCCCAGATGGGATATGGTATATTTCTAGAAATTGCCCTCTGTGATTGGCAAGATGGGTTGCAGGATCCTTTTCTATCTCCGTTTTCTCATGCTGAGACATCTCTGGAGATGTAAATTTATCTGATCCCGGAAGTATTTCATCTTTCTTCTTAAACATATTAAATCCTCACTTATATCCTAATTAGTCAATTCGAAGATTATGTGTCTTGTTGATGGCGGCATTGATTGCTCTGCCAAACTCTCTTCCGTTGATCTCTAGGACAATATCTTGTCCGCCTGAATCTCCTTTGTCTCCCATGCCAAAAGCATTTTTCATTGCTTGGACGAAAGCGTCTTCATCTGGCATCTTCATTTCTGCTTGAATGGTTGCGTATTCGCCGGCTGCGGCAACAACCCTTTCTGCTAACTCTGCTGTTTCTGGAGTCAGTGCCGATACTGCAGCCATTGCTTTGCTATATCCGTCCATCGCAAATCCAAATGCCATTGTTTTACTTTCTGGGAGCATGCTAAGAGCAAACGCAATACCAATGATTGAGTAAGCCAACATCCCCATTGCTAATGCACCCATTGTGCCAATGTGAACGATCACACTCAATGCGTCAGTTAAAGCGAATAAAGCAGGTATACTTTCTCCAATAAACAGAAGTCCAAGTCCAACCATAGTAAGTCCTGCTCCAAACAGCATCAATGGGATGGACAATGCGTAAAACCCAATAACCATTGCGGTTAGTAAGCCCGTCATAATAAAGAAATACATCGCTGCTCCGAACAAAGCCAAAGATGCAATCGCAGCAACAATTGCCCCTGCTCCAACTTTATTAAATGCGGCAAGTCCCATGGCAAAAGACATCAATCCAAATCCTATACCCACTAACGGACCGACTATGAAGGCGGCGGCAACTGCCAGAGGAACGGCTGTTTGCACCAAAGCGGCAGACAAAAACAAAAGAGAAGCAACTGCTGATGCTATCTCTTTTCCTCCGACTTTATTGAACATTGATAATCCAAGCGCAAAAGCCATAAGGGCTACAGATATATATATTAGTGGCATTGCGACACCTGCAGCAATGAAAGGTAAAATAAATGCAATTGGTATTAATAGTAATGCAAACAGTGCCAAAGAGGCTGCTGCCAAAAGCATTGCACCAATGCCAACGTTATTAAACTGAGCCAAACCAAATCCAAATGCAAACAGCCCCAATCCAAACAGAATCAGCCCTGCGCCAACAGCAGCCATTACTGGAGTTGCAAAACCTGCAAAATATACCAGCCCAACACCGAACAACATCAAAGATAATAATGCCATTCCCATTGCTTCCACTCCAACCTTGTTGAACTGAGCCAATCCATTTGCAAACATGGCTAAGCCAGCACCAAACAACATCAATCCAAAGCCAACAGCCAGCATTATTGGCGCTGCGAAAAATGCAAAATATACCAGCCCAATTGCAAAGGCTGTCAAAGATAATATTGCCATTCCAAGTGCTTCAAAACTAACTTCTGAAAAAGCAGCGAGTCCTCTTGCAAAGGAAAGAAGTCCATGCCCAGCCAAATACATTGCGACGCCTGCTATAGCCAACGCTCCAGCAAACAGTGCTAGTGCTGGTGCGATTACCAGCATCTGGGGAGCGACACCTATCATTATCATTGCTGAAGCGGCAAGTCCAGTGGAGAGCATGATTAATGCTGCTGCGCCAGCAGCGCCAAACAACATTAATCCGACAACAGCCTCTCCAATAGCCTCTGGAGCATCGAGCATCGCAATAAATAGATCTTTAAATGCTGTGACTATCAATCCTATTGCAATAAAAGGAGCAGCAAAAGCCAACGCCAATCCACCAATTGCAAAGCCTATTGCCGTGATTGCAGGAATTAATGGCAAGGCTGCAGCACTAAGTTTAGCCATAGCCTTTGCAAGCATAGCAGTCCCTCCTGCTGCAAAGCCGGAAGCCACTCCTTCTTGTGTGGTTGCTATATTCTTGGCTTGTTTCACTGGGATACTCATCAGATCTAATGCTATACCTGCTTTTTCTCTAATATTGGATCCCGTTTTTACCAGATCAACAAATGCCAAAATGTTTCCATATCCACTTGTTATGAGAGATCTCGCCGCTGTGATACTCATACCAATCTTTGTAATTCCATTGTATATTGCCGTTGCATTTGCGAGTAACGCAATCACTCCAACTAATGCAACCATGGATGGGATGAACATTCCGTTTGTCATGTCGTTTAATTCTAATATAATATTTGCGAATCCATGGGCGAACTCCAAGACTGGCAAAAACGCAACAGCAAACGATTGCCCGATCATCTTGAGTTTTTCTCCGAACGTCGTTGCTGCTTGGGCTCTTTCTTCTAATTTTGCTGCTTCTGCAGATGCTGCACTAGATTTGTTTTGCATTTCATCATAAGCGCCTAAAGACATACTAAAAAGTTTATTTGCCTCTGTCATATCAGAGATACCAGCAGCAGATGCAATTGCTTGTTTTTCAAATTTATTTAATGATTCGTAGTTCTTTCCAGATAATGATATTGACTGAACCAATAGTCTTACTCTTTCTTCTTCTGTGGCATTGAGCATATCCATGGAGTTCAGAACCCCACCACCTAAAATAGCGTTTAGTTTCCCGGCTGCAGTCGCAGCGCCTTCAAAAGTATCATATTGTTTTGTGACGTTCATCAGAGAACTCATTTCAATACCAGTAGCCTTGGCTGCCGCCGCCATACCTTTGAATACATCAATAGCGTCTGCACCATATTTAGCAAGTTCACCTGCTGCTGAATTAAAGTCTTTTGAGATAACGTCTGCTGCAACGCCTATATTGTCACCTAGCGATACGAGTTCCATAGAGGCATCATTAGCGACTTGCGCAGACATACCCATGCCTTGTATCATATTATCAAATTGCTGAGCACTAGTGGAGGTAGAGACGCCAAGAGCCTTCATTCTGGCTGTTGTCTCTGTCAGCGCTGTTTGTTGATCTGAACTTAATTGATTAAATGTCGAAACTTCATTGTGCAAATCAGATATTGCCTGTCCGGCGTCTTCAACACTTACATTAAATGCTTTGTTCGACTCTTGGACATCATATAACATGTCATTGTATTCGCCAGTTGTGGCTGTTGTCTGTGAAAGACTTGATTGTGCTTTATCGAAACTAGTAAAGAGTTCTTTTGTGGCAGAAATCATCTGCCCTACACCGGCTGCGAAGAGGTTAGCAGGCTTTAAAGCAGAGGACATTGCCACGCCGACAGCATTGAATGCTCCGGGCATATCATTGAGAAATTTACCAGTGGCAGATTTGTCAAAATCTAATACTAGTCCCTTGCCAGTGAAAAAGGATTCTACCTTTCCTGCAATCTCTACTCTAGCCTTTAGTATTTTTCTCTCTTCTTCGAGGGCTACCTGCTTTCGTTGCAGAGCCAATTTTACACCTTTGTCTTCTTCAGCGTGAAACTTAGCCCTAACCTCAGCCAACTGATCATCATGCGTTTGCATTTCCATTTTAATGGCTTGATGATGCTTTTTAAAGCCATCCATCTGTTCTAGACGGAATGATTCAATCGTCTTTTTGTACTCACTAGAGGCTTTTGTGTTTTTTGCTTCAGCCTTCTTGATCATGTCCTTGACGTCACCGATCATATTGGTTGGTGCTTTGATGTCAATCAAGTAATTTAGTAGTTTCTCTAATGCTGCTGAAGATGCCATCTTTTATTTCCCCTTATCTAAACTTAAGCGGCCACTTCATGCCCGTCTTTCTTTCAAAATCGTGTATTGCTCGCTTAAGACGATACTTTGAACGATATGTCTTTGGATTATCTAATCCATACTTCTTATATACTTTATAATAGTCCTTCTCGTGAATTAAAGCCTTGGCAAATGCCTTGATTTCGTTAGGGCTACCTTTGACAATGATAGGTACCTTTTGTCCGCCAAACATACTTTGCATAAGTTGCTTGAGGGTAATACCGAATGTACCGATAAAACCCTCATTAAGTTTATCCGAAAAATTGAAAACAAATTTATCCATATTCTAACCCAAAAATCTTTATAATAAATAGTACAAACAAAAAGAAAGCGGTTGCTTCCAACCGCTTTACTTGCTCCGAGATTTACCCATTGCCTTCTTGTTTGCCTCTGCTTCATCTTTGATCTGCTTAGACAATCTTTCGATGAACCAAGTTCTAAGAGCAACTGGAAGATTATATGCTTCGATAAAACTCCAACTTCCATAATACTTTAGCAGGAAGAATTGCTCATAGACTTGTTCCATGTAATCAGGTGTCAGGCCAAAAAAACTGTGCTGTGATGGGCACTTCAACCTCCTGTGAATGTCCACATTCTTGACATTCAAAGTCATATTTCAAATTCAGCGCAGGTGAAAGTTTAGCATAAGTCTTTCTAAGGAATCTAGAGTCTTTTACTGGCAAGTTATCAATGAATCGAAACACTTGCTTCAAGTCATTAACTCCATTGATAGAAAGAGTGAAAGTTTTGAATTGATCTGTAAGCATTGCTTCTGCTTGACGTCTCTTCTTTCTCTGTTCCAATCTTTTGGCAAATGCCTTCTCTTCTCTTCCTGTCATTAGTTTGACTTCAACTCTTGCTTTTGTCATAGGCAGGGTAATATAGTAGTTACCCAAAGCGTCCGGTCCTTCGACTCCTTCAAGCGCTTCTTCTGATGCCATTTCATTATATCCGGCATAAGGAGAAGATGCTTCTGAAAGATCTACTTCACATCTGTTTTGTGCTCCACAATTAGGGCACCCAACAGCGGTGTTGTAGTCATTACCATAGCCTGAGACTCTAGCAGCGACGATTAGAGCGTTCTTATCTCCAATCAACATTGAACTAGAATCAAGTTTTTTGTCAACTAATACCGATTCCAAAAAACGATCAATAGCCACACCTTGTTTAAGCAAAGTCTTTGAAGAAAGAATATCTTCTTCTTTTGCTGTCATATGTCGAATTTCGACTGCCTCTACACCTTTCAAAGGATGTCCTTCTTTATAGAATTTACCCTTTGATGGGATTTCAACAAACTCTGTAGGTGCTACAAAGTTAAGTCCCATTTGTCCCATTTGTTGAGTGGGAGCAGGACTGTCCACACTTTGGACAGCCCCTGTTCTCTCATCATTATTTCGCATTTATCCTCCAACGATAATATTAGTCTTGTCTAACCGGAATCTCACCAAATGGTGTCTTGTAAGTCAGATTAGGTTCTCTTGCCGAAGATACATCAAGAGTACCAAAATTAGGTGTAATTGATGTCTTGTTAAGTTCAGCATAATCGTAACGAAGTTCAACAGTAATTTCTGTCAAGTCGTCACCTTCATAATCTAATTCACTAAATTCAATCTTCTTAACCCATGCGTTATGAAGCGTCCAGTGTTCTAAAACAGTCCCCTCGTCATTATATCCAGTGCTTACAGCCCCGGCACCTGCTCCAAAGGCAGATTGTCTGTCGGGTGCTTGGCTATTCTTACCACCACCACCGAGTAGTTCGATAGTTACATTACCTAGAGCGGAAACTGAAGCGTTCTTAGTCATAGACTGAGTAGCGACGTTCTCGTCTTTTGGCAAGGCATAACCAGATGCATAAAGCATTTGCTTTAATGTTTCTGCAGCGTCCGGAGAGGCAGCATCAACCACTGTAAAAGATACAGTATTGTAAGTTACACGTCCAGGAAAGTAGAAAGTATGATTGATGAACTTGTGCTCAGCCTCTGCTACTTCGTATGTTGGGCGATTCACCTTTTTAATTGTGTAATATGGAATCCCATTTACACTAAGTAGCCATCTAAACTTACGTTTAGGTTCTACAATCTTATCATTCCAAAAAGCCATTTAAAAATCCTCCGAATTTGGTATTTGTTTTAATATAAATAGTGAGAGCACCAGTAAAGCACTGATACTCTCTTCATTTTATTTTCTAATCGTCAAAAGAAGCACCCTGTCTAGTTATAACAAAATCAATTGCGATAAACTCGACTGCCTTTGTAGGCTTAATGTAAATTTTAGCATACATTGTGTTTCTATCAATTAGATCAGCAGTAGTAGTAGTCTGATCCAAAATCACCTTGAAATCTTCAATTCCAAATCCAGTCTTAATTGAATCCAAAAATGGACCCACTTGAGAAGTGAACCTAGCCCAAGTTGCAGATACGTTAGGATCGAACAACAAAGTAGAAGAAATTCTAGAGATTCTTTTCTTAATAAAGATCATCAATCGTCGAACATTGATTCTGTCCAATGCAGACGGAGTCGCTTGCAGTGTCTTCTGTCCGAAGATAACGATACCTTCTGCAGGGAACTGTGCAATAGGATTGATGTTTGCTTCGTACAAAGAATCTCTCTCTTTAGAGGAAAGTCTTTGAGAAACACCAACTACTGGCAATCCACCACGTCCTTCTGATAATCCACCTCTAGTAAAGCCTGCAGGAGCAAACCATACTGCTTGAGTTGCTTGTCCATAAGCCATAGCACCCAATGCCACAACCGAAGGAGGACACCAAGTAGTAAGCCCTGAGACAGGAGCATTGATCTGTACCCATGGGTAATAACATGCAGCATAAGAAGAATTATATCCTTTCTGCTTCACAGCATTAACAGCAGTAGAGACTTTGTTTGAACTACCTGCACCATTTCTTGCAGATTCAGAACCTTCTGCAGATTCATGACGTGCAGTATAAGCATTTGGAATATCGATAATTGCCATAGAATCTCTACGACGATCACAAGTATTAATCATGTGATCGGTTACTCCAGTGTTTGTAACACCAGGCATAACCAAAAGATTCATATCAACCAATTCAGCATCAGATACCGTATCAATCGCTCTCATAAGAGTGTATTTCTCGTATGATGCAACAGCAGTAGCGCCGATTAGGCTGGCTCTATTATTGATGAGAGGCTCCATTTCTTTTACCTCAAGTCCATCAAATCCGCCATGCAAAGTCATTGTAAACTTATCGTAACCAGCATCTAAGATAGATTCTGTTCCAGATAACGCAGTGCGAGATTCTGCTGATGCTCTAGAACCTTCTACATATACGTATTCTGGTACATTAGCAGCACTTGCAGACACACAATCCAAAGAGAAAATCTCTGAATTAACCATGGCTCCAGTCGTATCCCAGTTGTCCTTTGAAAGAGTACTTGTTCTAGCCTTCATAAGATCGTGCAATGACTGATCAAACAAAGCAGTGGCGTTTCTAGAAACGTCAACCCCAAAATACCGATCAGCAGGCTCAGATAAAGAACTCAAAGATGATGCAGACACAACCATTTTCGGCTCTGGCCATTGTAATGATGATGTGATAGCGGCGTTAGGAAGTCCTCTCAATATTCCAGAGGCTCTGGTAGTGAGATTATTTCCGTCGACGACGAAGGCAGAAGTAGCGGCGTCTTGAATCCAAGAAGAATCTGCTCCACCTGCTGTACCTTCACCTGCAACGGCGACACTAGGAGGCTTTGGAATCCCAAAGAAACCGAATGGAACCAATTCTTCAGTTGTAGAACCTTCGTCGACGGCAGAAGCCATTTCCATACGAATGTACTTAGAC
>Ga0208814_1001066_pt1 | contig 13702 bp, 15 predicted proteins | sample MalvirAntarct_55_FD_184253 | JGI IMG/M metagenome (GOLD analysis project Ga0208814, IMG submission 184253) | Marine viral communities from the Global Malaspina Expedition - Malaspina viral metaG Antarct_55 (SPAdes) (version 2) | ecosystem: Environmental > Aquatic > Marine > Oceanic | place...
TAACGGGTCATATCAAACTAATTCATAACCATACGCCTATCGGACGGTAGGCACAGACAGGAGTAACACAATGGCTTTAGAAAAAGTAATATCAGAAGACAAGATTGAGATCGTAGGTGAGTTCAAGCATGTACAAGTACGCACTTGCACCAAAGTAATGGAAGATGGCGTAGAACTAAGTTCTGGCTTCCACAGACACGTTGTAACCGCAGGTGATGACTACAGCAACGAGTCAGCCGAAGTCCAAGCCATCTGTGCTGCTGTGCATACCGATGCGGTAGTGGCGGCCTACAACGCTTCACTAGAAGAAGGTATTTAATCATGGCAGTAACTTGGACAATCTCAACCCTAGAACGCAACACATCAGATGACGGTGTTGTTGTAGCACATTGGCGAGCATCAGACGTAGATGGCGAACACTCAGGCAGTAGCTATGGAACCTGTGGCTTTACCCCTGACAGCACTGCTGACGGCTACACAGCCTATGCAGACATCACAGAAGCTCAGGCTATTGGGTGGGTTCAGGCTGACGTAGATGCTGACGCTATTGAAGCAAGCATTGCATCACAGATTGCAGAGTCTAAGGCTCCTGCAGTAGCTGTAGGGACACCTTGGTAATTAATCAGTAATTAACATGCCGGTATAGAGGGAAGATAATTCATGGCTAAAGTATCATATAAGAAAACTGCGGCTACAAAAACGCGAACAAAGGCGAAGCCTGCTTTGCCAAAAAGAAACGCTAGATCGACAGCTAATAAAAAAAGGACAAGATAAATGCAAGGCGTTAAACACTACAAAAGAGACGGCACTGAGCATAAAGGCACTAGCCACAAAATGCCTGATGGCTCTTTGCACAGTAACAAGTCGCACACCAAAAAAAGCGTGAAGTTATTTCATTTAAAAGATTTGTCTAAGAAAGCCAAAGCAAAGGCAACCAACGGAGGTTAGTTATGCTTGCAGAAATTGCCATCGCGCAGGCGGCATTTGGCGCGATCAAGAACGCCATAAGCCAGGGTCAAGAACTGCACAGCGTGGTTACGCAGGTCACTAGCTATTTTGATTGTAAAAGCGTAATTGCTAAGAAAGCTAAGAAAGGTGGTAGCAAGTCAGATATGGAAGCCTTCATGGCCCTAGAGCAGCTTAAAACTCTAGAAACCGAACTACGCGAAATAATGCAATGGGCAGGTCGAGCTAATATGTACGATGACTGGTTAGCTTTTCAATCCGAGGCAAAGCGAGAGCGAGATCAGGCTGAGAAACAGGCCACTTATAAAAAATCACAAAATCGAAAGCATCTGATAGATATATTTACAGTTATATGTACTTCGCTAGTCGCGATTCCCGTTTTTGGCGGGCTAGTATATTTAATTCTTGTAATTATTAGCGGTTAAGCGGTATCGGATTTTATGAACAAGTTACGCAAAATGTTAGAATACACCAAATTAAGGTATAACTATTGCAACTGTAGTTCAAAGATCAGCTCCAATGACCGGGCAAGCGGGTGAATACCTCGCTGCGTTCGTGCTACAACGCTCGTTCCGAGCGATAGCCTTCCCAAATATACCCGCACCCTACGACCTTATCGTCGAATCTCATGCCGGAAAGCTTTTGAGATGTCAGGTTAAGACTTGCGACACACCGAAAATAGTAAATGGTAATGAATATTTTCGTTGGAATACGCGTTCAAGCGCCGGTATATATAAAGAAAAAGACATAGATTTTATGGCGTTAGTCATACTTCCGCGCAGACTTGTGTATTTTCTGGATGTAAAAGATATAAAAGGATATTCGTTTTATTTACGAACGGACGCTGCGGCAGAATTATTAGAATCAGAAACTCTCAAAAAAGTATTAGGGTCATATATCAATGAGTAAATATCGCTACTTTGAGTTAACGGAATTTGATTGTAGTCAAACGGGCTGCAACGCGATGGAGCCTTCTTTTCTTGAAAAGCTTGATGAGCTAAGAGAAATTGTCGGATGGTCATTTCGTATTACCTCTGGGTTTCGCGATATTAGTCACTCCGCCGAGATAGATAAACCAGGCGGCGGGGGATACCACACGAAAGGTATTGCGTGTGACATTCGTGTCAGTAACGGCAAGCAAAAACATGAGTTAATCAAAGCAGCAATGGCCCACGGTTGGAGCGGCATAGGAATCGCAAAAACCTTCATTCATCTCGATACTCGCGAAGACACCCCAGTTGTCTGGTCTTACTAATATGATGAGTGAAGAATCTAAAACAGCGGTTGATGTCGTTGCGGCCTCTACAGGAGTATTGAGTCTGGTAGCGTGGCTCCCGCCCATCGCTTCACTGCTAACAATAATCTGGCTTTCACTAAGAATCTACGAAAGTGAAACGGTTCAAAAGCTTTTAGGACATAAAGAATGAATATCTTAGGCAATGTTATTGGCGCGGTTGCAGGCATTGGGCAAACGTATCTTGCGAACAAGGCTGCAGTGAAGACTGCAAAGCATGAAGCCACAATGTCTTGCATTAAAAACGATGCAAACTGGGAATCTAAGATGGCCGATGCGTCGGCGTCTAGTTTTAAGGATGAGTATTTTGCGTTAATTTTGTCGGCGCCCATATTCTTTATTGGTTATGCAATCGCGGTCGATGACCCTTCCATTATATTGCGAGTTGAGCAGGGAATGACTGCCCTCGGCGCGTTACCGCAATGGTATCAATACTTGTTATTTATTGCAGTGTCGGCGAGTTTTGGTATACGCGGCGCTGATAAGATTATGAATTTGAGGAATAAATAATGGCTCTGGAAACATCAACATATATCAACGGCTTAGTCGCCACCAATCCAACGTCTTCTGATAATGTTGGCGATGGCGACAACCACATCAGGCTCCTTAAATTAGTTTTGAAGAACTCTCTGCCGGCAGTTTCTGGGGCGATCACCGCAACGCACACTGTGATTAATAGTTCCGTGGCATCGGTGGTAGCGGCAACGAACGCCAACACAGCGTCAACTTTAATTAAACGTGACGGCAGTGGCAATTTTACAGCAGGCAGAATGACTGGAAATGTCACGGGAAGCGTTACCGGGAATAGCTCAACAGCAACGAGATTAGCAACGGCGAGAACACTTGCGCTTTCTGGCGATGTAACCGGATCGGCTTCTTTTAACGGTTCAGCAAATGCCACTATAAGTTGCGTCGTTGCAGATGACAGCCACAATCACACCATTGCTAACGTCGATGGACTGCAAACGCAACTAAATAATATTAATAACGCAGTGGCGGGTTCCACTGTCGCGAGAGCAGGTCAGTGGACAACAGCGCGAACTTTAAGTCTTTCTGGAGATGTAAGCGGGTCTGTTGCAATTGACGGCTCTGCTAACAGAAACATCGCTGTGACAATCGCAGATGACAGCCACAATCACACTATCGCGAACGTCGATGGACTGCAAACGCAACTAAATAATATTAATAATGCGGTAGCCGGCTCCACTGTCGCAAGAGCAGGTCAATGGACAACAGCCCGAACTTTAACTCTGGCAGGCGATGTAAGCGGCGCCGTATCGATCACAGGTGCTAACAACGTAAGCTTGTCATGCGTGGTGGCTAACAACTCACATTCACACACAATTGCTAATATCGCGAGTTTGCAAACCACTTTAAACAACATGACCGCCGCCACGAACGCCAAGTCATCGTTAACAATTCTTCAGGTCTATCCAGTAGGGTGTATATACACTAGTGTTACGGCAACAAATCCCGCTTCTCTATTTGGTGGTGTGTGGGCCGCATTTGGGGCAGGTCGAGTCTTAGTTGGCATCGACGCGTCACAATCAGAATTTAACTCGGTCAACGAGACGGGGGGCGCGAAGACGCATACATTGAGTCTCGCCGAGATGCCTGTTCACACCCACGGATTCACGGGAGTGACCGGCACTGGAAATCCAGACGGTAGTTCAGACTCAACTACCGCCGGGGCTTATAATAGCTATCCGCGAATGTCTGAGCTAGACCCTGAAGGCGGCGGCGCAGCGCACAACAATTTGCAGCCTTACATTGTTGTATATATGTTTCGGCGCACTTCTTAAATGCCTTTTGTACCCATCCGAGGCGTAGGCTCCGAAGGTTTAGTAACCGATCAGGATTCGTACAACCTAGAACTTACGCAGTTTGCTGCGGGTAATAATGTTTCGTTTCATGACGGCCGACTTGGAAAAACATTGGGACACGTTCAAGAGGTGGTGGTCGCTGCGGCGCCAACGCATGTCCAAAGTTGGCTTTACGCCGGAAATAACACGCTTGTTGTGGGAACGCTCCAGAAGATTTATAGGTATAACGGCTCTGGAATTATAAATGTTACCCAAACATCAGACGCAACTAATTATAGCAACAGCCCACGGTGGCAGTCTGAGCAGATAGGCGTTGCCGTGATGATGAATAACGGATCGCAAACGCCACAATATATGTATCCATCGGGAAGTCGATTTGCTGATTTGCCGGCGTGGCCTTCGACATTAATAACGTCTTGCGTAAAACCGTACAAGTCGTTTCTAGTAATGGCCGGGTACGAACTTGGCTCATCAAAATATCCGTACACTGTGCGATGGTCGGATGCGTATGACCCGTCGTCTGTTCCTGCTGATTATAATATTGCATCTACAACAAACCTAGCAGGCGAAAATATACTTTCCGGTAATAACGGCGAATTAATAGATCAACTCACCTTAAATAATAGCCAAATTATTTATGCCGAACGGGGTGTGTTTGCAATGGATTTCGTTGGTGCGCCATTCGTGTTTAATTTCCGCGAGGTATTTGCGGATGATGGCATTATTAATCGAGGCGCCTGTGCGTCTTTCGTAAACTCGCACCTTGTCGTTGGGCATCACGATATTTATGTTCACGATGGTCAGCAAAAAACATCAATTGCTGATAAGAAAGTCCGTAAGACATTTTATAATGACGTTTCCGATACGCGTTCCGTTTTTTGTCAAACTGTAAACTCTCGCTCAGAAGTCTGGATTTGCTACGCTGACGCCGACGCTATTGACAGACAAAATGCTAACCGCGCTTTAGTATATAACTGGACGCAAAATGCATTTACATTTATCGACTTGCCCGACGTTCGCGCTCTAACCGTTTCAGAGGCTATTGACCCGTCGGGTGGTTGGGATGACGTTGTGGGGTCTTGGTCGGACTCAAGTAATTATTGGTCTAACTCGTCACAAACTAATCTGGCTAATGCCTTGACAGTTTTTGCTGCGGGTAGCGGCGATAGTAAAGTTTTCAAGATGAATGAATCGCATTCCGCAAACGGAAATCCCTTGCCTGCATTCTTAGAAACAACAAAGATTGATCTAGACACCATAACGGGTAAGTCGACAAATACGATTAAGCAGATAAACGGAATACTTCCGCAAATAGAAGGGGCGGGCGTGATTGAGATTTCCCTCGGAATATCGCAGTCGCCGCAGGACGCAATCGACTGGCAATCAACAGTTTCGTATAACCTCGAAACGGATCATAAAATTGACGTTCGATCTTCTGGGCGATACTTCGCGCTTCGGATTGCCAGTACCAACACTGAGGACTACTGGAGAATTACGGGCCTTGATATTGATATCTCTGAGGTTTCAATGCGATGAGTTTTATACCCACGACAACATCCGCATCGAATATAAACACTCTCAGGAACTGGGTAAGCGGTGAGTTGCTCCGCATATCAAATGCTCTCTCAAAAACAGATATAGAAATAGCAATTATTAATGCCGCACCCGCAAAGCCCCAAACGGGCCAGGTCATCTTTGCGGACGGCACTAACTTTAACCCCGGCAACGGTCGTGGCTTGTATTACTACGACAATGCTTGGATAAAAATCGCATAGGACAAAAGAACATGGGTTTTTCATTCGGAAGCAGTAAGTCAAAAAGTTCGTCAAATAGCAACGCGAGGTCTTATGTTGATCAATCGCAGCAGCCGTATCTCGACGACATTCGCAAAAAAGCGAAACAGCTTGATGAGAATGGTATGCCGGTCGAGGGTGTTGCTTCTCTAAATCCGACGCAGATCGCTGCTATGAATAACGCGAACACCGCCGGGCGTGTTCAAGCACATGCCGGTCAGGGTGTGATGGATTTCGGTGCGAACATGAGCGCCGGCTCTGGCGGGGCCATGAATTATGCGAACCAGGCGATGGGTGGAAACGCCTTTAACGGCATAGGCACAGCTATGGGCGCAGGTCTAGGCTATGCCAGTAACGCGCAAGGCATGAACGCGGCGCAAGGCGGTGGTGTTAACGGCACGATGGCAAATCAAATGGCGGGGTCTGCTTCGCAAATGAATGCGGCGAACAACGGCGGCATCGACCTTGGACAAGCGCGTGGCATCGGTGGCCTAGCCCAAAACTCTCAGTCTGCAAACGTGAACGGTATGGATTACGGCATGGCACAGAGGTCAGGCGGTCTAGCCGCACAAGCCGGCATCGCGCAGAACAATGGCTTTAACCCGAATAATGCCAGTCGATACATGAATAACGATGTGATGAATAATCAGATCGACGCCGCCAGTCGAGACATCACCAGAAACCTTCGCGAGAACGAGCTAACGGGCAATAATAGCGCGGCTATAGGCGGAATGAACATGGGTAGTTCAATGAAACAGAAGCTAGATTTTGGTTCTGGGCAACGAGCCGCAGACCGCATAGCCGATGTTTCAAGCAGCATCCGTGGCAACGCGTATAACCAAGGCCTTGGTATCGAAGCTAACCGCGCTTCTCAGAACGCAGGGTTTCAACAAACCGGCAATCAATATAATGCGGGAGCGCAAAACTCTTTGACTAGTCAAGGGTTGGGCATTGCAGGAAATCAGGCAGGTATGAATGCCGGTTTTAATCAACAAACAAACATGGCTAACCAGAACGCGCAGAATCAGTTTCTGAATCAAGGCGTTGGTGTTGCGGCGAACGCAGCATCACAAAATGCAGGGTTTGGTCAACAAGCTGCTTCAGCAAACATGGGCGCCCAAAATCAATTTAGAAATCAAGGGTATCAAATCGGAGCTAGTCAGCTTGCGGGAAACCTTGGTCGTGAGCAGCAGGCGATGGGGGCTAATCAAAATGCATATAATTCTGCTTTGAATTTCGGCACATCTTTGGGGCAGAACGCTTACAACAGTAACGTGCAAAACCAACAATTTGGTGCGGGGATGTCACAGAATTTAGGTCAGCAGGGTATTAATAATATGCAGACTGGGCAGAGCATGATGAACACGGGCATAGGTCTGCAGCAACAAAGTGGGGATCAGCAACGTGCTTATGATCAGCAACTTCTCGCAAATCAATATCAGCAAGCTATGTCGCCTTACAACAGCCTTAATTTTTATAACAGTGTTGTTGGATCGCCGAACAATCTCAACGAAGCGAACTCTTCATCGAAAGGCTCTAGTTCTTCGATGAGTGTCGGATTTGGATAACAGGACTTAAATAATGGCACAATATTTTGACATGCTTCGTAAACAACCTCCTACATTGCTGAGTGACGGTAGTCCCGAAGAGGATCTGTATAAGTCGGCTTCTGTCACAAATCATATAATTGATGATCTACCCGTCATAACGCCAAAAACCGACGCCGAGCGTTCCAGTGTTCAGCGTTCGGGATATGTTCCAAACGAAGACGGTACATGGCAAACCGGCATACGCGATATGGCGTCGGGTATGCAGCAGCGTGAGCTTTTAAAGCGTGAAGCGCGTGAGATGGAGTACAACAAAACTAAAAACTCAATGATGTTTAAGATTGGCGATACTTTAGCTGACACTGGCCGTCTTTTTATGTCGCCACTTTTTTGGTTGTCGGGCGAAGACACATCTAAATATGATCCTTCAGAGAGGCTCAAGACGGGCTACCGCAAACAGTTTGATGAATCTGTAGCCCACACCGAGGGTTTGTACGGTCGGGTTCAGCAGGCCCAGGTCACGCGTCAAGATTACCGGAATAGATTACTAGACAGTGATGCATTAAGACTGCAACAAGCAGATGACAGGAACACACCCAAAAGTGCGGTGGGCAAAGAAATATTTGATATGGTGCGTGGCATGGGGCAAAAGGGTTTTGACATGTACAACACTAAAAATCCCGCAATGTACCAGAGTTTAATTGAAATGAACGCGATTGCTAATGGCAAAGGATCAATGATTGGCGATACCTTTGTGATGGGACAAAACCGGACATATTTCAAATCAATGGGCGACGCGCATAGATCAGGAGCAATATCCTACAAAAACGTATTTAAGTCTTTTTCCAATCTGATGATTTCGTTGGATCAAGACTCCGCGTTGTCCGATATATCAGCTATAACCCAGTTTAATAAAATTCTTGATGAGGGGTCGGTAGTTCGCGAAAGTGAAGTGCAGTTGACCATAGGCGCGCGAGCCGCAAAGGAAAACTTTCAGGCGTGGTTTGAGAAAATTGATACGGGTAAAACACTGACTGTTGAACAGCGGAAGGAGCTTAGAAATTTAGCCACTGCTATCGGTGAGTCATACTATGACTCATATAAAGTTATGAGGGCTGATGCTGTTGACTCGTTTGAAACAGCGAACATTAACGACCCTAAATTCGTGAAGCACTTCCTTGGAACAGAAGCCAAAAACCCATTAGCCACATCGGATAGTGGAGGTGATGGTTCGACAGTAATACCTGACCCAGTAGGCGGGCCTGACCCTGATTTAAACAAATATTACAACGCAGAAGATGAGGCAGAGGATTAGTAATGGCAGAGCTGAATAGAGTTGCATTATTAAAAGCAATAGATCGAGCCGTAGCCGCGGATGACCAACCCGCTGCTGCTAGGATGTTGGCGAAGCTACCTAACCCTGCCAATTCTCGAAGCGGATCGATTGATAGCTCAAGCGGTGCCGGGATAGGCACACGCATGGTCGTGGGTAACGCTAGAAATCCGACAGACGCTCTTATGGCTATGAGAAATCATTACCCTGAAGCGCAGCCATACGGTGCGGATGGCGATAACTTTATTTTTAATAGTCGGCAAACCGGACAGCCTACACTTTACAACCCCCCTGGTATGTTTCCAGAACTGGGTGACTTAGCTGAGTACGGACGTATCGGCTCTGAGGTCTTAGCGGGAGCCGCTGCGGTGATTCCTAGTTCGGTTTCAGGGCCGATGGCGCTACCCGTAGGGGCTGCTGCCGCGTCAGGGGCCGGCCTTTTATACGATGAGGCTATTAATCAGTTCGGTGGCGTGGATGGACGCGATGCGGGGCAACGTGCCGTTGATACAGGTACAGAGTTTTTGCTAAACATGGTTCCGTTTGATAAGGCGTTAGGTAAGGCAAAAGACTTTGTGTCTCCCCGTCTAAGAAAATTAATGACCACTACTAATCAGGCTGTTATTGATGTGGCTAATAAGTACAACATCAAACCTACTGCGGGTGTTATGGGTAACAAAATGATGGCAGGACTGGATGCCATGACACAAAAAGCATGGGGCGGTATGGAAACATGGCAGCGGTCCGCTGATGAGATGATGGAGGGCGTCGGTAGGATGCTAGAGGATTTCCATTTGAGCCTTGGAGGTAAATCCAACCCCGAAGCGGCGGGGCAGCAAGTGGTGAACGCCGCCAAGAAATATCAAGAGGCATTTCAGCAATCCTCTAAGACATTATATGACGAGGCCGCTGCACTTATCCCTACTGGTGCGCGAGTCCCTGCCATAAACACAAGGGATTTTATAAACGCATACCGTGACAGATTTAAGAATGACCCTGAGATTGGGAAGCTATTAAATGACAAGACGTTAGGCGCATTATCTGAAGTGCCAACATTGGCTGAACAGAGCATGAACCCAAACCTCGCATACGACACACTTCGTTCTTTGAGAACGATGATCGGGGGGAAATTGAAAGATGGCGATAAAATCGGCGACCTAAACTCCGGTGAAATGAAGCAGCTTTATAAGGCGCTCACTGAAGATATATTTGCAGGTGCGGCTGACTTCGGTGATGACGCGCTACTCGCGGCAAGAGCGGCTAATGACCACTACAGCGCCGGGTCAATAATTTTAGAGGATATTGTTGAAACGCATATGATGACTGGGGGCAAGTGGGCAACTGGTAAGGAGGTCTTTGGCGCATTCAAGAAATTGGCTAATGACCCCGAACAACTTGCAAAAGTCCAAGGGGCGGGCGTCTTGTCTGAGACTGATCTTAACCAAATAGGTTCTGCTCTTCTTGAAGACGTCGGTATGGCAGCTAAAGGCGGGCAGAACGCTGCGGCTGACCGCGTATCACCTGGTCGAATAATTTCACAAACAGATAAATCCGTAATACCTATGGGTTCTCAAGACATTCTATTTAATGGCAGCGCCAAAGAAATAATGAAAGACATGCGCGTTTTTTCTGAAAGTGTTAAGGATGTTGAGAAGCTCGTTAACAACTCAAACAGTGCCTCGACGGTAAGCACTATTCAGGGCGTACAAGCGATAGCGTCGTTAGCCGCAGGCGCTTTTACTTCGGGAGGCGCGACATTAAGTGCGGTGTTGCCAGTGGCATCTGCTTACGCAACATCTAAGGGGTTAGCGTCGGACGGACTTAAAAGATGGATGCTAAACGCGCCTACCGAGGGTAGTAAGATCGCAATGGCAGAGTGGAAAAAGACCGGATTTAGAATAGCAGCGGCTCAAGGAGTCACACCTTTCGTGCAGGCTATATTTGATATGTCTGACGGAGAAAATGGGAAAGCCAAAGGAGCGTTAGAAGAATGAGCTTATTATCCTTAATCGAAAGTGGTACAAAAACACTAGCAGATAAAAGTGCGGAGCTACGATCCGGTATTGATGACCTGTATTCGGAATCACCGTTTGGCGCTTTAGGGAATTCTATAAGCCAAATATCTGATGGATTTAATAACTCTGGTTTGCACCAACCTTTCGCGGGTGGTACTTACGGTTCTGGCCCCCAAGGGGCTGCATCTGTGCCGATGGGGTTGGAACCACTGACTAATAACTATGTAGACGCAACAGGGCAAATGAGATCGGCTATGGCCGACGCAGGAATATCTATGTCATCGATGGCGAATCTTGAAGGTGGGGGGCCGATGGCAGCCCAAAAACTACACAGCTTTAAACCCGGTTCGCAGATACTTCCTGTGAAAACGCAGGCCGAACAGGATAACGATGCGCTCGACGCGGCGACAACCGAAAATGCACCACCGCCGATTGTAGAGACAGTTTACACGCCGGCCCTGCTTGAAGAAGATGAAAAGACCACTGGCGTATTAGCGGAGTAATTGATGTCTATATTTAGCTCAGTGGCAAAGGCCACTGTTAAAGGTCGTGCTACTCGCGAAAAGATTAAAGCGTTTCATGGGTCGCCACACGACTTTGATCGTTTCTCAACTGAGAACATTGGAACCGGTGAGGGCGCACAGGCTTACGGTCACGGCTTGTACTTTGCCGAACGTGAGGGTACGGCGATGTCTTACCGAGATGCGTTAACACCAAGAGACTTTGATTACGAAGAGCATTTGATGGAGCAATACAAAGTCGCTGAGTCTATGGAAGATTACAACCGTATGGACATGCTTGAACGTGCGATGCAGCACGACACCCCCGCAGACTTTCGAGACATAGCCTCTGATGCTGATTATGACGATGATTATCGTCAGTTGGCTAATGACATGGCAGATGAGATGGAGGGGTTTGTAAACCCTAAAGGAAATCCTGTTAACTTTGGTCGTATGTACGAGGTAGATATTAATGCCTCTCCCGATGAGCTGCTCGATTACGATGTCGATTTAATTGATCAAAGCCAAAAAGTCAAAGACGGAATTTTGAAGCTAGGGCTTAAAGACCTTAATGGCAAAAAATACTCAATACAGAAACTTGATGATTTAGGGTATAGAGGGCAAACACTTTACGAGAAAATATCTGTAAACACTGGTGCTGATGTTGCATCTATGAGATTAAAGGATGTGGGCATTAAAGGCATTAAGTATGCCGACGCACAAACTCGTTTCTCTCCCAAAGGTAGAACTAATAACTACGTCATGTTTGATGACAAGACCATTGAAATAGCGCGTAAGTATGGCGTATCTATGCCAGTAGCGGGAGCGATACTAGCGGGGACGATGACCCCCGAACAAGCACAAGCAGGGCCAATTGCCAACGCGATCCACATTGGACAGCGAATAATAGACCTTGGCATGTTAAAGGCTGATTCAATCAACAATCCAAGAGCGATAAAACTCGCAACTAATAAGTACAACAAGCTGATGAAAGAAAATGAAGCTTTTTCTGACAGAGAGCGAAAGGCCTACGCAAATGGTTTTGAGACAATCTTTAATCCAACGGAACTACCACCAAGAAAAATAATAACGCCAGAGGATTTGCAGGGTAAAACAATAGCCCCTGTTCGCGGAGACAGGAGTGACCTTGGACACTTGACGCAGGTCGGCGGTCAAAAAGTAGACGTTGACGTTCAGGCCGGTAAGAAGTTTAGCCGTCAAAACGGCGGGTGGGCATCGGCAGAAGGTATTGCTCAAGGCCAACACGCTAAATTGGTGGACGCTGCGGAAGACACTCAAAACGATGTCGTTGGTGTTTATAACGCTATGGGCGAGGACTCTGTCAATTTCAGTACGCCAATTGCACAGGGAATGTTTCAGCAAATACCTGCACTTCAAAAGCTAGACCTTGCAGATGTGAAAAAGTTCGATGAAGAAGTGAGAGGGTTTAAAAAGCCCACTAAGAAAAAAGACGGGACAACAGTTGTTTCGTATCCGATGAAAGATTGGGTTGGACTCGACCACCCTGAAGCTATGAGCCAGATTATGGGTAAAGACGGGTACCCCAAGTTTGGCGCTTTGAGAACAGTCTTAACGACGACTATGAGCAAAGCGCACTATCGAGATCGAGGGTTTCCAAGCTACAAAGAGATGGTCAAAGCAGTTGAAGACCCCGAACTTGCAGGAGCAAATATTGGGGACGCAGGCATCAGCACATACAATGTGGACGCCGCGAAGGGTATCGAGCCAATCGATTACCACGACAGCTACTCACATAGAATGCCTGGTGACGATAACGGCGGCCTTGAGCAATCACTTCCTTTTGAGGTTTTCTTTCCTGAAAGCTATAAAAGGTACAGGAACACGAAAACAAAGTCTGGAAAACTGATGACTCACGACCAGGCGATTGTGGCGATGAACATACGGAAAGATGGGTATGAGGTTGCTGACCAGAAATGGCTCGATGGTGTTCTTGGTTTTAGTGAAAGAAACAAAAAACTGGCGGCGTCAGGCGGTGCGGTTGTAGGCTCCGGTGCGCTTTTCTCACCCGACGAGGCACATGCAAAGCTCATGACAGAGCGTGACGAGCTTGCGGCTATGGGTTCAAATCAATACGGAAAGGCTTCGCCAGAGTTAATGAAGTACCGCAGATCACAGATACTCCCGACGATTGGTGAAATGGGGATGGGCATATTAGAGTCAACTGTTGACGGATTAGACTTCATGTCACAGTTCGTGGGGTCTGTGCCGCGTCCTAAAGGTAGCACTCCTCTGCGAAACAAAACGCAGGGAGTTCTTGATACTAACTTCATCGATAAGCGCGACCTCAAAGCTATCAAGGAAGCTAGGGCCGCAGGATCATTATTCAGTCCTCTTTGACTCTTGCCCTCTCGTCAAGCATTGCTAATATTTTGTTGGCATTGATATGAGT
>Ga0208814_1001067_pt1 | contig 13694 bp, 9 predicted proteins | sample MalvirAntarct_55_FD_184253 | JGI IMG/M metagenome (GOLD analysis project Ga0208814, IMG submission 184253) | Marine viral communities from the Global Malaspina Expedition - Malaspina viral metaG Antarct_55 (SPAdes) (version 2) | ecosystem: Environmental > Aquatic > Marine > Oceanic | place: South...
CAAAGCAGCTGAAATAAACAAAGGATGCTGGCTTAGGCGCTGGCGCAACTTATCGGCTAAGGCTTGGCCAAGCTCGCATTGACTAGCCACCTGCTCATTTTGCTTAACACTTTGCGAAACGCTGCCGGCCGTTGCTAGACCGTCTTGCCATTGCGCCCTCGTTAAGGCTTCGCGGTAAGCGGCAACTTCAGAGGCATTGAGTAGATCGGAAATAATCAGCATAGATGGCTCGGGCTAAATAATGTGTGTGGGCCGATGTCGTTGATGTGCAGACAACCGGCCTGCGCCATGGTGATCTCTAGCTCATCGCGAAGTATGCGCAAGAGATGCGCAACGCCTAGCGCTCCGGCGGTGGCTAAAGCATAAATATAGGGACGGCCAATCATCACGGCGTTGGCGCCTAGGGCGATGGCCTTGAATACGTCGGTACCGCTGCGCACGCCACTATCGAGCAAAAGCGTGAAGTCTGGGCCGACCGCTTGGCGTATCGCCGGTAGCGCATCGAGACTGGCCATACCGCCATCGAGCGCACGTCCGCCGTGGGTGGAAACGATAATGCCGGCTACGCCTAAGCTCTGTAGTCGTATGGCGTCATCTGGATGTGTTACGCCTTTTACTAGCACTGGCAGCGTGGTCGATTTCAGCAACCATGCTAGGTCTTCCCAAGTGGGTGCATCGGCCATATAGCCTTGAAAAACGGTGCTGTTATCGCGACTAATAGCACGCGCTGGGCCGTCATCGATATCCTTTAGATTTACCGCATTCAGATGCGCTGGCAGTGTAAATCCTAGGCGCTGCGAACTACGACGCACGCCATGCACAGGTACATCCAGTGTGACAACAATGGCGCCGTAATCTGCTGCCTCAGCTCGTCTCACCAAGCTTAGCGTAGCGTTTTTTGATGCTTGTAAATAAAGCTGAAACCATCGCGGCGCTTGGGTTTGCGCAGCTACCTCTTCTAAGCGGGTAGATGACAAGGTGCTTAACACCAGTCCCGCCTCAAGGGCATTTGCCGCTTGCGCACTGGCAAGCTCGGCATCGGCATGGAATAAGCCCTGATGCGCCACTGGTGCGAGTAAAAATGGATGTCGGAAGCGCTGGCCACAAAGCATTAGCTCAGTAGAACCATGATCACCTGCGACGAGAATTCGGTTGTAGATAGCATGCCGCTCAAAGGCGCGGCGATTGGCTCTTAAGGTGGTATCGGCCACGCTGCCTTCACTCAGATGAGCAAAGACAGCCGATGACATATTGCGCTCCGCCCATCGTTCATAATCCTCTGCACAGACAATATCAGCAGGAATTTGCGTTAGCGGTGATGGGCGTTGAGGCATAGTTTAGAACTTGTAGTTTAGTGTCAGTTGCGCGTTGCGCTTGTCGCCAATATAGGTGAACGCACCACTACGATATGCTGCTAAGTAGTAGTCTTTGTCGGTCACATTATTGACGTTTACTCGCGCACTCAGCTGCTTGCTGAAGCGATACTCAGCGAAGGCGTCAAATACAGTGTATGACGGCACAGCATAAGCATAGTTTGTTGCTGTGTCAGGCTGGCCAGCAAACATTTGGCTTTGATACGTTGCACCGCCACCGAAGGCAAATTTATCTGTTGCTTGATATTTCAGCTGTAAATTACCACTACGCTTGGCGAAGTTTGCGAGTTGGGCGCCCTCATTCGCTGCAGTAAATGACTCCAATACTTCTGAGTTCATAATGGCTAAACCAAATTGGCCACTCAACTTAGGAGTGATGTTACCGACAACTGAAAATTCAACGCCTTGAACTTGGTTTTTACCAGTGTTGAGTGTGCCCGTTGTTGCGTAACTATTGGCCGAATCACCCTCCTGTACATCCGACTTAATGGTTCGGAACAAAGCAGCTGTCATCAAGAGTTTGTCTTGCAATACCTGCCATTTTGTACCGACCTCATAACTCACAGTCGACTCAGGCTTACTATCGGCGACTTGCTGCGGCGTACCGCAGAGACCGCCATAACCACAGCTACCGCCTACATCAGATTCGCCACCATTAATATCGCTTGATGTGCTAACTGACGCATAGACATTGGCCTTTGGTGTGATTTTATAAGTTACGCCAGCATGACCATTTAAGAAGCCATCTGAGTAGTCATAAACTGTTTTTGCTGTCGAACCAACGGTATTGGTGTAGTCGAAATAGTCGTAGCGAAGGCCTGCAAAGCCAGTCCATTTGTCATTGAAGTCAACGGTATCCATGGCCGTCAATGAGCTGGTGCGGATGTGATATTCAGAGTCCAAACCATTCTTAGTGAGCGTGCGCCCTAACAAGGTATTTAAGTTCGGTGCTTTTACGCCAGTCACACCATCATAAATGCAATAGCCGGGCGATGTACCGCCGCCACGAGTCGTAACCGTGCAGTTAGATGTCCCCGTGTTTGTAGCTGAAAAAGTGCCGTTATCAACTTTCTCATCATTAACTTCTAAGCCAAATACAAACTGGTGGTCTAATTGGCCTAAGCGCTTATTCCAGAACACATCTGTGCGACTAACCCAGTAGTTAACCTCTTGGTAGCCCTGGTGAGTAGATAAAGAGACTGTCGGATTTAGTGTGACTGCATCTGTAGTTCCACGCCCACCCGTTGCCACATAGCTATTACTCGTGCGGCCAATACGCGTAGCATTCTGCATTCGTAGGGCATTATTAAAGCGATAGTTCAACTTGAATGTCGCCGTATCAACATCGGTATCTAAGTGATCACTGCCAAGCTGTAGGTATACAGGGATATTTTTAACTGGCTTACCAGTAGTCTGGTCAATATAGGTCCCCAAATCAGGCACATCTTTCGCTTCGAGATGGTAGTAATCAGCTGAAGCACTTAGAGCATCGGTAGCTTGAAAAGCGCCAGACAATAGCAAACCACGACGGCTTTTCTCAGCTGGAGCACGATCAGGTACAGACTCTGATGCGTCCAGCAAGTTTAAGCGCACAGAGGCACGGTCATTGATGACTTTATTAGTATCAATACCCATACGGTGGAAATCGTCAGTACCAACGCCCAACTCCAACTTAGTGAAGTCTTTGTCGGTGTTGGGCTGCTTAGTAATGCTGTTGACTGCGCCACCGGTAGAGCCACGGCCGGCAAATGTTGAGCTTGGGCCTTTGGTAATTTCAACTTGCTCAACGGCGAAGCTTTCACGCGTGGTCATGCCGGGGTCGCGTAAGCCATCAATAAAGACATCGCTGCGAGCTTCATGGCCGCGAATGATGTAGCGATCACCGAAGGCGTTACCGTTTTCGCCAGTGCCTATGGTCACGCCCGGTTGCGCCGCCAAAATATCGCGCAAATCAGTTTTGCCAGACTCTTCAATGGCTTTTTGAGTAATCACCGAAATTGTGTGTGGGGTTTCAGCAAGCTCTTTTACACGGCGTTGATCGCCAGAAATTTTCGCCTTATACGGCGCGCCTTCTTCACTGTATGGGTTGGTGTCTTCGATTTGCGCTTGCACCTCCACCGTTGCCAAGGTTTTGCTTACTGACTCGGCATGAGCAACTGGTGCGGCAATTGCCAAGCCCATGGCCAATGCCATTGCTGATGCGTGGGTTGCGCTGATTGGTGCTGGCGTGTGGAATGAGCGTGGGACTTTTACTGAAGAAGGCGTGTCTTTCATCGAGCATCTCGCGTAATGGAAAAGGTGTTAGCAACTCGTTGTTGATAACCATTCTCATTACTTTAAATGCGCGAAACGCTTCCGTCAATGCAAATACGAATTGATTTCATTAAGGTTTACATGAAAGCCAATAAAAAAGCCCCTGCCAGAAAACTGAGAGGGGCTTTTTGCCTAGCTCAGCTAAGCATCAGCCAGGTATACGCACCCAGCCTTCCATCAAGATACGTGCGCTACGGCTCATGATGGCTTTCGTCACAGTCCATTGGCCATCGACCAATGCAGCGGCGGCACCAACCTTCAATGTGCCAGATGGATGGCCAAAGCGCACCGACTCAAGCGCCTTGCCACCGGCGGCCAAGTTCACCAAGGTGCCCGGAATAGCCGCAGCAGTGCCAATCGCCACTGCTGCCGTGCCCATCATGGCGTGATGCAACTTGCCCATAGACAGCGCGCGTACTAGCAAATCGATATCTTTCGCCGCAATAGTTTTACCGCTAGACGAGACATAGTCTGTCGGCGGCGCAACAAAGGCGACTTTAGGCGTGTGCTGGCGCGTCGCTGCTTCTGCTGGGGTTTTGATCAAGCCCATGCGTAAGGCACCTGCAATGCGAATAGCTTCCAAGCGCGCCAGTGCAGCGGGATTGCTATTGATAGCTTCGCGCAACTCAGTGCCGGTGTAGCCAATATCAGCGGCATTAACAAATACCGTTGGAATACCAGCCGAGATCATCGTTGCCTTTAGCTTGCCGCCGGCGACCACATCTTCTGGCACATCAAGTTCATCCACCAGATTGCCGGTGGGAAACATTGAGCTATCCTCGCCGTCATCATCGGATGGATTCATGAACTCCAGCACGATTTCCGCAGCCGGAAAAGTCACGCCATCGAGCTCGAAATCGCCAGTCTCTTGCACTTGGCCATTACTTACCGGCACATGAGCAATGATGGTTTTGTGGATATTCGCCTGCCAAATGCGTACTACGCAGATGCCATTTTCTGGAATGCGTGCAGGATCAACCAAGCCAGCATGCAAGGCGAAAGCACCGGCAGCTGTCGATAAATTACCGCAGTTGCCGCTCCAGTCGACAAAGGCTTTATCAATGGAGACTTGGCCATAGAGGTAATCCACATCGTGCTCAGGCTGCGAGCTTTTCGACAAAATCACGCATTTGCTGGTGCTAGAAGTCGCGCCGCCCATGCCGTCAATATGCGCGGCATAGGGGTCAGGACTGCCAATCACGCGCATAAAGAGCTGATTACGAGGCTCACCTGCTACCTGACAATTCGCTGGCAAATCCTGCAGGCGAAAAAACACGCCTTTAGATGTGCCGCCACGAATATAGGTGGCCGGGACTTTTATTTGAGGAGCCGCGCTCATGCCGTAGTGGCCTTTAAGAAGTCTTTGGCAAAGCGCTGCAACACGCCGCCGGCTTCATAAACCAAGGCTTCATCATCGGAATCTAAGCGGCAAGTCATCGGCACGCGCACGACTTCGCCTGAGCGACGGTTAACGATCAAGGTCATTTCCGCGCCAGGTGAGCAATCGCCTTCGACATCGAAAGTTTCAGTGCCATCAATGCCTAGCGTGATGCGTGTAGTGCCGGCCTTGAACTCCAATGGCAATACGCCCATGCCGAGCAAGTTGGTGCGGTGAATACGCTCAAAACCTTCAGCGGCAATCACTTCCACGCCTGCCAAACGCACGCCCTTAGCTGCCCAATCGCGTGATGAACCTTGGCCGTAATCGGCACCAGCAACAATGATCAGCGGCTGCTTGCGCTCCATATAAGTCTCAATGGCTTCCCACATGCGCACTACCTTGCCTTCTGGTTCGATACGCGCCAATGATCCCTTCTTCACCTTGCCATCGACCACTGCCATTTCATTCATGAGCTGCGGGTTAGCAAAGGTCGCGCGCTGAGCCGTTAGATGGTCGCCGCGGTGTGTGGCATAGCTGTTGAAGTCTTCTTCTGGCACACCCATTTTGTGCAGGTATTCGCCAGCGGCTGAGTCCATCATGATCGCATTGGATGGCGATAAGTGATCGGTGGTGATGTTGTCTGGCAATACCGCCAACGCGCGCATACCTTTCATGGTGCGCTCACCGGCCAATGCGCCTTCCCAATACGGCGGACGGCGAATATAGGTGCTCATTTCGCGCCAGTCGTAAAGCGGTGATTTTGCGCGCTCGCTGTCTTTTTTCTCAAACATCGGGATGTAGATTTCGTTGAACTGCGATGGTTTCACCGACTTCGCGACAATGGCATCGATCTCTTCATCAGATGGCCAAATATCATGTAGACGAATCTCTTTACCATCGGCTATGCCCAGCACATCTTTCTCGATGTCAAAACGCACGGTACCAGCAATCGCGTAGGCAACGACCAAAGGTGGTGAAGCCAAAAATGCCTGCTTAGCATAGGGATGAATACGGCCGTCGAAGTTGCGGTTGCCCGACAACACGGCGGTGGCATAGAGATCACGATCGATGATTTCTTGCTGAATCACAGGGTCTAGTGCGCCCGACATGCCATTACAAGTAGTACAGGCGAACGCGACAATGCCGAAGCCCAGCGACTCAAGATCTTCCAACAAATTGGCGTCTTTCAAGTACAACTCAACCACTTTCGAGCCTGGTGCTAAGGATGATTTCACCCATGGTTTGCGTGTTAAGCCGAGCTTGCGAGCATTACGAGCAATCAAACCGGCAGCGATAACGTTGCGTGGGTTCGAGGTGTTGGTACAACTGGTAATGGCCGCGATAATTACCGCGCCATCGGGCATTTGGCCATCAGCCTCTTGCGCTTGAGCTTTGTCTAAATCAACAGCGATGCCACGTTCAGCCAAGGCCGACACAGGTAGGCGTTTGTGCGGGTTCGATGGGCCGGCCATATTGCGCACGACGCTGGATAAATCGAAATGCAGCACGCGCTCATATACGGCGTTGTTTAGGCTGTCTGACCATAAGCCCGTTTGCTTGGCATAGGTTTCTACCAAGGCCACTTGCTCATCGGTACGACCAGTCAAGCGCAGATAAATCAGCGTTTGCTCATCGATAGAGAACAATGCAGCGGTTGCACCGTACTCAGGCGCCATATTAGAAATGGTCGCGCGGTCGCCAATGGTCAGGCCGGGAACGCCTTCACCGTAGAACTCAAGATAGCCACCGACTACTTTCTGCTGACGCAGGAACTCGGTCATCGCCAGCACAATATCAGTCGCGGTTATGCCGGGCTGACGCTTGCCAGTCAGCTCAACGCCAACCATTTCTGGCACGCGCATCATCGATGGGCGGCCGAGCATGACGTTCTCAGCTTCAAGGCCACCAACGCCAACAGCGATCACACCGAGCGAGTCTACGTGTGGTGTGTGCGAGTCGGTGCCAACACAAGTATCTGGAAATGCCACGCCATCTTGGCTATGCACGACTGGCGACATTTTCTCCAAATTGATTTGGTGCATGATGCCGTTGCCGGCCGGAATCACATCGATATTATCGAAGGCAGTTTTTGTCCACTCGATAAAGTGAAAACGGTCTTCGTTGCGGCGATCTTCAATATCACGGTTTTTCTGGAATGCATCGGGGTCAGCACCACCGCTCTCGACGGCTAGCGAGTGATCAACAATCAGCTGCACTGGCACTACTGGATTCACTTTCGACGGGTCGCCGCCCTGCTCAGCAATGGCATCACGTAAGCCAGCAAGATCGACCAATGCGGTTTGGCCCAAAATGTCATGGCAGACTACGCGTGCTGGAAACCACGGAAAATCGCGGTCGCGGCGGCGCTCAATCAGCTGCACCAAACAATCAGTAATGATGGCTGGGTCGGCCTTACGCACGATGTTTTCGGCATGAATACGCGCGGTGTATGGCAGACCATCCCAAGCATTTGGCTTGATGGCGTTAACGGCTGCGCGAGCATCGAAATACTCAAGCGAAGTGCCGACTAAGGGTTTACGAAATTCATTATTCATAAGAGCTCTCTTTGTAAAGTGCCCCGCCTTCTCGCGAAGGCAGGGTTTGCGTCAACTAATGAGTCAAAAAAGGCTTATTTGCGATTTTTGATAGGCACGAATTTCTGATCTTCTGGGCCTGTGTAGTTGGCGCTTGGGCGAATAATTTTGCCGTCGATGCGCTGCTCAATGACGTGAGCTGACCAGCCGCTAGTACGGGCAATCACAAACAGCGGCGTGAACATATCGGTGGGAATGCCCATCATGTGATAGCTCACAGCCGAGAACCAATCGAGGTTGGGGAACATCTTTTTCGCATCCCACATGGTCGACTCTAAACGCTCAGCGATGTCGTACATTTTCATGTTCGACTGCTCTTCGGAGAGCTCTTTCGCCACTTGCTTGATTACTTTGTTACGTGGGTCGGACACGGTATAGACCGGATGGCCAAAACCAATAACCACTTCTTTGCGCTCAACACGTGCACGAATATCAGCTTCGGCTTCATCTGGATTGTCGTAGCGCTTTTGAATTTCAAACGCGACCTCATTGGCGCCGCCATGCTTAGGTCCACGCAATGCGCCGATGCCACCGCAGATTGCCGAGAACATATCGGAGCCAGTACCGGCAACAACACGCGAGGCGAAGGTTGAGGCGTTGAACTCATGCTCAGCATATAGAATTAGCGAGGTGTGCATGGCACGAACCCAGCTATCACGCGGCTTTTCGCCATGCAGCAAATGCAGGAAGTGGCCGCCGATGGAGTCGTCATCGGTTTCAACTTCAATGCAGTTGCCGTTGTAAGCAAAGTGGTACCAATACAGCAGCATCGAGCCCAAGCAAGCCATTAGTTTGTCGGCAATATCACGCGCGCCGGGATGGTTGTGGTCATCTTTCTCAGGCTTTACACAACCTAGTACCGACACGCCAGTGCGCATCACGTCCATGGGGTGAGCCGATGGTGGCAGCTGCTCAAGTGCTACCTTCACTGCTGCTGGCAAGCCACGCAAGGCTTTCAGTTTTGCTTTATAGCCGGCCAACTCAGCGGCGTTTGGCAGCTTGCCATGCACCAATAAGTGAGCAATTTCCTCGAACTCACTGGTGGTCGCTAAATCTAGGATGTCATAGCCACGATAGGCCAGATCGTTGCCAGTACGGCCAACGGTGCAGAGCGCGGTATTGCCAGCGGCTGTGCCCGACAAGGCGACGGATTTTTTCGGCTTGGGTAGCGTGCTTTTAACTTCAGTCATGGTCAGTCTCCTGGGGGCTTATTTGTTTTGTGAAAACAGCTGATCGATTTTGTCTTCGTAGCTGTGATAGTTGAGGAATTCATAAAGCTCTTTACGCTTTTGCATGAGGTCGAGCACATTGACCTGCGTGCCCTCTTTACGCACTGCTTCATACACGGCCAATGCCGCTTTCTGCATAGCGCGCGTGCCGGATAAGGGGTAAAGCACCATGGAAATGCCCTGCTCGCCTAACTCTTGCGTGGTGTAGTACGGCGTGTCACCAAACTCAGTGATGTTGGCCAGCACTGGCACATTCACCGCATCGCAAACTTGGCGATACATGGTGATGTCGGTCATGGCTTCAGCGAAAATAGCATCGGCACCAGCTTCAACATAGGCGCTGATACGATCAATCACGCCATTCAACCCTTCTTTTTGCAGCGAGTCGGTGCGTGCCATAACGACAAATTCGCTATCGGTTTTGGCATCAACGGCAGCTTTCACGCGATCGACCATTTCGCCAATCGGCACGATTTCTTTGTTAGGGCGATGACCGCAGCGCTTTTGCGCGACTTGATCTTCAATGTGCACCGCAGCAACGCCGGCGCGGATCATCTCGGTCACGGTGCGCGAAATATTGAATGCGCCACCCCAACCTGTGTCGATGTCCACCAACAGTGGCGTGTCAGTAACGCTAGTAATACGGCGTGCGTCGATCAGCACATCTTCCAATGAAGTCAGGCCTAAGTCGGGCAAGCCATAGGAGTAGTTGGCAACGCCGGCACCAGACAAATAAATTGCCTTATAGCCAACTTGGGTTGCCATCATCGCGGCATAGGCATTGACCGTGCCCATCACCTGTAATGGTTTTTCGCTGGCAATGGCGTCGCGGAAACGACGACCTGCGCTAAGCGTGCTTGAGTTAATTGCCATTAGGCTCTCCTAGCCGGTGCATCCGGCGTGTCTGTTGTAAGTTCAGTGGTGTGATTAGTAGCGGGTTTAGTCACGACAGCGCCATGAGCAGGATCAACACGCGCGGCAATATTGGCGCGGGCTGTGGCAATGTGACGCCGCATTAAAAACTCGGCGAGTTCGCCATCACGTGCCTCAATGGCATCGAGAATGCGTTGATGCTCAGCCAGAGCTTGTTGCGGCCGACCTTCAGTAATAGAAAATTGGCCACGATAAATTCGCACGCGGTGATATAACTCACCGCAGAGCATATGAATCAGCACGGCATTATGGCTGCCTTGAATGACGCGGTAATGAAAGTCGACGTTGCCCTCTTCTTGAATATAGGCACGACCTTCTTGTTCTTCGATTTGCTCAGCATGCTTGGCTAGTAGCTGCTTGAGCTCGGCAATTTCACTCGCCGGCATATGCTTAGCCGCCAAACGGCAAGCTAACCCTTCCAGGGTTTCGCGCACTTCATAAATCTGCAGCAGCTCTTCTAATGACAGCGCCATGATGCGCACGCCCACATGCGGGATGCGGGTAATGAGTTGGCGGCCTTCAAGGCGGCGCAATGCTTCACGTAATGGTCCGCGCGAAACGCCATAGCGAGCAGCTAATTCAGCTTCAGATATGCGTGAGCCCGCTTCAAGATCGCCGCGCACAATGGCCTCTTGCATCAAGGCAAAAACTCTATCGGCCAGCGTCGTGCGAGCAGCTGAAGTATCAGCGGCATCTGCAACGGCGGGAGTGAGCTTCGGTGGCATAAGCAGATATTGTCTACAATCTTTTCGATGCACCGACAATAACGCGACGAAACTGACTGGTCAAGCGCATTTAAAACCAGATAGCGTAAAAGAAATGAGGGCCCCGGGGGCTTTTGTCTACAATTTATAGCCAGCACCACTTTCAATAAAAATAGTGCTGGCTATGATGAGACCAGAATTAACGCAACGTACTAGGATAAACCGGCAGTGAGCCCATCGCTTTCGCATCATGCGCGGGCAATAACTTAACTTGCGGGAACTTTTTCGCAATCGCTGAAACGTGTGCAATTGCATCACGCACGGTATCTGTATCCTCATCAATAAGTTGTCGCGCAATCCATGGCTTCTCAGCGAGGTGAGTAATGCCATCGAGCTGCCAAACTAAATCGCCCAAAAGCGCTAAGCGTTGGCCCGATGGCAGCGTCAAAAACACCAAGACTGAGCCCGGCGTATGCCCAGGTGCTGGCACCAAAACCACACTGCCATCGCCCCAAACATCGAACTGCTGAGCAAAACCTAGGTAAGGTTTGTTCACAAAGGCGTAACTTTTTAGATGATCTGCGCTGAGTTGTCTCGCTAGTGCCGAGTTATCGCCGCCATCGCTGATAAACGCTTGCTCAGTTGTCGGCACAAGCACCGGCGTATTACGTAGGCTATCTAGGCCACTAACATGATCCCAATGCGCATGCGTAAGAATTACGCCGACCAGCGATTTCAGGTCATAGCCCTGCGTTATAAGTTGCTCAGCGGCTGGCGTGGTTTTGTCGTAATCGGTGGTGAGCTGCATCAGTAGCGGCAGCAACTTCACCTGATCATCCACCTCACGGCCAAAACCAGTGTCGATCAGCAAGTCTCCGCGCGGATGCTGCACTAGCACGGCAGTCATGCTGAAATCGCGATTTTCTAATGGATTACCGCCGCGAAAAGCCAGCATCGCTGAAGAATGCATGGTGCCAGTTGGTAAAGCGCTCACGCGCATAGATTCAGGCGGCGATGCTGCGGGCAAGTTATCGGGTAACGCGATAGCTTGTGACGATATCGACCACGGTAAAAAGCTGGCAATAAACAGAGCCACCAACACTAAAGTCAACCATCGAATCCATCGCCACATAACTGCACCTTTATTATTATTTTTCGAGCTGGCAGCTACTTTATCATGGCCAAGTACTAAAAATGCAGAAGGAGCTTCCGTAAGCTCCCTCTGATCGATCAAGGCTTAATTGCTACTCACTAAGTCGGATCCCCACATCCAGCATTGAGAATATCAGTGGGGTCATTCGTAGCTCTACCTAAACCACTTCGAGTGACGCTGTCTAGCTTGGTGAAGTCAATAAAACCTGTGCCTTTACGCTGTCCTATCTTTGCGAATGCGACAGAAAACTCTGTTGGATCACTAAAATTATCAAAGTCTAAAAACTGCCTATCAAAAACGCCCGAGTTTAGAAATTTTGAGTAAGTTTGTTTATCACTATCGTACCCAAGTAATTTATAAAGCTTTTGAGCATTCCTATTCTCATCGAAAAAATCAAGAGCAAGCTTGTCACACTTTTTAAAGCGCTTATCACTACTTTCATCATCACTAATAGCAGTTAGCTTAATACCATCTATCGACGCAATATCAGCATTTATTAATGAATCAATAAGTACTTTTTGCTTACCCGTATAACTCTCCGCTAACAAAGAGGAGTTCCGGCCACTACCCTTGGCTTGCTCAATTCGCCAGGCAACAATATTATTCTCCGCAAAGCTAATATAAATCGATAGTTTCGAGCTATCCTCAAGCATGTATGACGCTATATAGCGCATCAGCTTGCCTTCATTTGCCGGCTCTATCTTAAAGTCATAGCTACTAGCAGCTGGATCAAAAACCAAAGGTCCAGAAGCTGCATCCTCATCAACTTTTATAATTCCGCTTGTTGAAATTGAAACTTTAATATCTGCATTAACAGGAGGGTTACTTACTGTTTGACTTGGAAGATTGTAATTACTCTTCAAAACAAACTTAGGCACATAAGACCCAGCAAACGGCTTAAGCTTAGCGACAGGATCATCCTTCACCTCTGCTGCTTTAAGTTGGCCAATAAATCCTGGAGTACCACCACCTGATTTCGACTTACCAATGTTAATCTCATTAAATATGCCACGCTTATTATCAGAGAGTGCATATTCAATATTGCCATCGAGCCAAATTATTTCAGGCAAGTGTGGAGTTCCACCAGCAGATAAAGTTCTATTAAATGGATTACTAAGCCTTTTTGAATCAACTGTAAGCGAGTTATCAACACCAACAATTGCTATTATCTCTTGCCCTTCAGTAAAGCTGCAGTCAGAGCCACAGCCTGTGCCACCACCCTTCTTGAAATTTAAATTATAGGTTTTGACTAGCGAACTATGAACAGTTCCAGCCACTGTGTCGCTACCCGGCGTTGTTGTGCCCCCACCTGTCTCTTTTGGTGGTGCATCAGGAAAAACTAGATCAGCATCAGGATTAGCAATAACGCTGGCTAAAATATCATCATAGATTTTGCCACTATCGTTGTTAAGCCCTTTCTTAAAGGCCTCTAGTAAGTCGTCGTAAAAATTACCCTTTGCTGCTGTAAATCGTGCATTAATTGGATCGAATGAGTCTCCGGTAGCCAAGTAGCCACCTGTGACCAATGCAGTCTTAAGCTTGGCAATAGCAGCATTCATCTCACTCGTTAACTCTGCTTTATTACTTTCAGACACATTAGAAAAATAATCTGATGGATTACCTCTTGCGGCCATAGCCAAGAGCAAATCTGTAAATGGCGTGATGTTTACTACCCCAGGACCTGCGGCATAGCTATTCAACACGGATGCTGGATCGCCATTACGAATCTGTACTACGCAGGGGAAAGCTGCAGCAGGCACAGTAGCAATACTCCAAGCACCAGTTGTGGAGGTAGGATTTGCATTATAGGTATTGCCATCACTGCACTTTGCATCAACATCACCACCAACAATCGGTGCACCAACAGCAGCAACACCGCTTAAGCTCGGAGCCGCTGCGCTACCGCCACCTCCGCCGCCACAAGCAGACAGTAGCGCCGCTGCACTGAGCGATAGCACTAACGCTGAGGGGTTAAGTTTAAACATTTGCTTATCTCCAAACCTAAATTGACCTC
>Ga0208814_1001073_pt1 | contig 13630 bp, 10 predicted proteins | sample MalvirAntarct_55_FD_184253 | JGI IMG/M metagenome (GOLD analysis project Ga0208814, IMG submission 184253) | Marine viral communities from the Global Malaspina Expedition - Malaspina viral metaG Antarct_55 (SPAdes) (version 2) | ecosystem: Environmental > Aquatic > Marine > Oceanic | place...
GGATAGAACAGCCCCCCATGGTCCAGCGCTACGCCCGCCAGCCGCTCGGCTTCTTCGCGCGGCACCGTATGCAGAAGACCGGGCGGGAAGGCATCGGAAAGTGCCGCCTGTCGGACGCTTTCCTTATGATCGAAGGAGAGCTGCAGCACGCCGCAGGCATCCCAGTCCTGTCCGCGCTGCAAGTTGTGCAATAGCCGACGGGTGTAGCCAAAGCCGCTGGCCACAAGCTGCGAGAGCGCGGTGCCGTGCGCTGAGAGCTTCAGATAGAGCACGCCCTGCGGGTTGCCAGAACCCTCCTGGGCAATATCGTCGTGCCGTTCCAGCAGTGCCACCTGCCAGCCGCGCGCCGCCAGGCTGGCGGCGCTGGCGCAACCCGCGAGGCCTGCGCCAATCACCAGCGCCTTGCGCTGCGCCGGTTGATGCGAAGGGCGCGCGAACCAAGGGGTCTGCGGGGTTTCTGGCGGCGTGACAAGCTGGCCCTGCAGGTTTTCCCACTTATGGCCTAAGCCGGGAATCCGCTTGACCTCGAAGCCCGCTTCCTTGAGTGCTCGCCGTACGCTCCCGGCGCTGCTGAAGGTTGCCAGGGTTGCACCTGGAGCCGACAGCCGCGCCACCTGCTCGAACAGCTCGGGCTGCCACATGTCCGGGTTCTTTGGCGGTGCGAAGCCATCGAGGAACCAGGCATCTACCCGCGCATCCAGCTCTTTGAGCCTCTCGAGCGCATCGCCTACCAGTAGCGTCAGCGTCACCCGCCCAAAACGAAACTGCTGAAACCCCGGGTTGATCGCTACATACTGATCCAGCAACTGCTGCGCCTGGTCATGCAGTTCCGGCCACAAAGCCAGGGCACGACACAGGTCGTCGTGGGTGAGGGGGTGCTTTTCAACGCTGACAAAGCGCAAGGCGCTATTGGCAGGCGCAGTGCGCTCGAAAAGCGCCCAGGCGCAAAGGAAGCTGAGACCGGTGCCAAAGCCCGTTTCGCCAATTACCAGGCGTTCTCCGGCGGGAAGGGCAGCGAAACGTTCGGCCAGCCGATTGGGTCGCAGAAACACGTGGGTGGTTTCGGCCATGCCGGAGCCGCGGGAAAAGTACACGTCACCATACTGCCGGGATTGCGGTTGGCCGTTCTCGTCCCAGTCGAGTTCGGCATGCTGAAAACCGGTGTGGAGCGGGGTGGACATCGACGTTTCCTGCGGTGAAAGACCGCGATTCTAGCAGCCGCGCGAAACCTGCTGCGGGCGCGCTTTGTCGCATCGATAGGCGTGCAAGCTTGCGCACCAGCGCAAACAGGCGGTGCTACATCAGTACTGCAGCTGTCTCGGCCTGCTAGGGTTCATCACAGCATCCTTTCTTGGAGTTCAAGATGTTCGAGTCCGCGGAAATCGGTCACACCATCGACAAGGACACTTACAACAAAGAGGTACCTGTTCTGCGCGAAGCGCTTCTGCAGGTGCAGTACCGCCTCAGAGAGCAGGCGCGGTTTCCGGTGCTGATCCTGATCAATGGGATTGAGGGCGCTGGCAAAGGCGAGACGATCAAGCTACTCAACGAGTGGATGGACCCGCGGCTGATCCGTGTCGATAGCTTCGACGTGCCCACCGACGAAGAGCTTTCGCATCCTCCAGCCTGGCGCTACTGGAGACGGCTCCCGCCCAAGGGGCAAACCGGGATTTTCTTCGGTAACTGGTACAGCAAGATGCTTGAGGATCGCGTTCATCGTCGAATCAAGAAGACCGATCTTCAGCTGGCCATCGACCGCGCCCAACGTTTCGAGCGGATGCTTTGTGCCGAGGGCATGCTGATCTTCAAGTTCTGGTTTCACTTGTCCAAGGACCGCATGCAGCAGCGGCTTGAGTCGCTCAAGGATGACCCACTGCACAGCTGGCGTATCAGCCCGCTGGATTGGCAGCAGTCGAAAACCTACGACCGGTTCGTCAAGCACGGTGAACTGATCCTGCGTCGCAGCAGCCGGGACTTTGCGCCCTGGTACGTGATTGAAGGAAGCGACGAACGATACCGCAGCCTGACCGCCGGCCGGCTGTTGCTCGAAGGTCTGAACGCGGCGCTGGACGCCGCCGACCAACCCTTCACTCAGCCGCACACGGCAACCGTCGAGCTGAATCTCGACCAGGCAAGCCTGCTCGACAGCCTCGACATGCACCAGTCGCTTAGCAAGGACCACTACAAGGAGCAACTGGGGCAGGAGCAGGCGAGGCTAAGTCAGCTGCTGCGCGATCCGCGATTACGCAAGCGCGGGGTGCTGGCCCTGTTCGAGGGCCACGATGCGGCAGGCAAGGGTAGCGCCATTCGCCGTGTTACCGGTGCACTGGATCCGCGGCTGTATCGCACCATACAGATCGCCGCGCCCAGCGAGGACGAACTGGCGCAACCCTGGCTGTGGCGCTTCTGGCGCAACGTTCCGGCCCGCGGGCAGTTCACCATCTTTGACCGGTCCTGGTATGGCCGAGTGCTGGTCGAGCGGGTCGAGGGCTTCTGCTCGCCGGATGAATGGCTGCGGGCCTACACGGAAATCAATGAGTTCGAGGAACAGCTGGTCGATGCCGGCGTGGTGGTGGTGAAGTTCTGGCTGTCGATCGACAAACAGACGCAGCTGGAGCGATTCAAGGAACGGGAAGATACCCCGCATAAGCGCTTCAAGATCACCGAGGAGGATTGGCGAAATCGTGAAAAGTGGGACGACTACAGTAATGCGGTAGCTGACATGGTCGACCGCACCAGTACCGAAATAGCGCCCTGGACACTGGTGGAGGCCAATGACAAGCGCTTCGCTCGGGTCAAGGTGTTACGAACGCTCAACGATGCGCTGGACGCTGCGATCAGCTGAGGTTGCAAAGGGAGGGGAGACAATGGCCGGCCATATCCCTGCTGAATGGTCGTCGCCTTTGGCAATGGGCCGGAACTATGCTCGACCCATCGTCAACAGGCCGGTCGCCCCCGTCGCGGCCGCCCAAACCATTCGAGGTATGCCATGCGTGAAGTAGTGATCGTCGACAGCGTCCGGACCGGCCTGGCCAAGTCCTTCCGCGGCAAGTTCAACATGACCCGCCCCGATGACATGGCGGCCCATTGCGTCAATGCGCTGCTGTCGCGCAACGACCTGGATCCCAAGCTGGTCGAGGACTGCATCGTCGGTGCCGGTTCCAACGAAGGCGCTCAGGGCTACAACATCGGCCGTAACGTGGCGGTTCTCTCGAACCTGGGCATTCAGTGCGCGGGCATGACGCTCAATCGCTTCTGTTCGTCTGGCCTGCAATCGATCGCCATCGCGGCCAACCAGATCGCTTCAGGCTGCAGCGACATCATTGTTGCTGGCGGCGTCGAGTCGATCACCATGACGGCCAAGAGCCGTAACAGTGACAATCTTTTCAATCCGATCCTGCAGGAGCGGGTCCCTGGGCTGTATCACAGCATGGGTCAGACCGCTGAGATGGTCGCGCGCCGCTACAACGTGACACGCGAGCAACAGGATCAGTATTCGCTACAAAGCCAGCAGCGCACGGCGCGGGCCCAGGCCGAAGGTCTGTTCCAGGACGAAATCGTACCGATGAACGTCCGCTACTTCACTGAAGACAAGGCCTCTGGCGAGCGCACCGAACATGAAGGCGTGGTTGATCGCGACGACTGCAACCGTCCCGATACGACGCTGGAGAACCTCTCGTCGCTCAAGCCCGTGTTCGCGGATGACGGCTCCGTCACCGCTGGCAACGCGTCGCAGTTGTCCGACGGTGCCTCGATGACGCTGGTGATGAGCCTGGACAAGGCATTGGAGCTGGGTCTGAAGCCGCGTGCCTATTTCCGCGGTTTCACCGTCGCGGGTTGCGAGCCGGATGAAATGGGCATCGGCCCGGTGTTCTCGGTTCCGCGTCTGCTTCAGGCGCGCGGCCTGCAGGTCAGCGACATTGATCTCTGGGAGCTTAACGAAGCCTTTGCGTCCCAGTGCCTCTATTGCCGCGACACACTCGGCATCGACAACGAGAAGTTCAACGTGAACGGCGGCTCGATCTCCATCGGTCACCCGTTTGGCATGACCGGCTCACGGACTGCCGGCCATCTCATTCGTGAGCTGCAGCGCCGCAATCAGCGTTACGGCGTGGTGACCATGTGTGTGGGCGGCGGCATGGGCGCATCGGGGCTGTTTGAAGCCGTGCGCTGAGGCAGTCAGATAAATAGAAACCCGCGCCTGGCGCGGGTTTTTTGTTACCGCAGTCTGGCCACCGAGGCTTGTAGGGTGGGCTTCAGCCCACCACCCCGCGGCCAGATCGCTGCCTCAGCTCAACTGCGACTGGATTCGAGCATGGTTTCCGGTCGGACCCACTGGTCGAACTCCTCGTCGGTCAAATAGCCAAGCGCCAGCGCCGCCTCGCGCAAGGTAGTGCCTTCGGCGTAGGCCTTCTTGGCGATCTCGGCTGCCTTGTCATAACCGATGTGCGGGTTCAGCGCGGTCACCAGCATCAGCCCTCGCTCCAGATGCTCGGCCATACGCCCGGCATCCGGCTCCAGGCCGACGATGCAGTGGGTGTTGAAGTTACGGCAACCGTCAGCCAACAGCCGGATCGACTCGAGCATGTTGTGCACGATCACCGGCTTGAACACATTGAGCTGAAGATGACCCTGGCTCGCGGCGAAACCAACGGTAACGTCGTTGCCCATGACCTGGCAGGCAAGCATGGACAGTGCTTCGCACTGAGTTGGATTGACCTTGCCCGGCATGATCGAGCTGCCCGGCTCGTTGGCTGGCAAACGCACCTCGGCGAAACCACCACGCGGGCCGGAACCCAGCAGACGCAGGTCGTTGGCGATCTTCATCAGCGCGGTCGCCAGCGTCTTCAGTGAGCCGGAGAGGGCAACCAGAGGTTCATGACCGGACAGGGCCGCAAACTTGTTAGGTGCCGAAACGAACGGCAGGCCGGACAGCGCGGCCAGCTCGGCAGCAATAGCTTCGGCGAAGCCGTGTGGGGCGTTAAGCCCAGTACCCACCGCGGTGCCACCTTGAGCCAGCTCATAGACTGCAGGCAGCGCGTGGCGAATGGATTGTTCGGCAATGTCCAGCTGCGCCACGAAAGCGGATAGTTCCTGGCCAAAGGTGACGGGCGTCGCATCCATCATGTGGGTGCGCCCAGTCTTGACCAGCCCGCCGTGTCGCGCCGCCTGCTCAGCAATGCCGCCAGACAGCTCGGCGATTGCAGGCAGAAGGTCCTCTTGGATCGACCGCGCAATGGCGATGTGCATGGCGGTAGGGAAACAGTCGTTGGAGCTCTGTGCACGGTTGACGTGGTCGTTGGGGTGGACCGGGCTCTTGCCGCCGCGCGCACCACCGGCCAGCTCGTTGGCGCGTCCGGCGATGACCTCGTTGACGTTCATGTTGCTCTGGGTGCCGCTGCCGGTTTGCCAGACCACCAGCGGAAACTGATCGTCGTGTTGGCCATGAAGGATCTCGTCCGCGGCCTGTTCGATCAGGCGGGCGATGTCCGGCGGCAAGTCGCCTATGCGGTCGTTTACTCGCGCCGCAGCCTTCTTGATCAGCGCCAGCGCATGGCAGACGGCAAGCGGCATGCGCTGCTCACCGATAGCGAAATTGATCAGGGAACGTTGTGTCTGAGCGCCCCAATAAGCCTGCTCAGGTACTTCCACAGGTCCCAGACTGTCGGTTTCGGTGCGTGTCATGCCGTACTCCATTAATGAGGTATCCCTGTTAGGTCGCTGGCAGCGGGCACAGGTTCAATCTGGCCTGCAGTGTGCCTTGAGCGACGGGAACTCAGCGCGCAGAATGCGTCCATTGAGGCTCACCTAACGATCGCCAAGGATCATCTCATGCACATGCTTCGTACATTCGGCCTTTGTAGCGCTCTGTCGATCGCGCTGCTCAGTGGTCAGGCCAGCGCGGACAGCGCCAGTCACGCAACTCAGGCCGAGCGTTTTCTGGAACTGGTCAATGCCGATCGGCTGTCGGTGCCGGTCTACGGCCAGGTGCAGCAGATGTTCGCCCAACGCTTTGAACAGACTCGGGCACCGGAAAGCAAACGCGCGCTTCTCGAGCAATACCAGTCCAAGGCGGATGCCGCGCTGGACAAGGCGATCGGCTGGGAAAAAGTCAAAACCGATCTGATCAAGCTCTATACCGACACCTTCACCGAGCAGGAGCTGACCCAGTTGAACGACTTCTACGAGTCGGCGCTGGGCAAGAAAATGCTGACCAAACTGCCGGAGCTGAATGCACGCTCGGCTCAGGTCACCCAGGCCAAGCTGGAAAGCGCCGTGCCCCAGGTGAACAAACTGCTGGCAGAAATGACGGCCGAACTCGATACCCAGAAAAAACCCTGACGGAGCACGCCCGGCATGCCCAAGATCGACCTTATCCAAGACGCGCTGCAAAGCGCACTGCAACCTCAGCATCTGCAGGTGCTGGATGAAAGCCACATGCACAGCCGTGGTCAGGAAACCCATTACAAGGCGGTGATCGTCAGCGAACAGTTTGCCGGTCTGAATGCGGTCAAGCGCCACCAGCGCGCCTACGCGGCCATGGGCGACCTGATGCCGCAGATTCACGCACTCGCCCTGCACACCTATACCCCGCAAGAGTGGGCCGAGCAGGGCGTCGCACCGGCGTCCCCGGTCTGTGCCGGGGGACATAAGTAGTCAGCTGCCGGGCGGCTTGAAGCCTGTCCTGCAATTGTTGCTAGAATGCGCGCCGCGCCGGCTCACGCCGGCGTTGTCGTTTTCGCATTCCCGGTCCGCCCTTTGCGTGGGTGACCACTGGAGGAAATACCCGCATGACCCAGAACATCGTCGTCGCGGCGCTGTACAAGTTCGTCTCCCTGCCGGACTACGTCGCGTTGCGTGAACCCCTGCTCGAAACCCTTGAGGCCAATGGCATCAAAGGTACGCTGTTGCTGGCTGAAGAAGGTATCAACGGCACCGTGTCCGGCACCCGCGAAGGGATCGATGCCTTGCTCGCCTGGTTTGGCACCGATGCGCGCCTGGCCGATATCGATCACAAGGAATCCTACTGCGACGAGCAGCCGTTCTACCGCACCAAGGTCAAGCTGAAGAAGGAAATCGTCACCCTCGGTGTGGAGGGCGTTGATCCTAACCAGCGCGTCGGCACCTATGTCGATCCGAAGGACTGGAACGCGCTCATCGAAGATCCGGAAGTGCTGCTGATCGATACCCGCAACGACTACGAAGTGTCCATCGGTACGTTCGAAGGCGCAATCGACCCGAAAACCAAGTCGTTTCGCGAGTTTCCCGAGTACATCAAGGCTCACTACGATCCGGCCAAGCACAAGAAGGTCGCGATGTTCTGCACCGGCGGTATCCGCTGCGAAAAGGCGTCCAGCTACATGCTCGGTGAGGGCTTCGAGGAGGTCTATCACCTCAAGGGGGGCATCCTCAAATACCTCGAAGAAGTACCGCAGGAAGAAACCCGTTGGCGCGGCGACTGCTTCGTGTTCGACAACCGCGTCACCGTCCGCCATGACCTCACCGAGGGCGACTTCGACCAGTGCCACGCCTGCCGCACACCGATTTCGTTGGAGGACCGCCAATCCGAGCACTACGCTTCAGGCATCAGCTGCCCGCACTGCTGGGATAACCTCAGCGAAAAGACGCGCCACAGTGCGCGTGAGCGGCAGAAGCAGATCGAACTGGCGCTCAAGCGCAACCAGCCACACCCCATCGGCTACAACTATCGCAAGGCGGGTGTTTAACCGTACAGTCATGAGGCGCGCTAGACGCGCTTCAACCTGATAGAACCGGAGCGCCGATGAGCAGCCGACTGATCTACGTGATGGACCCGATGTGCTCATGGTGCTGGGGCTTTGCGCCGGTCGTGCAGGCGCTGATCGAGCAGGCGCAGGCTCGTGGGGTAGGTGCAGATCTCGTCGTCGGGGGTTTGCGCCAGGAGCGTACTGCAATGGACCAGGCGGCCCGCGACCGTACGGCGTCCTACTGGCATGCGGTACATGACGCGAGCGGCCAACCCTTCAACTTCGAGGCGGGTCTTCCAGAAGGGCTGGTCTATGACACCGAGCCGGCTTGCCGCGCCCTGGTCGCTGCGCGCAGTCTTGATCCTCAGGTAGCCTGGCGTCTTGCCGGGCTGATTCAGCGCGCGTTCTATGTCGAAGGGCGCAATGTCACGCTGCCTCAGGAGCTGGTTGAGCTGGCCGAAACCGCCGGGGTTCCGCGCATCGAGTTCGCCGATCGTTTCGATTCTCAGGCTGCCCGCGATGCCACCGTCGCTGATTTCGATTGGTCCCGCAATCTCGGCATTGCCGGTTTTCCTACCTTGCTGGCTGAGCACGATGGTCAGCTGGCCTTGGTGACCAACGGATTCCAACCGCTTGAGGCATTATCTCCATTACTGGCGCGCTGGCTGGACCACAACATAAATGCCTGATCAGCTCAGCTGGGCCGAAATCCGCCGCCTCGCGCTGCACCATCGTAAAGCCTTGGTGCTGGCCAACCTTGTCGCGGTGTTGGCGACGCTGTGTAGCGTGCCGATCCCCTTGCTGCTGCCGTTGCTGGTTGATGAGGTGCTGCTGAAGCAGGGCGACGCAGCACTCGAAATAATGAACAACTTTCTTCCGCCAGAGTGGCAGACGGCGCTCGGCTATATCGGCTTGATGCTTTGCGTGACGCTGCTGCTGCGCGCATCGGCGCTGGCCTTCAACGTGCTGCAGGCCCGGCTGTTCGCTCGGCTGTCGAAGGATCTGGTCTATCGCATCCGAGTGCGCTTGATCGAAAGACTCAAGCGAATCGCCCTCAGCGAGTACGAAAGCCTGGGTGGCGGAACCGTTGCTGCCCACTTGGTCACCGATCTCGAGACCATCGACAAGTTTATTGGCGAGACGCTCAGCCGCTTGCTGGTTGCCGTGCTTTCCATTGCCGGCACGGCGGCGATCCTGCTCTGGATGCATTGGCAGCTGGCGCTGTTGATCCTCCTGTTCAATCCGTTGGTGATCTACGCAACGGTGCAGTTGGGCAAGCGGGTCAAACATCTGAAAAAGCTGGAAAACGACAGCACTTCGCTGTTCACCCAGGCGCTCACTGAGACGCTGGATGCAATCCAGGAAGTCCGCGCCGGTAACCGGCAGGGCTTCTTCCTTGGACGCCTCGGTCTGAAGGCCCGAGAGGTCAGGGATCACGCAGTCGCTTCGCAATGGAAGACCGACGCCTCCAACCGCGCCAGCGGTCTGCTGTTCCAGTTCGGTATAGACATCTTCCGTGCCGCGGCCATGCTCACGGTGCTGTTCTCCGATCTGTCCATCGGGCAGATGCTCGCGGTGTTCAGTTACCTGTGGTTCATGATTGGTCCGGTTGAGCAGCTGCTCAATCTGCAATACGCCTTCTATGCGGCAGGCGGTGCGCTGAGCCGTATCAATCAGCTGCTGGCGCGTGCCGATGAGCCGCAGTATGCCGGCGGTCAGGACCCGTTCGTTGGCCGCGAAACAGTCGACATCGAGGTGCAGGGGCTGTGTTTTTCCTACCAGGATGAGCCAGTGCTGGAAGGGCTTGGTCTGACCATCTCGGCTGGCGAGAAAGTCGCAATAGTCGGCGCCAGCGGCGGCGGCAAGAGCACGTTGGTGCAGTTACTGCTGGGCCTCTATCAGCCGCAGGCGGGGCATATCCGCTTCGCCGGCGTCGAAGTGCGCGACATCGGCTTGCCCACGGTTCGCGACAACGTCGCGGTGGTGCTGCAGCATCCGGCCCTGTTCAACGACACGGTGCGCGCCAACCTGCTGATGGGCCGTGAACGGGATGATCAGGCTTGCTGGCGGGCGCTGGAAATCGCCCAGCTGGCTGATACGATTCGCCAATTGCCAGCCGGGCTGGACAGCATTGTCGGTCGTTCGGGCGTGCGTCTTTCCGGCGGGCAGCGACAACGACTGGCCGTGGCGCGCATGGTGCTGGCCGAGCCCAAGGTGGTCATTCTCGATGAGGCGACATCGGCCTTGGATGCAGCCACCGAATATGCCTTGCATCAGGGGCTCAACCGTTTCCTGCAAGGTCGCACGACGCTAATCATCGCTCACCGTTTATCGGCGGTGAAGCAGGCTGATCGGGTGCTCGTTTTCGATGGCGGGCGCATCGCGGAGCAGGGCGATCATCAGCAGCTGATCGCCGACGGAGGGCTCTATGCCAAGCTTTACGGGCATCTCCAGCAGCATTGAAGCTGTGCTTGCCTAGCGGGTCGGTTCTTCCGTTCCGCCGCTTCTCTCTCGGGCCGGCCCGGTGCCATTAATGCCTGATTAAAATGATCAGAATTTGGGTTCAACTTTAGTCGCAGCCTGCCGACTTCATGGCTGTGCCTATCTCATCTATCTAGGAAGTTAAGATGCAGTCCGTCGATATATTCGCCAACCTTTCCGTAGGCAAGAAGCTGCTGGGCGGCTTTGCCATGGTCCTGTTGCTGACGCTGGGAGTCGCCGGAACCGGCTTCTATGCTGTGGACTCGATTCTGACCCGTTCGTATCAGATGAATCAGCTGTTACGGATCAACGCCGCTGTCCTTGAGGCCCGTGGCCTGGAGCGTGACTTTGCGCTGACTCGGAGTGACGCGTCCGCTGCCGCCTTGCGCAGCACCTTGGCCAAGCTCAATCAGGAACTGGACGAGCTTGCCGCAAGCGTGCCCGAAGAAGACCAGCAGGCGCTGCAGCAGATTCGCAGTAATGCTGCAGAGTATGCAGACAAGTTCACCCAATACGGTCAGTTGATCGACAAGGGCATAGCGCTTCGGGAGCGCATGGCCGAGGCGGCGCAGAAAAGCCGTGAGGAATTCGAGTACATCGAGCTGGATATGTACGACGCGGTGCGTGTGTTGCGCCTTGAAGGTGACCGTCTGACAGGCAGTGATCCGCTGACCATCGCTGAAGCGGCTTCTGGCCTGACAAAACGCATCCTCGATCTGCGTACATTCGAGAGCATGTTCATTGCTAACAGCGCTCAAGCCGCGGTGGATAGCTGGAACGAGTCCTATCAGGACGTGACAACCATCGGCAGCAGTCTGAAAACCTGGCTCAACGACGAGCAGAAGACCACCATGGATGGTGCGCTCGCCGCCCTGGCAACCTATCAGCAGGCATTCGGTGACTTCCGCAGCAACCGGATCGAGCGCGTCGCGCTGGAACAGGCGATGGTGGCTCAGGCTCAACGCATCCTGGATACAGCCGAGAAGGCGCTGGCTGGCGCCACCGAGGCGATGCGTGACCAGCGCCGCAGCGCCTATATGCTGCTCGGAGTTATCAGCGTTCTGGCTGTGGTGATCGGCTTGATGGCCGCCACGGCAATCTCTCGCATGATCGTCGTTCCGCTGCGCTATACCGTACAGCTGGCTCAGCGGGTGGCCGAAGGCGATCTGACCCAGTCGCAGAAAGTCACCCGTCGCGACGAGCTCGGTCAGCTGCAGCAGGCCATGTACGGCATGACTGACAGTCTGCGCACCCTGATCGGCCGCATCGGTGGGGGTGTCGGCCAGATTGCTACCGCAGCGGAACAGCTTTCGGCGGTGACAGCACAAACCAGCGCCGGGGTGCAGAAGCAGCGGGTTGAAACCGAACAGGTTGCTACGGCCATGCATGAAATGGCGGCCACCGTTCAGGAAGTTGCGCAGAACGCTGAGCAGGCTTCGCATGCCGCCCGACAGGCTGACCAGCAGGCGCGCCAGGGCGATCGGGTCGTGCAAGAGGCCATCGGCCAGATTGGCAGCCTGTCCGGCGAAGTCGAGCACTCCGCTCACGCCATCGAAGAGCTGAATACCGAAAGCGGCCGCATCGGCACCGTACTGGAGGTGATTCGTGCGGTGGCTGAGCAGACCAATTTGCTTGCGCTCAATGCCGCAATCGAGGCCGCCCGTGCCGGTGAACAAGGCCGCGGTTTCGCTGTTGTGGCGGACGAAGTCCGCGCCCTGGCTCGTCGCACTCACGACTCCACCGAGGAAATCGAAGGGCTGATCGCCAACCTGCAGCGGGTGGCGCATAAGGCTGTCGAGCAAATGCAGACCAGCCGCAACCTGACCCAGCGCACCGTTGGCCTGGCGAACGAAGCGGGCAGTGCGCTCGGTCGCATTACCGAATCGGTCTCAACCATCGAGCAGATGAACCAGCAGATCGCCGCTGCAGCTGAGCAGCAGAGCGCTGTAGCGGAAAACATCTCAGAGAGCGTGACCCGTGTTCGCGACATTGGCGAGCAAAGCGCCAGCGGTAGCGAGCAGACCGCCGCAGCGAGTGCTGAGCTGGCGCGCCTGGGCGTTGAACTGCAGGGGCTGGTGGCGCGTTTTCGTACCTGAAGCTTTCACCCGTGAAATAAAAAAGCCCCGGTCTGCCGGGGCTTTTTTATTGCGATCTGAAAACACCAGCGAGCTTCCCAGTAGAGACGGCGTCGCGGTCAGCCGGGCCGGTTAAGGTCTGCTGCCCACTCTGCCAGCGGCAGGCCCGGGCGTTGCTGCCAGATGCGCATCCAGATCTGCTTGAGCCGGTCCAGATCGCCGCGTTCGGCGGGCAGTCGCTCGACGTAGGGAATCAGCCCCCAGCCCGCGCCGTTACGCTCGGCGAGAGCAAAGCGGAAGGGATGAAAACCAGTCATGCCGAGACGCAGATCTGTTACCAGCAGCTGGCCTCCCACCTCATCGTAACGGAGCACGTCGCCGGTAAACCATTGCAAGCGAGCATGCTGCGGCGATTCGCGAAGAGCTGTGGCGAGCCGCTCGCCGCGAGGAATACTCACCAGTTCAGGTGGTTCTTCATCGAACCAGCTCACCAGCGCTTCGTAGTATTGATCGCCTTCAATGACAATGACTCGCCACAGCAGGCTGTTAAACGGTGTCGGCGTAGTGAACAGCTGGCTGGCCTGTATACCCTGTGCGTTCATTGCCGCTTCCACGCGCTGCTCGGCCATCTGCTTGCCAGTGAGCGTAAAGCCCAAGTAGAGCGACGACAGCAGCAGTGCGCTCGCTGCCCAGCGGGGGCTGCGGCCCGTCACACCGACGATCATGCCAACCAGCACGGCCAGCAGCAGCGGGAGGCTGTACAGAGGGTCGATGATGAACACGCTGGACCAGGCCACCGGCGGCGTGGTCAGCGGCCAGAACAGCTGGGTGCCGTAACTGGTGAAGGCGTCGAGCAGTACATGGGTCACCAGCACCAGCCAGATCGTGAGAAACAACCGCATGCCGCTGTAATTGGGATGAGGCCTTATTCGACGCGCCAGCCAAGCCAGCGCAACGGCCAGTGAACTGAGAACGAACAATGAATGGCTGAACCCTCGGTGATAGGTCATGTCGGCGATGGCATCGCCGTAATCAATGACCACATCTAGATCAGGGAGGGTGCCGAGCACTGCACCGTAGAGCAGCGCCTTGCGGCCTTGCCATCGGCCCAGCAGGGACGCCTGCACAGTGGCACCGAGAAGGGCTTGGGTTATCGAGTCCATGTGCGATTCCGTCTTTTCCGAGTGCGCTACGGTAGCCGAACCGGCTGCGCCGTGGCGGTTCCAAATCATATAAAAACATGTCCGCGAGGCTCCTGTTGTGGACAATGACCTCCGATTCCAACTGATGTAGGACCGATGCTCGACATATCCAACAACGTGCAACTAGCCGACAGCGAGATCGAAC
>Ga0208814_1001074_pt1 | contig 13626 bp, 8 predicted proteins | sample MalvirAntarct_55_FD_184253 | JGI IMG/M metagenome (GOLD analysis project Ga0208814, IMG submission 184253) | Marine viral communities from the Global Malaspina Expedition - Malaspina viral metaG Antarct_55 (SPAdes) (version 2) | ecosystem: Environmental > Aquatic > Marine > Oceanic | place: South...
TACTTAATGAGTCTCCCTTGATACAGGTAGTATCAGTACAAGAAAGAACAGGTCAAGCTGATTCATACGTTACACTAATTACAGAAAATTCTAATAATAGTGGTAAATTTGAATACATAGTTGATGAAGAATCTGATAGTATTACAAGAACAACAGGCACAGGCACTAAGAGCTGGCCTAAAGGTATGAAGTCCGTAAAGGTAACATACAAAGCAGGGTACACAAGTACCCCCGAAGATTTAAAACTAGCTATATTTGATTTAATCAAATACTACATGAAAGATGAAAGAAAAGAAAGAATGTCAATATCAGGAGCTACTGTGGAAACTCAAGTATCTTCTAGTTTATCAGGCAACATAGGATTTCCAGACCATATCAAAAGAATACTAGATATGTATAAACTATATAGTTAATGCCTTCCAAGATAACGTCTAAAAAACCAGGTAAAGGCGGAGTCTTTTCCAAGTTAGTAGACAGATTTAAAGATAACTTACTGCTAGAAACAATAGAAGTTAGAAAAGCAACAGATGCTTCGATGGTAGGTCAACTTCAACTAACAGTTGGCTTTATGAATGAGATGACTGAGTTATTTGGTAATAAGATGCAAAAGCTTATGGAAATGGGAGCGTTAAATGGAACAACAGGCTCTTATGCAGAAATATACGCATCAGTAAATGCTATTAGTAAAGAGGTGTTAGGTAAGACAGTTAATAAAGCAAGTGGATCTAATTGGGAATTTGACCACTTAGACGTAAGTACTATAGGAAGTAAACTAGTTGCTATTTACGATGCACTCACAGAGATAAAGACAGAGATAAAAAAGTCAGGAGTATCCAGTAAAAAATCAGGAACTATGACCATGACAGAAGGTGATATAAATACAATTATTCCTGAAGTACAAAGTTTAATAGGATTAGCCTCGTCATTAAAAGGACATTACAAAAGAGGCGGCGGTGGAGGATATTCACCACAAGATTTAGCAGTATTTAGAGACAAGTATCTACAAGAAATAAACTATGATTTAACAGCTGTTAAAGAACATTTTAGAGGATCTGCAGACGGCAGTGCATTAATGACAATAAGAATAGTAGATGCTAAAGCTCATAAAAATAAGAGTGATGTTGAAAGCAACATACAACACTTACTAACAAAAGCTATAACAGGTAAGTTTTCTACTGCAGTACAACAGAACAGTACAGGATTCGAGGCAAAGTTAACTAGCCTATCAAAAGAACTAGGCAGAAACGCTCATACATTAAAAGGCTCAAAGCCTCTAATGGACGAACTAGTAGATGAGGCCATGGCGATAGCAACAGGCAAGAAAAGTAAAAGAAAGGCCAGTAAGACAGTAGAGAAAAGAAGTGGCAAAAAGAAAACAAATTTAAAACAGATGAACCCAGAACAAGTTAAGCTACTAAGACAAAAAGCAGAACTTGATAAAAATCTAAAAAAGGTAGCAGCATTAGCTCTACTGAGATCAAGAGGTAAATCAGAGAAAGGAAAAGGCGGCGGTCTTAATCTTGAAAAAATAAGAGCTAATATAAATAAGAAGCTTCCTGCAGAAATAAGAAGAAATATGGGAAGACCCGCATTAACAAATAGAACAGGTAGATTCTCAAATAGCGGAGAATTAACATCATTGAGGGAAACAAAAGCAGGATTATCAGGAGAGTTTACTTACTTGCAATCTCCTTACCAAACTTTTGAGAATACAGGAGAGAGAAGATGGAGAGCAGGATATAATCCAAAACCCTTAATTGCAATGAGTATAAGAAACTTAGCAATACAGTATACTAATAAAAAATTAGTCCAACTTAGGAGAACATAATGGCATCACAGTATAGAACAGCAAGAAAAAAGATAGTAGATGCACTAGTAAATGAGATTAATGGTATTAATGGTAACCACCCCTTTAATTCTAACATATTTTTAAATGCTCATTCTAATATGGTATTCTTAGATGAGATACAAGAGTTTCCTAAAGTCTGCGTAGTAGCAGGAGATGAAACTAGAGAGTACCAACCAAACGAATTCAAGTGGAGATTCCTGAGTTTAGACATAAGAGTTTATGTCGAAGATCAGGACGACCCGCAAGAGGTCCTAGCCCTTTTATGTGAAGACATTGAAAGAGTTATAGACAACAACGATGTTTTGACTTACGATGATACTGTAAGTCCAAAACTAACAACGACTTCCTTAACTTTACAGTCGATAACCACAGATGAAGGAGTTTTAACACCCCTTGGAATTGCGGAAATCACTTTAGAGTGTAGGTATTAAACGAAATTACAAACGCTGATAATAATCTAGCGAAGTACTTTCAAAGTAAAAAATAGGAGAAAGCAAATGGCTTTAAATCTATCGAGAAATACCAAAGTATTTGTCAGTTCCGGAAACGGAGTTGGCGCTACTGGCGGAGTAAAGACCGCCCATGTAAGTACTGCGGGAACAGCATACGCTGTAGGCGATATCGTAACACTAGGAACAACTTCTAGTAGCGGTACTGGCTTTAAGTGTATAGTTCTAAGCATATCAGGAGGTTCAGCAACTGGACCTGTTGTTACTATTGGTATCCCTAATAATTTTAGGGGAGCAGCGTTCGCAGTCAATGAAACTGCAACGGAAACAGCTGTAGAAAACTTTGCAGGAACTAATAATTCCAGTGCAAGTGGCCTAGTAGTAACTGTTGATTCAATATCAGCAACTACAACAGCAGACGGCGGAAGAGCAGGAACAGGAAAGTTCAAAGGAAATGAAGTAGACGCAAATACTTTTAGAATTGGTGTGTTAGACGGATATAGCTTCTCACAAGGAAGTGACTCTACTGACGTAACAATTTCAGAAGCAGGTGCTACACCAAATAGGGGTTCAAAAAGATTCAATGATTCTTTACCACCAGCAGAATGGTCTTTTGCAACTTATGTAAGACCTTTTGTACATGGGGCAAATAGTTTCAGAGACGCAGGAGTTTTTGACTGTTGTGAGAACATACTATGGGCAGCACTATCAGGCACTGGATTACCAAGTGCATCAGACGCTTCAGGCGCAGGTGTTCAAGTAACTAGTACTGCAGTAGTTGGTTCATTATGTAAATTTGACCAATCAGACGTTCATGAACTTATGAAATTAAGTATCTATTTCGCACTAGAAAACACAACATATAGGTTAAATCAAGCACAGATTAACCAAGCAGAGATTGATTTTTCAATCGATGGTATAGCACAGATTTCATGGTCTGGTAATGCTACTACTATTGACCAAGTGTCAACTGCTATAGAAGACCCTTCGAAACACAGTATTCAAGGAACTTCAGCTGCAACACCGACTAGTTCTAGTACTGATACATTTGCGGAAACGTATAATTATGCAGATACAACTGGACCAAGTGATGCTGACTATTTAAGAAATAAACTTTCAAGTTTATACTTAGACTCAGACGCACAAGGTGGTGGTTCAACATCTAATGGTTTAGACAACAAAACTTATGATATTAATATCACAGGTGGTTCTTTAACTATTGCAAACAACGTTACTTATGTAACACCAGAAACTATTGGTGTTGTAGATAAGCCGATTGGCTCATTTACAGGTGCTAGGGTAGTAAGTGGTTCTTTAACCATGTACCTTGATACCAAAGCTAATGGTTCTAATTCGCTTCTAACTGATTTAGCTAATGCTACCGACCTTGTGACCAACGTATTTGACTTACGTTTATTCATGGGTGTAGCAGGAACTGTAGGATCAGATGGCGACGCAATGCAGGCAAACGACTTTACAGCACCAGGTGTTGAATTCAATATGCCAAAGGCTCATTTAACTGTTCCAACAGTTGAAGTAGGAGACCTTATATCAGCTTCTGTAGAGTTTGCAGCTCACGGAACTGACCTTCTGACAGGAGACGAGATGTCAGTTAAATACTTAGGAGCTACTACTCACACCCAAGCCGGTTACGCCGACACAGGTGCTAGAGCACTAGACGCTTAAGTAGAATGTCACATAGTTTTCTCAAGGAGAGTAAGCTATTTATAGTTTATGGCGGTAACAAGTATAGAATCTATACTACTACCGCCCTAAGCTTTTCCCAAACATTTGCGGAAGATTCGTACCCAGTAAAGACTTTGCACGATCAATCAAAAATGGTATCGGGAACAACTATAACAAAAGCCAATCCGGCTCAGTTTAGTTTTGAAACACCACTAACATTAGAGAAAGATGAGTCTATTGTCATGGACTTACTAACAGATATAGTTACAACAGTTGATTCTGGTATTACCACTCAACAGTTGAAATCATTCGACATGTACGTTCAGACAGGAAGCAGCACTTTTAAAACAGCAGGCTGTGTAGTGACTAGCGCGGACTTTGCGTTTAACCCTAAAGGGCAATTCAAAGTTGCGTATAGTGGACAAGGAACAAAACTAAGTAGAGTAGGAAACGAAAGTTATACCATTCCAGGAAGCCTTCAATCTGAATCTTCCACAAGAACTCCACTTCAAGTATATCCAGAAGTAACAGTAGATAGCTTAAATATGACAAGTATTATAGCAGCTACTGTACAGATACAGACGGCTGTAGATTGGACGCCCTTTGAAACATTACATAATAGTTTAGCAGTTACTAATTCAAGTAATGCTATGTTTCCTAGTGCATACACGGTAACTAATAGAATTGTCTCGGGAGCGATAACACAGTACCAAACAGATAATAATAACACACAATTTGATGATTTTAGTACTAATAGTAATATTACTATAACAGCAAATCAGATGAACGGAACGGACTTTTGGAAAATAACCTTAAATCCTGCTATGTACACTGCAAGAATGCAAACTGCAGATGTATACACACAAGTATATGATTTCCGCTCTACTGGTAATACAGCTTTAGCTACTCAAATTTCAGAATATTCATAGGAGAATATAAAACATGGAACTTAAAAGCCTATTGGTCGACACTAAGACCACTTGGGTAGAATTTCCTGGACTCGACGGATTTGAAGTCGAACTAGCAAACCTATCCCGAAAAGAACTCGTTGCACTACGAAAAAAGTGTACAAGCAATAAATTTAACAGAAAGACAAGGTCTTTTGAAGAAGTCCTAAATGAAGAGAAATTCTTAGTAGAGTTTACAGACTCAACAGTAAAAGGATGGAAAGGGTTGAAACTCAACTTCTTAGAAGATTTACTACTAGTAGATTTAAAAGGTCAAGACGTAGAATCAGAGCTTGATTATACAACAGAAAATGCTAAGCAGTTAGTAGAAAATTCCTCAGAATTTGACAATTGGCTCAATGAGGTAGTCTTTGACTTAGAGAACTTTCGTAGCGGAGGCAAAAGAGAAGTTACTGAAGAAGCTGGACCTGTGGCTTGATCACGAAGATATAGGAATGACCAAAGACCAGTACTTACGTATGGTCGAACAAACAGGGGAAGAAATAGATTGGGATAGATGCCCTCCGGAAGCGGAGGACTTCCCCCATTCAGTAACAAGAGCAGTTAATATATTTAACACTCTTGGAGACAGAGTTTATGGTGATGTAGGGTATACTGGAAAAGATTATACCAGCCTACCTCTTTTATTCAAAATTTACAAAATACAAGACGCACTAGAAAAAGATTGGTGCATGGAACTCTTAATACACTTAGATAGAAAACAATTAGTATCTTCTCAGAAGAAACTTAAACAAGAGTTAGATAGAGTTAGGAAAAAATAAAAACATGGCAGAAGGAAAAGTAGTATTTGAAGTACAGGTCACGGCAAAAGGATTAAAGCAACTCCAAGGTAGCCTCGGCGATGTAGATAAAAAAACTAAACAAGTAGATAAGTCTCAGAAAGCAGGAACAAAATCTGCAGATGGATTCCATAAAGCTCAAAAAGGTGTAGCAAGAGCTGGAATGAATGGCACTAAAGCCTTCTCAAAAATGAAAGACGGTATGACAGGCTCCTCAGGCCTTGTGGGAGCTTATGCTACTCTAGCCGCCAACGTCTTCGCAGCAACCGCTGCATTTACCGCACTGAAAAGTGCAGCCCAAATATCAGTACTTATAGAGTCATTAGAAACTCTAGGTGCTGCTTCGGGTCAAAATTTAGGAGCTTTGGCTACAAGAATTAGAGACGCAGCAGGTGGCGCTATTGATTTATCTCAAGCCATGCAAACAGCTTCAGTAGGAGCAAGTGCTGGTTTTGATACTAGTCAAATGATAGGACTAACAAAAGTAGCTAAAGCTGCAGCTATAGCTCTTGGTAGAGATGTTGGAGACGCTATTGATAGGGTAACACGTGGTGCCGCTAAACTAGAACCTGAAATTTTAGATGAATTAGGTATCTTTGTAAGAGTAGATGATGCAGCATCAGCTTATGCAGCTACTATAGGTAAGACCGCAAATTCACTAAATAGATTTGAAAAGCGTATGGCTTTTACAAATGAAATTATAGACCAAGGTACAGAAAAATTTGGTGCATTAATGAATAATGACGTAAGTTCATTTGATAAGCTAGGAGCTACTCTTATGGATTTAGGAAGAACAGTTACAGACTTCTTCAACGCAGTACTAGGTCCAATAGCTGGATTCTTCGCAAATAACCAAATAGCTCTATTAGGTTTTATGGCAATGATAACAAAAGGTATCATGTCTCAAGCTCTGCCAGCATTACAACAATTTGGTGCAAAAGCTTTACAAAACGCTCAACAAGCTTTATCAAATGCAGAAAAAGAAGAAAGAGCAAGTAACAAAATCATAACAAGTTTACAAAGAAGAGTGACCCCCCTAAAATTTTTAGGAAAAGGGTACAATGACTTAGCAAACGCAACTCAAAGAGGTGAAGGTAGTGTAAAAAGTTTACAAATATCTCAGAGAAAATTAACAGATTACATACTAGGTGCTCAGAAAAGAGTCAACGCAGGACAAGTTAAAAACATAGCACTAGTAGAAGAAAGAATAAGACTAGCTAAAGAAAGACTAGCAGTAGAACAAAAACTGTCTGGAGAGATGGGTAAATCAAATGCAAGAGGAGGAAGCGCTCCTGTAAGTGCGGCCAGTATAGACGTTAAGCAAAGTAAAAGAGAAGCATCAATATTTAAAAATTTAGAAAAAGACTCAAGTTTTAAAGGTCATATGAAAGCTCTGAAACTTGCAAATAGACAAGGAAAAAGATACAGAGTACAAAATAAAGCTCTAGCTGGCAGTAATAAAATATTTGGTAGGTCTTTCTTTGGCTTAGCAAAACCTCTAAACATGGCAAAGATAGGAATGATGTCTTTTGGCATAACTTCAAAAGTTGCTATTAAAGGAATCTTCACAGCTATACCTGTTATAGGTCAACTACTATTTGTATTAGATATGTTACTAGCAGGACTAAAGTCTATAATAGGTGCATTTGCAGGTTGGAGAGGAGAAGCTTCAGAGTTAGAAAAAACAATATCACAAACTAATTCCATGCTAGATAGCTACAGTACTAGTCAGAGTGCAGCAGCCCAAGCAACACAAACAGCAGGGCAAAGATTAAAAACAACCGCTAATGCTACTAGTTCATTAATTAGCGCAGTAGAAGAGCAACAAGAAGCTTATGCAAAATCAAATGCAGAACTTACTTTCTTTGGTAAAACAATACAGTTTATGGGAAATAGGTTTAATAAAATAGTACTTAGAATGGGTGGTGCTTGGAACAGATTTGGTAACGGTTTTATGATTGTAGTTAAGCAAACCGAGATTGGAGCTCTAAAGGTAGCTAAAAAGTTAAGCTTTTTAGTGAATGGGATTGTTAAACTAAAAAACCTTTTTAGAAGCGCAGAGAATCAGTTACCTTTGATAGATATGGCAGGATTTGATAAAGATATAGCTAAGGTGAGAGAAGAGATAGACGGATTAAGAACCCGCTATAGATTTATATTAGATGGAAGTAGTACAAAACTATTTGACAAAGAAGTACTTGCTGAAGCAGAACCAGCTCTCAAGGCTTTTGAAACTCTATTATTAAATGGCGGAGAAGCTAGTAAAGAGTTAAAAAGAGCACTGTCTAGTGACTTTGATATAAATACATTTATGACAGCTCTAGGTGAAGGTAAGAGCGTAAGTGGCTTCTTTGGGGAAGAGTTGCTAAAAAATACAAAGCTATTAAGCCTATTGAATGACCCTATTAGTGATAATCTTCAGCTAATGCAACTACTTAATATAATAACAAAAGCAGGAACCGCTACTACAACAGCACAGGGAAAAGCTTTCATAATGCTAGAGCAAACATTAAAAGAAGCCAAACAAACAATGTCAGAGTTTAACAAAACTTTAACAAATAGCTCAAAGATAGGAGAGTACGCAACTACTCTTGATGATATATCCGTAGCTATGGAAGGCATAATAGCAACTGACGGAAAGAATGGTTCTCAACAAGCAGTACAACAACTATTCGCTACTGCTGAACCAGGTTATAAAAGACTCATAATGTTTACTGATGCAGCAAGTAATGCTTCAGCAGAGTATAACAAACAGATTAAGGAAATAGAAGATTCAGGCAAAAAAGTAACAGAAGAAGATAAAATAAGAATAGCAAATGAAACTAAAATTGGAAGCATAATAGCAGACAGAGCCAAGCATGTGGCAGCTGAAGCTAAAGAGATTATGAAGTTTCAACTACTTAGTAAAGCTCAAATATCCGCACAAAACAGACAAACAGCAGTATTAAGCAAATTTCAGAAGTTGAATACTGCAGCAACATCAGCAAGAATTGATTCATCAAATAAGGCTTTAAAAATCTCCATAGCTGGACAAACATTAGAGCAAACCCTAGCAAAAGAAACTAGTGGTATTTACAATGAACAAGGAGAAATGAAAGTAACAGAAGCTGAGATGACCAAAGACCAGCTACAGGCTTATTCAAAAATTAAGGAAAATGAAGAGGCTTTAAATAAGTTAAAAGGTAAAGTTATTGAAAGTAGTGAAAGACAAGCACTAATAGACCAAGCCAAGTTAGCTTTAGATAAGAAGATACTTGCTGAAAGTATGAAACAATTTACTTTGACTCAGAGACAAATAAAAGCTGAAGAAAAACTAGGAAATGCTGGACAAGGTATGGGCGTAGCTCAGACTCCAGCTGAAAGACTAAAAGCAGAGAAAGCTATAGCAAACGAAAAAATAAGAGTTGCAACTGAAGAGAAAGCGAACTTAGCAGAAAAACAAAGAATTGAATTGATTATAATGAAAGCTAGGCTTAAAGCAGATGGGGTATCTGATAGTGATATAGAAGCTATAGAAAAGCAAGTAAAAACGCTACATAAGTCTGAAGCGACCACGGCCGCAAATAAGCTATCTGCCGTTGAACAAGAGAAAAAGCTAGTAGCTCTTTCTAAAACCAAGTTAATAAATACTGACTTACAAGGTATGAAGATACTTGAAAATGCAGACTTAATGAATGAAAGAATGAAAGGACAAAAAGGTGGAGCTTTTAGTAAAGAAAACGCAGCAGCTAATTTAGCAAACATGAATGACTTTTTAAGCCCTATGAGAGAATCTCTAAGAGAACTAGGACCAGAAGGCGAACTAGTAGCTATGGCTCAAGAAGGAATGTTAGTTCTAGGTCAGAGCTTTATGAATACTATGGAAGTATTTAAGAAAGAGGGTGCAACACCTGGAGAAAAGCTAGTAGCAGGAGCTCAGATGGCAATGCAAGCAATTAGTACTATATCAGGATTAATGCAACAAAGTGCTAAAGCTCAAACAGCTGAAATAGACAAACAAATAGAAGCCGAGAAGAAAAGAGACGGAAGTTCAAAAGGCTCACTAGCAAAAATAGATGCTATGGAGAAAAAGAAAGTACAGATACAAAGAAAAGCTTTTGAACAGAAAAAGAAAATGGATATTGCTCAAGCAGTTATAAGTACAGCACTTGGTGCTGCTAGAAGTATGGAAATGGGTGGTATTATAGGACCAGTACTAGCTGCTATGACAATTGCTATGGGTATGGCTCAGATAGCTATAATCAAGAAGCAAACCTTCTCTGGTGGCGGCTCAGGCAGCCCTCCAAAACCTTCTACAATAGAAGTAGGAAAAAGAGACAACAAAGTAGATACATCACAAGGAGCCACTGGAGGAGAAACATCTTTCTTAAGAGGTAATAAAGGTATGGGCTCAAATGCAAATAGCTTTGTGCCAGGCGGAGCAGCAGGTATGAAACGTAGCTATGCATCCGGAGGAGAGATACTAGTAGGAGAAAGAGGTCCTGAAATAATAAGACCAACTTCATCAGGATATAATGTAGTGCCTAATGATAAGATAGGTGGTGGTGGCTCTAATGTAAACTTCACAATCAATGCAGTAGATGCAGCCGGAGTAGAACAATTACTAGTAGCACAAAGAGGAAATATAATAGGAATGATAAGAGAAGCAGCAAACGAACATGGAGAAGAATTTATGGAAAATGTAAATACTAATGCTTATGGCGGGGAGTCAATCTAATGGGAGCATATACAAGTTTTCAGAATATACTACCCGATCCTAACAATAGATACGGAGAAGGTGGGCAGACAACTGGTACTACAGGGCCAGGCTTTGCTTCTATAGATTTTTCTTCCGAAGCTCCCATACAGGTATCAAGAACTAATAGTGGTCGTGTAATAACTAGATCTGCAGCAGGTCATAAATGGAGTATTAATATAAAATATAATCCAATGACCAGAGATGAATTTGAACCAATATATAGTTTCCTACTAGCACAGAAGGGCAGACTAAAACCTTTCTTCGTACAGTTACCAAATCAATACACATCAAGAAACGCCGCGTTTACTAGTTACACATCTAGTAATACTCCTACAGCAGGTACTGCTCTAAATGCAGGTAGTGAATTTATGCTACAGGCAGGCCACTCCGCAACTCAAACTACAACACCGAAGTTAGGAGACATGTTCACAATAACAGACACAAACGATAGTTTACATACTAAGTCTTACCGAGTTACTCGTGTAATGACCAATGCTGACTATCATTCAGGACTACACTCTCAGCCTACAACAGCGCAGAGAATTGTATATTTTACTCCTGCTCTACAACGCTCAGTCTCTTCAGGGGCTGGTGTTGATTATCACCAACCACTAATAAGAGTTATATTGGCAAACGATGTTCAATCATATAGTCTTGGTACTAATAATTTATACCAATTCTCACTCTCTCTAGAAGAAGCACAGGCATAACATGGCAGAAAGACTACTATCAACTGATTTAAAAAAGTTACTTATAAATAATGAGCCGTTTTCCTATTGCCATTTAATTAAATTCGAAAGACCTAGCCAGGCTTTACTGAATGGTACATTTAGTACTGATGCAATAAGATACGCGTATTACACGGATGCTACCTTTAATGTAGGATTTGACGACGGCAGTAAAAACATGGACGGCAATGCAAATGGCAATCAAGTATACATAGCTGATAAAGTTTTACAAGTAGGCACATATTCTGAAACAGTAGAAGCTAGAGCTTCTGGAATGTCACTAACGTTTTCTGCTGAAGCCCTAGGCTCCTCAGTAGTAAATAGTGCAATAACAGCAAATGCAAGTGCTAGTACTATTACTGTTCCTTCTCATATAGATATGGTAGAAGAAGGATTCAGAGAAGGAGATAAAATACTAATCACGGGTGGTACTATGAATGGTAAGTTCTATAGAATCACTGGAATGAAAACAAATAATACAGTAATATCTTTAGCAGTTATAGATCATGCTGTAGCGAATCAAAGTGCAGGTACAGCTATAACAATAGCGTTAGCCTCCGACGAACTAAAAGGACCTTTAGGTGAAATTAATGATGGTTCTCTAAAGTCGTACCATAATAGAGAAGTATTCATATACAAAGCATTCCTAGACCCAGACACAGGAGTAGGTGTTGGAAGCCCTGCCTTAATATTTAAAGGAATAATTAATGCAACTTCTATAGAAGACAAACCAGGTGCCTCATTACAAGTTAAATGGAATCTTACTAGTCATTGGGGAGATTTTGCACAAGTAAAAGGCAGAATGTCTAATGATAAAATACATAGAGCAGCAGATGCAAATAATAGAGGACAACCTCTTGCAGCTATAAGACCTGAATATGCAAATGATTTAGGCTTCATGCACGCAGAACAAACAACAAATATTTTAGCTACTTATACTTCTATTGAGCAAGAGCAAAGATACAAAATGAAGAAGAAGTGGTACGGTAAAGTAAAGATGACTTCTTACATGGAAGATGTTGAAGTTGAAAATGATGTAAATCTTAACTTCTCTTTACAAGCTTCGTTCTTACCTATAGTATATGGGGTAGATAGAGTAGCAGGTAAACCTATATTTGTAGACACAAAATCAAATGACTCAAACAATATCTTTATAGCTTATGCAATCTCAGAAGGAGAAATAGCGGGCTTATTTGATTTATATATTGATGGAAGTCCTTTAGTATGTATAAACAAAGAAGATTCAGATGATAGAAATGATGCAAGTGGAGCAGCAAAAGAAAATGTTTCAGTATTCTGTAGAGGTAGACAAGACTTAGGAACTACACTAGGTGGCATAAAGAAATCAGGTAGTGGAGTAAGTGGTTCTACAGGAACAAATTATGGTTATAATAATGGATTCAAGGGGTATGGAAGAGCTGGGTGGGATCCAACCGATGAGTACATAGATGAATTTTTAGGGAAGTACTACACTACTAACAGTAGCATTAGTGGTTTAAACGTTTCAGCAACAGACGCAAACGGCTCTGGTGTAATACATGAAGAAACAATAACATTAAGTAATCCAAATGTAATGCAGTTAACTTTGCATACAGGTAAAAGAGACCAAAGAGCAGACGATACTTTAGTATCTATAGCACAGAGTCCAGGATTTAAAAGACAAAATGATTACTTCACAGGAGACTTCGAGTATTGGAGTCCAAACCATAGACTACTAGACACAGCATATGTAGTACTAGATTGTGAAATTTCAGATGATGCAACAACTGTACCTGAGATAGAGTACGTTGTAAGAGGAAAAGAACTATCTTCATATAACTATGATTATAGTTATGACCATTCAGGAGCAGGAGGCCAGGCGGCTACAAACTTCAATGTAGGTGATGTAGTAGACTTAAAAAGAACAGATACAAATGCTGCTATAAACGATGATGTATACATTATTGATAAATGGACATTTGTAGACTCAGACAAAAATGTAAGACAAAGATTCAGATTTAGTACTGCACCAAACTTAACATACGTAAATGGCGTACCAGCTATTACTGCTTTCTACATGACGGATGGCACAAACAGATGGGACATGGTAACCTATAATAATGTAGCACACACAGGAACAGTTCCAGCAACTCTAAGTATAGATGTTACAGTAAGTGCACCTTCTGGCAATCCTATGACAGTAGCCACAGGCACTAACCCAGATTGGTTAGTAGGCGGTTACTTAGACTTTAATGGTTTATATAACTTTGCGTTTACAGACGTAAATGAACCTTACTTCGATAAAACTTTCGGATTAGATTTTACTAGTACTACAGGTACTCATACAGGTGGAAATTCTAATGGAGTTACAACAGGAACAAAAACAATAGTATCAACAGATAGAGTAAAATTAGCTTCAAACGCTAGTAGTACAAATAATGCTTACAATG
>Ga0208814_1001076_pt1 | contig 13594 bp, 11 predicted proteins | sample MalvirAntarct_55_FD_184253 | JGI IMG/M metagenome (GOLD analysis project Ga0208814, IMG submission 184253) | Marine viral communities from the Global Malaspina Expedition - Malaspina viral metaG Antarct_55 (SPAdes) (version 2) | ecosystem: Environmental > Aquatic > Marine > Oceanic | place...
GTACAGGAGAGTATTTTGTACTTCAACTCTATCGAATGCTGCAGAATCAATGCAAACTGATCGTAATCGATGAAATTGATATTTCCCTAGATGCATCAGCTCAAGCAAAATTAGTGGAAGAACTCAGAACGCTTTGCCAACTAATGGAATCAAATATTGTTTTCACTACGCATTCGTTAGCACTTATGAAAACATTACAACTTGATGAACTCTATTACTTAGATAACGATAATACTCATTCGAGTGTAATTAATGTCTCTTACAACTACATAAAAAGCATCTTGTTTGGATTTCAAGGCTACGATCGATACATTTTAACTGAAGATGCAGTGCTTAAGTCTTATATCGATCATATTTTAAGCACACAAGGCAACTTTCGACCCTGTAATTTTATTGTAATCTACATAGGTGGCGGAACAAACACAGTCAGCTTAATGACCAGAAACGACACAGCAAACTTTCTCACCGAAAGTCAAAATGTACTCTCTATTTTAGATGGTGACCAGCAAGGGCTTTCTTACTGTGAGTCCAATAGTAGAGTGGTATTTCTCCCATTTAGAAATATTGAGCATGAAGTGGATAATCAATATCAACGTACCCATCTTTTCCCCGATATTGGTAACTACAACGGCAACAAAGACCTTTTCTACAAACTAAAGAACAAAGGTCGAATGACACAAGAAAAAATATTCCAAACTATCAATCAAGCAAATGCAACCAAAGTTAAGGAGTTTACAGACCGATTAATCTCTTTCCTCAACGATGGCCACTCAACCCTTTGATGCTTTAGCAGATGCGTGGTAATTGTTCCCTGAAATGTTATTGCAGAAAGGCAAGCCAGTCCGTTGAACCCGCAAGCTGCATCATTGCCAAAAGAACGACTCCATGTCATGACAATCGCCCTCCTTCCCGTCGACGCCTAGCCTTACGATGAATTACAAAACCCTGTTCTGATCGAGCATATTGATCGGGTTAGCTGCGCTTATAATCATGCTTTCGGTGGGCTACCTTCACAACCGTCACGACAAGCAGTTCATATTCCATCTCATATATGATCCGGTACAGGCCGCCCTGCCGAATCCGGTAACGTTCTTGCCCTGACAGTTTTTCGCTGTCAACCGGGAGAGGATTTTCCTGCAGCTTTCTTGTGCGCTGAAGAATGCGGGCAACATCTTTATTTGGAATTGAGCGAAGATCCTTTGCAACCGACTTCTTAAAGACAAGCTTATATTTTGCCATGAGCCTTCAAGTCGTCCAGCAAGGCTTCATAACTCATTGTTGGCTCGGAAACGCGTTCCTCGAACGCTGCCAAATCTTCCTGATCGTCAGCCAATGCTGCACGAACAGCATCGTTAACAATGTCTGACAGGGAGCGGTGCGTATGGGCTGCCTTTAGCCTCAGTGCTGCGTGCAACTGAGGGTCAAAATATATCGTAGAACGCTTTGATGTCTCGTTCATTGGGCTCTCCAGTCATTATGATGACAAAACATCATATCGCCATAACGTCACAACGTCAACGACTATACGATTTGAAGCTCTTGAAGCTCAATAACTGGTATCTGAAGCTGCTGGAAGAACTCTATCACGGGTCCCTAGACGTAGCAGTTCAGCCCTGGAGCTCAGTCATACCCGTACTTTCTTATTCCATGTACAATAACCTTTATATCTTTTTACCCATATGGAAAAGTGAGTAATTAAATGAGCACAGTGATACCTGTGATTCTCTCCGGTGGTTCCGGCACACGACTTTGGCCACTTTCCAGAAAACACTACCCCAAGCAGTTTCACAAACTCAGTGGCAGCGGCTACACCTTGATTCAGGACACCGCGTTACGGGTTAAGCATCTGGCACCGCCGATTGTGGTCTGCAATGAAGAACACCGATTTATGCTGGCGGACCAGCTGCAGCAAATCGGCAGACAACCCGCCGCGATATTGCTGGAGCCGGAGGCGAAAAACACGGCACCGGCCATTGCGCTGGCGGCCCTGAAGGCCCAAGAGATTGATCCTGACGCCATTATTGCGGTCTTCCCAGCCGATCATGTCATTACTGACACCGATGCGTTTAACCAGGCACTGAACATAGCTTTGGCTGCTGCAGAGAAAGAAACCGCACTACTGACCTTTGGTATCGTCCCCACGCACGCGGAAACCGGTTACGGTTATATTGAAACCACGGGCTCAACCAGCGATGGCGATGTCTGTGCCGTAAAGCAGTTTGTGGAAAAGCCCGACCTGGCTACGGCGGAATCCTACCTGGCCAGTGGCAATTATTACTGGAACAGCGGCATGTTTGTGTTCAAGGCTGCAGCGTTTCTGGAAGAGCTGGCGAAATACAACGAGGCGATACTCCGCCACAGTCAAGCCGCCTATCAGCGTGCCGTGACAGATCTGGATTTTACTCGTATTGATAAAGACGCCTTTGCTGATTGTCCCTCGGATTCAATCGACTACGCCGTCATGGAGAAAAGTGACCGGGTGAAAGTCGTTGCACTGGATGCCGGCTGGAGTGATATCGGCAGCTGGCGGGCCATCTGGGACATTCTGGAAAAGGATAGCCAGGGTACCGCCGCAGTCGGTGATGTCATCAACATCGACACCAAAGACACCCTGATCCACAGTCACGTTAAAAACAAACTGGTCTGCACCATCGGCCTGCAGGATCTGGTGATTGTTGATACACCGAATGCCCTGCTGGTCGCGCAGAAAGACCAGGTGCAGGACGTCAAAAGCGCTGTACAACAAATCGCAGACGATGATCGCGAAGAACACCTCTTTCACCGCGAAGTCCACCGTCCCTGGGGCTGCTATGACTCCATCGATTTTGGTGAGCGATACCAGGTCAAACGCATTACCGTCAAACCTGGCGCTTCCCTGTCATTGCAAAAGCACCATCACAGAGCCGAGCACTGGGTGGTGGTCACCGGCACCGCGGAAGTCCAGATTGGTGACAAGGTGAGTATCCTGTCAGAGAACGAGTCCGTGTATATCCCGCTGGGAGAGATTCATCGACTGACGAATCCGGGCAAAGTGCCATTGGAGCTGATTGAGGTGCAGAGCGGCAGTTATCTGGGTGAGGACGATATTGTCCGGTTGCAGGATAATTTTGGGCGAAGTTGAGCGTACGGCTCACTGGGTTAACTGGCTTGAGTCAATGACATCATCCCATGACAACCCCCCTCCTTCCCGTCTATACTGATGGCATGAGCACACACCTCCCACAAGACATACGCTGGCAACAGCGATATAAGAATTTTCAGCGAGCCTTCCTGCTGTTAAGGGAAGCGTTGGAAAAAGAGCCGGAGACCCTTAGCCAACTGGAAAAAGAGGGTATTATTCAGCGCTTTGAGTATACCTTTGAACTGGCATGGAAGGTGTTGAAAGACAAAATGGAGTTTGATGGCCTGGAGATCAACCAGATATCACCCAAAGCGGTGGTAAGGCAGGCATACGCTGCCAAATATCTGGATGACGCCGACACCTGGTTGCGCATGATCGGCGACAGAAACCTCATGAGCCACACATACGATTTCAGCAAGTTTGAAGCCGTCATCATCACCTTGCGCGCAGAGTATCTGCCTATGCTCGATGACTGGTATCTGAAACTGCTGGAAGAACTCAGTTACGGGCAAAAGGTACCCACCACGCACGCAGCGATATCGATATCGCACTGATAGGTGAAAACCTGAACCGCTTCGATCATGGACGGACTACACGCTATGCTTAACGTATGGCATCATACAATTCTGTATTTTGTGCACTCTCACGGGTCGCGACCTTATCTGGCACTGGCTGTCTTGCTGGCAGCCATCTTATCTGTCAGCTCCGCCAGCAGTCATGCGGCGGTCTTGCCCGACACCCCGAATCAGCAAGCTCCCGAAAATCACGGCCATTTGCCGGCACTGGGAATACACAGCACGTTTGGTCGCTGGGTTGATACGGTCTATCTGCGTTACGACGCAACAGGTGCACACCCTGATTACACCGATAACGCCTTGATGCTGGAGCTGATACGAGAATCCGCTAACCGCTGGGAACGCGTCTCCGGCATCCGTTTTGATGTTGCACTGAAAGATGATGTCGCGCCACGTTCGGGAGAAGTCCCGGTCAGGTGGGAGCATGCACCTGACGAAGGGTGGGCCGGACGTGCTGGCCCTGACTATGGGTCATACGACAACAAGTTGGGTTATATTCCGTACGCCGGTGGCTCAGTGAGCCTGAACAACACAACAGAATGGTATAATCTTCGATCCGGGATGTTAAGAACCCTGACTCACGAGTTGGGTCATTTGATTGGCCTGGGGCACTCTGACAACCCCGACTCCATGATGTTCGCCAACCCCTATAACCAACTGCAATTTCCAGCCAGGGATGACATTCGGGCGGTGCAGACGCTATATGGCCCACCCGATCAGCCAGTTTCTGAATGGGCATTCACACCGCCACCCGCATCACCGGCCGACGGCAGCGCTCCTCGCGTAGAGGCTGAGATTGCCAAACAAGTACAACATGCCGGCTTCGATGGCGCTATTATCACCAGGGTCGACGAATTCATGGCTGACAACACTTCTCTCTACCTGTCTGGCAGCCTGAGCTACCCATCTGACGATATCAGCCAGCGTCCAACTCTCTATATGCACCTGGTGACCCCTTCAGGTCAATTGCAGCGCAGTCGTGAGCTTACCTATTCGCCCTGTGGAGAATACCAACAGTGCCGAACCACATTCTGGATCAGCAACGCATCCGATCTTAAAACCCAATCCGGTCTCTGGCATGCCTACCTGACGGCCGGGCATCCGGGCGACCCTGACTACCATCTGCTGGGCAATACGTCCATACTGGTGGATTCCTGGAATGACTACAACCGCCCGCCTGAGGCTCGCCTCCAGATAGAGCCCAGCCCTTCTGACAAGTCAATACGGGTGAGAGTCATTGTCAATGATCCCGAAGGCGATAATGTAACGGTTGGCTGGCATTTACCCAGGCCACGAGCTGACTGGGATGCGGACGGTATTCTGGACAACCATGTGTCAGAAACTTTGAGACAGGAGATGCAAACCGAGTGGCGCCAAATTACCTTCACCGGTAACGATGATCGTGAATTCTTCATTCATGTCAACGATGACGGCCACCGCTATGGGAATGCCGGCAATAGTGGCGGCGCCGGGCGCGGGTTTCAGACCCTGCTGCGGGTGTCGGTGACCATCCCGGAATCGGGCCAGGTCACGGCAGAATACACATCCTCCCATGTTCCTGCGACAAATGATCGCTGGCTGTCACGTATCAACGGTATACGGCCCGAACCTGCATACGAACTGCCCTATCAGCGCATTGGCACTGTCAGCAGCAGTGCCGAGCGGCTGTACAGCTGCGTGCTGATCACCACCAACGGACAACCTGCCCCGGGTTTCAACGGTGAACAGGACGTCACTTTTGCCATCACATCCCTGGCTCACGGCTCGCTGCGCCTTATCGCTTACCGTGATGCCGAACCGGTGTTTTTCAAGATAGTTGACACCTTTTTCTTCACGCGGCCTGTTTCTCCGCACTGATAATCTGATCGTCTCTTTCCGGATTCAAACACACTGCTCCGACCGGCGTACAGTTCCTGGTTGGTCGACTACCCCAACGTGACGGCGTATTCAGTTTTGCTCGCTCCAGGATCTCTTTACGATTGTTCAGTATCGTCTGATCCTGACCACTGTGCCGCTGCTGCGGTGTCACAAACCGGATCTTGCTGTGCTTGTGTTCATGGTTGTACCAGTAGATAAACCGTTCAACCCATTGCCTGGCTGCTGTCAGATCCACAAACCCGTTTGACGGCCACTGTGGTCGGTATTTCAATGTTCGGAACACCGACTCTGCATAAGCATTGTCGTTGCTCACTCGCGGCCGGCTGTACGATGGCATCACGCCTAGCTCTTCCAGTTTTATTTTCAGTGTCTGAGACTTCATTGGCGAACCATTGTCGGAGTGCAGAACCAGCGGCGTGTTAAAGCACTGCTCACTTAAAAGTGAGCGCTGCAATAGTGCTGCCGCATGCTCACCGCATTCCACCTCATACACCTCGTAGCCAACGATTTTCCGGCTGTACACGTCCATGAACATGTACAAGTAGAAAAACTGACCACGGACCTGGGAGGCGAGATAGGTTATATCCCAAACCCACACCTGGCACGGCGCTCTGGCAATATGTGTGCTCAGTGCCGTTTTACGTTGCGGCGCATGTGCCTTGCCTCTGTGGTGTAGCTGTCCTTTTTCTTTGAGCACCCGATAAAACGAGGACTCCGATGCCACATATACGCCCTGGTCCATCAATGCCGGTACGATCTGCGTCGGTGCCAGGTCTACAAAGGCCGTCAGGTTGCACAAATTTACGATCTGCTCTTTTTCCTGGTCACTGAGCTTGTTCGTCGGCGCTGGCCTCATGGCTTCGGGGCGCTGATCGGCCTGAACCTGACCGTCCTGATACCAGCGTCGGTAGGTACGAAGGCCGATCTGCGCCTCAGCACAGGCCTTGTGCAGTCGCGCGCCGCTGCCTACTGCTTCGTGTATCAATTCTATAATAATCAGGCGCTCTGGCAGCGCGGTCAGTCGTCCGCGTCGTTGTTCTCCCAGAGCGCATCCAGCTTTTTTCGCAGCACCAGCAGCGCCGCGGTTTCTGCCAGTGCTTTCTCTTTACGGCGCAGCTCCTTCTCAAGCTTTTTGATCTGCTGCTTATCCGCCTTTGACTGCTGCTTGAGCGTTTTATCCTGCTGCTCGGCACTTTGGAACCCGGCCAGCGAAGCTTCTTTCCAGGCCTTTACCTGCTCGACGAACAGACCTTTCTGGCGACAATACTCATTAAGCTGAGCCTCGCTCATCGTGGCTGTTTCTATCACCGTGGCCAGCTTTGCTTCAGCTGACCACTGGTCTGTGTTATTTGGTTTGGGCCCCGGCACGGCGCGTCCTCTTAATCTGGCTTGCTTGCGCCAATTATAAAGGGTTGCTTCGCTGATGCCTTCAACTTTTGCCAGATCCGATACCGTCATGTTGTACGGCGGCAGTAACCGGCTCAAAACTGCTTCCTTACGCTCCTGTGAAAATCGCGCCACTCATATTCTCAATCCGCCCATCTGGTAAAAGTAGATGGTGTCAACTATCCTGCCAGAGCGGGGAAGCTAGTGAAGCTGTAATACCTGAAGACGCGGATGAGCTAGAGTTTACCAAAGTCAGTATCTATATGCCTTTACCTAGGAATCAAACACTAGTGGAGGGTGGTTTAGCCGCCGCTGTTCTTGTTGGTTCAGAATTCCTGGTAGACGCGAATATGGTGTGGACTGACGGCACAAACATGGCAAGTGTTGTTAGCGTCGACGATGCAATTATTAGAAAAATAAGCGGTAAAATACTTGATGAGTTCAAGCAAATTACCCCCGTTTATACTTACTCTACAAGGTTTCAAGGTGTAGAGAAAAAACCTGAGCTGGGTATGCATTATATTGAATACAGCAAATCAATTAGTGATACCGCTAGAGCTAGATTACAAATGTCTGCCATCAAAGGTGATTACACTCGAAATATAGAAATATCCGTGCCTTGGGAAGATGTAGATCAGTTTTTTTGGTATAGGCTAAATCATGTTTTGCCTGTTGAAGGTGAGTTTGAAGAGATTATTGAGAAATTAAAGGTTTTTTGGAGAAATAATAGCCAATAAATAATTTCGGAAGGAGAAATGGATGCCTTATGACTACCACCAAATGTAATAAGAATTGTGTTAATTCGCCAAATTAGAAAGTGTGCTTCAATCAGAGTGGAAATCTGATCAATTTGAGTCTGAATATAAAGTAGCAGTTTAAACCCGGTTGTCGAAATCTTGCCCGGTTGTTCGACTAGAGAGAGCAGCCCACGCTGCCTTTCTAATAACAACCTGGAGAAGATACGTATGTCCCGTATGATTTTCGTCAATCTGCCCGTCGCTGATCTGAATGCGTCAATGGCTTTTTATAACGCACTGGGCTTTGAGAATAACCCGCAATTCACGGATGAGACGGCGGCCTGCATGGTCTGGAGTGAAACTATCCACGTCATGCTGCTGACCCATGACAAATGGCGAGGATTTACCGATCGCCCCATTCCACCGACCACATCGAGTGAAGTCATGCTGTGCATTTCCTGCGATGACCGCGAAGGCGTCGATGCCATGAACACCGCAGCAGGCAAGCACGGTGGCACCGCTGATGTCAGTCCTATGCAGGATCATGGTTTCATGTACAGCCGCATGCTGGCTGACCCGGATGGTCATATCTGGGAGCCTATGTGGATGGATATGTCGGCAATGCCTGCGGCTGAGTAGTCATATCACTGTCACACGCTGGACATGATCCGTCTGGTACCTTCTGCCTAATTCATTATGGGTCGCTGTAAAGCAGCGATTGTCAAAGCAGGTAGAAGTAAAGTGATGAGATTAGATCGAACCCGTGTGCTAAAACAGGTCTGTTTTTCAGTGGCGTTGCCGTTATTCGCGGCAACTAGCATGTCGGTTGGCGCTGCACAGGAAGCTGAAGTGGCGCCTAGCCTGAACTGGCTGGCCTATCGCGTCAGAAGTGACGCCTCTGTGGCGTTGAATGCCGACGCAGGCTGGGCTGCTGCTGAAAACACCATGACGGCATTGCACTACGACAGCCCTTTCAGGCTGCGTGTACAGGTCCTGGCCAGCGAGGTGACAGCAGACGGTCATCAAATCAGCCTGCAATACCGGGCGAATGATGATGCCTGGCAGCCGGTCGGCTACGCGCACTTCCCTTACCCTTCACTAGCATCGCCATTAGTGTCCATCATCAAAACTGATGCGTATCAGTCGGGTGATGAAACCACACGTCTGCTGGGCGAAGCCACCCAGGACTGGGATGATGGCCTGGGACTAAACGCTGAAGTCGCCACTCCGGTCTGGCGTGAAACCGGTAATGCACTGGAGTGGGAGTGGCCACTGGTGGTTCGCCGCTTCTCGGATGGCCCGACATTTTCTGAAGACGGGCTGTCTGTGGACCTCCGTCTGGTCAATGGACTCGGTCAGCCACTGGCGGGTGTTGAGCCGCTGCAACTGACGTTGTCGGCGGAGCCCGGTCACCTGGGCGGCACATTTATTGAAACGCCAGGACGTATCGGCCCTTACCAGACAGGAAATGGTTCGCTGTATTTCTTTATGGAGCCCACGGAAACGGATAACCGTTTCATGGCCATGATCTCGACGGATTACGGCAATAGCTGGCGTGAAGTCGATGGTGAGAACCGGCCTGACGCCGATGATCTGGAAGGCGTGGCTGCTGCCCGCCATGGCGATGTGATCCATCTGATTCACCAGCAAAGTGAGGAAGTCTTTTACCACGCTTTTGATCTGTCTGCTGGCGCTGCCGGGCAATGGCTGGTCAATAGTGAATCGATCGCACAGCCAGCTGAACCACCAACCCAGTATGCTGACCTGATTGCGCGCCAGGATGGGTCGCTGGTGGCATTGTATGCGGGTGATCACAAGCTCTTTATGCAGTTCCGCGATGTGCATGGTAACTGGACTGAGCCCGGCGAGCTGGATACCGACATGGCCCCTGATTTGTCAGGACCGGTCATGGCAGTCGGAGACGATGGTCAGGTAACGCTGGCATACACGTCGCTGGATGGTCAGGGCTTTGTCCGCCACCTGCGTGCCGACAACACCCTCACCGATCGTCAGCAGATTTCATCTGACCTGGGCACACGAGATATCGATAATGGTGCGATCGCACCGCTGGTTATCGATCCTGAAACTGGCGATAGCATCATTGTTTACCGTGAAAGTGATGGCATGTTGTATGAGCGTCGTCTGTCTCATGATGGTGAGCTGTCAGCACTTGCCAAAATCTCAGACATGTCGGTGGTGACAGGTGCTGTGGATTCCGAACAGGTCGGGGCAGACCTGATTTATCACAATGGTGTGCTGCACTTGCTGTTCATCGAAGAAGCCTCGCGTGACATCTATCATACCCAATCCAGTGAGCCTGGTGTCTGGCAGCAGCCGATGCGTGTCGTTGACAACATTCAAGGCGGATGGGTGCGCGGTTCCGTTCACCTGAACCAGGCAGGCGAACCAGTCTACGGGTTTGTCTATGATGCTGGCTCAAAAGGTGGTTCAGGGTTCAATCGCTACATGGCATTACCACTGAACTAAACCACTGAGCTAGCCTGAAACTACTCCAACAGGGTTGTTGCTGCGACTGTGACAGCCCTGTCACTGAACGATCACATCTTTGTCACTGAATCGACACCTCCTGCCACTAGTATCGCCGTCGAATAAGAACCGTATTTTCATACTGAATTATCGAGGCTATACATGACTATCGAGCGACGAGATGAATCCCAAGCCATCCGCCAGGGATTTGTAAAGAAGCAACTGGTACGCGAACTTGAGCGTGTCAAAAAGGGAGCTGTTACCCTGGCATTTGTTTTGGGAGCCTCACATGCTGCTGCGCAATCCGGTGAAGGCTCGCTCACAGGTCGTGTCTCGGAATCAGGGTCAGGCCGTTCGCTGGAAGGCGCTATCGTGACTATCTCCGATGCGCGCTATCGTGACTATACCGATGCCAGTGGCCGCTTCTCGATCACCGATATCCCACCGGGTGAGTACGAGGTTGTGATTACTTACGTAGGTCTGCAACCAGAGCAGGGAACAGTAACCGTACAGGCTGACCAGACGACGACATTCAATATGGACCTGGATCGCCAGGAAGGTATTGAAATGATCACTGTGCGTGGCATGCGCACAGGTACAGATCGCGCCATCAACGAACAAAAGACTGCTGCCGGTATTGTTAACGTGATCTCGGAAGAGTCCTTTGGCGCCATGGTTGATGGCAACATTGGTCAGGCCATGCAACGTCTTCCTGGTATCAGTGTCGACCTGGACCAGGATGGCTCGCAGGGCAGCATCAATATTCGCGGTGTCTCCGGCGAATACAACTCGGTGCAGATGGACGGCAATCGTGTGCCTTCCTCTGGTGGCAGCAACAGCTTTAACCCGCGTCAACTGGCGGCGGATGGTGTGACCAAGATTGAAGTGATCAAGGCACCGACACCGGATCGTGACGGTGATGCTGTTGGTGGTATCGTCAACCTGGTGTCTCGCAGCGCTTTCCAGCGCCAGGGCCGACAAATGAGTGTTGATCTGTCAGGACAGCTTAATGAAGAGCCTGGTAACTGGGGGCAGTCCGGTACGTTCTCTTACTCAGATATTTTCAGCGTTAACGGTGACCAGAACAATCTGGGTGTCAGTCTGACGGTAAGCAGTTATGACACGGACCGTTATTCACGTAACGCAGACCAGGACTGGGTCCAGGTCTCACCAGAAACAAACCCTGAACTGAAGCTGGGGGCTTATGGTGGTGACCCGGTCTGGTTCATGGAGTCGACTCACTTTGAGCACGACACTCGCGAGACCAAAACCAATACCGTCAGTGGCTCCATTGATTATCGCATCAGTGAAGGTAATTCATTTTACTTGCGGCCAATGGTCAGTACTTACTCGCGCCAGGGCAATAAGTATGAAACGGATATCGACATTGATACTGCCTTTGGCAATGACGCCGATGGCGACAAAACCTATGCTGAGCTGACGCCAAGCTACGGTCGTGGCACGGCTGACAGTGAAGGCTCGCGCGGCTGGATTGGTACGCTGGAAGATCAGGACAATACGCTGTATTCCATCTCGGCCGGTGGCAGCCATGAGAATGATGCCGACGTACTTACCTACGACCTGTCTTACTCGAGCAACAAAAGCGAGATTCATGACGACAGCGAAATGAATATGTTGATGGAACCGGATGATCCCTGGTTCATCTTTGAATATGAAGTGTTCGATCCAAACGGTGATATCCGCGTTGATGTAATCAATGGTGTTGACTCAACGGATCTGAGTCTGATGACCGAAGGCGAGCTGGAAAAAGTCTACGGTGAAAAAACGGAAGATGCTTTCAGTGCGCGACTGGACTGGGAGCGTAACTTCGCTCTGGACAGTGGCGCTTTCACCTTCAAAACCGGTGCTAAATATCGCCTGAGTTCACAGACACGGGACCTGACAGTTAATTTGTATGAGACAGATGACGCTTTCCCGTATGCCCAGGTTCTGACACCAACTGATGAAGTGATTTTCCGCAAGCCCAAGTACTTTGATGTGCAGCCTCAGGTCGGCCTGGCCATGCTGCAGAGCAATCCTGAGCTGTTTGAGTTTGTTGAAGATGACTCGCTGGAAGACAGCAACGTGGAAGACTACGATGCGGAAGAAACCATTTCTGCTGTCTATGCCATGGGTACCTTTGAAACTGGCATTCACACCATCATTGGTGGTCTTCGCTATGAGCGTTACGGCTGGGATAACGAAAACAAGGTGGTCAGTTACCTGAATGACGTGGCCAGTGTGACGCCAGTGTCGCGCAGTGATTCACACGGATTCGTGTTGCCAGGTTTGCACCTGCGTCATGCGCTGAGCGAAAACCTAATCCTGCGTGAAAGCTATAACCGCAGTTATGCGCGTCCGCGACTGAGCGAGCTGTCTCGTGGTCGCTGGGTGGATGATGAAGGTAATATCGAAGACGGTAACGCCAATCTGCAACCGGCGATCTCGGATAACTTTGACGCACAGCTTGAGTACTACACAGAGCAGGGCGGCCTGTACTCGGTGGGTGTGTTCTACAAGGATATTGCTGACTTCACTTATACCGAGACCTACGAGTTCAATGAACTGGGCAGCGATGGTATTCCAATACCAGTGACCAATGGCGATTTTGAGTATGAGCGTCCGGTTAACGGCACTGATGCCAAGAACTATGGCATTGAGCTGATTGCCCGGCAGAACCTGTTCTTCCTGCCAGGCGCGCTGCAAGGCCTGAACGTGGCACTGAGCACGACACTGACTGAAAGTGATGCGAACTACCCGAACCGCACAGATGGTCGTGATCTGCCGCTGGAAGGCTTCTCAGAGCTGCTGTACACCGTCACACTGGGGTATAACTGGGGCGGATTCAGTGCTCGTATCGACTACACCTATCGTGATGACTATATCGAAGGCCTGGGTGGCGATATTGAGAGCGATGAGTTCTATGCCGCCGAAGATCGTGTTGATGCCGAGATTCACTACAGTGTTTCCGACAGCCTGCATGCCTTCCTGACGGGCAGCAACCTGACAGATCAGCCACAGGTCTCCTATCAGGGCTATGCGCCCTTTGTGGAAGATGCCAGCTTTGCCGGCCGCAAGTACACCATGGGACTGCGTTTCGAGTTCTGATCAACTTAGATGCCCTGCAAGGTTTTACGGCCTTGCAGGGTGTTCCTCTTTGTTATCCTTCCTGCTTACCAACCCGCTCTCACTCAACCCCTTGCACGCCTAAAGAGGTTTGAAAACATTTCGCTGATGCTTGCAGAGTGTCGGCTAGCCTTTTGGCCACTTCAATGCCATTCAAAAAAGCGGTATAAAAGAATCAGGTTTGCTGTCTTGACCCTGTATGACTGGCAATAATCATTCACTCAAATAAGGAGTGTCACATGAAGTGGTATCTTGAGCCGTTTAACAAGTACGCAACATTTACC
>Ga0208814_1001077_pt1 | contig 13586 bp, 9 predicted proteins | sample MalvirAntarct_55_FD_184253 | JGI IMG/M metagenome (GOLD analysis project Ga0208814, IMG submission 184253) | Marine viral communities from the Global Malaspina Expedition - Malaspina viral metaG Antarct_55 (SPAdes) (version 2) | ecosystem: Environmental > Aquatic > Marine > Oceanic | place: South...
TATCTGATCAAGCATTGGGAGCAATAATGATTGCACTGCAAAATAGTCTTTTGCATCAAGTTGATATTGTACCTATTCTTAAGAATCTTAAGTTGACTGTACACTCAACTGAAGGTTTGATCGTGGTAAATCCGCCTATAATGCGGACACAAAAGTCTCAAATGCCTGACACATTTGAAACGAGTCAACAATAATGCCCAAATATTCATATGCATGTAATACTTGTAAAAGTGAATATGAAATTTGGCATGGAATGACTGAGGAGCACACACACTGCGAAGTATGTGAGGCTCCTTCTGTCGTCCGTATTCCTGCCTTACTTGGGGAAGTAAGGATCAATAATTTTAAGAATAAGGCTGGAGATGTCGTTAATAGAACGATAGAAGAGTCTAAGCAAGAGATTAAGGAATATAAAAGTTGATGGAATTCGCAACTCATCTTAGAGCAATAAACAAAGTCGAATCTTTTTACGGAGATCCGACTATAACATCACTCATTGAGCACATGAAGAAATTAGCAGGTGACATTGAGGAATATGCCAAAATCTTGGTAGTATTCGAAGACGATATTCAGGAGGAAGAAAATGATGTCAGAAAAGAAGAAGCGTAAACCTAGGACTAAGAGGATGTACTTTACCAAAGAGCATGAAAATGCAATCATTGAGTATAATATTTCCACAAGTTTTAAAAGAAAAACAGAACTATATGAATCTTTAATCCACCCTGCTCTAGACGAGATGGTGGATAAAATTGTATATACGTATAAATTTACTTCGCTACCTAACATTTCAGAACTACAGTCTGACTGTAAAGTTATGTTAGTTACAATTTTACATAAGTTTAAGCCAGAGAAAGGGCACAAAGCCTTTTCATATTTTAGTGTGATCACTAAAAACTGGTTTATTGCACAAGTCAAAAAGAATAACAAAAAGAACTCTAGAGAAACATCTTTAGAGAGCCAACTAGAGAATGGCTATGAGCCCGGCGCAGAAGATCCTTATCATAGTTTGAAAGAGAGACAAGAATTCATGATGCTATTGAAAGAAGAGATCTCTTCGTGGGAAACCTCCTCCATGCGTCCAAATGAAAGAAAAGTATATGAAGCGATTAATACGTTAATTGCCAACGCTGATAAAATAGAAATATTCAACAAGAAGGCTATTTATTTATATCTAAGAGAAATCACTGGGCTTAACACCAAGCAGATAGTTGCACAACTTTCTAAAATGAGAGCCAAGTATCATGATTTCAAAGGCAGATATGAAAATGGCGAGGAATAATGTCTAAAAAACTTAATAAATATATTGACGAAGCGGTAGAGAATATTAGGAGAGATCGTGAGACGACACAAGAGTTGTTGAGCGATCTCATTAATATCGCAGGGCAAAGTGAGCATAACCATAGAGAGGTATCTCTTGCCGCTGCTAAGTATCTTGAGACGCTCCAAAGATCGAATGAGCAATTGGTTAAGATAGCCGGAATAATTCAAAAAGATGAAAAGAAAGATACTTCCTTTAGTTTTTCAGGAAACGACAAAGACGACATATACAATATGATTCAAAAAGACGTAAAGGAGGAGTAATGAATGGGGAAGTTTGTACCACCTATTGATCAGATCAATAAGATATCTCCGAAGAAATCTAGAAAATCGTTTTCCGATCTTTCTAATGTTTCTATATTACAGGAAGCCAAAAAGGTAATCAAGGAATCGTATTCTACTGATGCATTTGCTCAAGTTGGACAAATGAATGCAGTCGTTTTAGAGGTTATTGAAGAACCTGCAGCAAACATGCTTTGGAAAAATCCATTAATGTCATACTTGTTCGAGGAACAAGGCAAACTTCCTGATTATATCGAAGTACGCTTTAGAATCCCAGAGATGCATGCTCACCTCCCTGAGCCTAAAGATCAGTCAGACTGGGCAGCAATCAACCGCCACCCAAAGGCTATAATGAAAAAGGAAAAGGGATCACCTAGTCCCGGAGATATTGTTGTAATTGATTTCCAAGACAAGAATAACTTTGAAGGCGCTATGGTAGTGGAGAGTATGGACACTAGCCTGCCTGCACCAAGTGGTGGCGGACAATGCTCTTCTCCAGAGATAATGAACTCTGCTAATCCTTCCCTTGGATTATCTACTCCTACAGGAGATCAGGTAGTAACAGATGCATCCGGGCAATCAATTAAAAACAATCCTCCAAGAGAAGCGTTTGAAGAAGGAGTGGAATATCCCGATCTTGATGGTGATTATTCTGGATTGTATCGACTAAGATATCTAGTGAATATCGATGAATTCAATACAATGGAAGAGTTCCGAAATCCTAGTAGAACTGTAGAGATTCTTGGCTCAAAGAATGTTTTTTCTGTCTGCTTTACAACTTCTGAAAACGAACAAGATATCAGAGACATTTCTAGACTCACGAAAGTATGCTCTACATTGAGAGACTCTAATTTCAAAATAGGATTTAGAATCATCGTAGAGGATGGATTTAACTTTAATCAAGCCTATATTAAACTTTATGAATTGATCAAAATAATACCAATTGATTACGTTGTACATGAATTGCGAAACCAAGGACAAACGGTAAACAAGTTTACGATATTAGAAGAGAATATGGAATTGATTTTGTCAATCAGGGATAGATTCAAGATAGAGGCAAATTACTTATATACCGAAAAGACTATGAAAACCATGTCTTCTCTTACAGAAGAAGGACATCAATTTGCTAACAGCACAAAGGTGGTGATGAGCGATAATCATTACGACTATTCAAATATCATATCAATCGATAAAGACACTACTTACACTTCAGAGCGCACAGCCCCATGGCTCCAGTCTGAACAGACATATCGTATGTACTATATGGGCGGAATTAATTTCACTAAAAATCCCATCGAACCCTGTCTCTATGGAGAAAGGACTGGAAAGTTTTTGTCATCAGAGTTGATCCAATCTCCAGAGGTTAATGAAATAATATATTTGGAAAATTATGGCTCTCTTAAAGAAGGCATATTGGATGTTATTGTAAAATATAGTGAGAAGTTTTATACTGAGTCTGAAAAGCAAAACTTCCTAAATAGTAATAAACAAATCCAAACTCCACAAGAGCAGAATTTAGAGAACATAGAGCCCTCTCCTTCAGTGGGTTCTCAAGTCACAATTGAACAACCACCAGAAATCAATTCAGATTCAGATTCGTCTCAAGAACCACAGTTGGTACCACCACCTCAGAGCAACTTATCCCCTGGATTACAATGCTCACCTGCAGGTATGGGAGGGCAGCCCATAGGGGCAGGATCAGGTATGCCAGCACCACCACCATCTTTGAGGTTTGATCAATTTCCGGGAAGTGAAAACTTAGGCTGGACTACCGATGCTGGTAAGTTCGTCAATAACGTTATTGTTGATTTCATGAATCGGATGTCTTCTTCTATATATCGCAGAGTACCAGTAAATTCACCTGCCATCGCCGGCTCGGCATTTAAGAAGATTAGAGTAACATCCACATTGAGAACTGCCCAAACACAGGTTAGACTAATGTGGGACAAAATGGACAAGTTAGGTGAAAATGGTGTATGGAGTTTGTATGGCAACTCTAGGCATTGGGTTAAAGAAGTGGTATATGCTTATAGAGAAAATAGAAACTCACAAAGAGCAATCGCCGCCGTTCAAGCAAATATTGATTCTGGAAATGCAACAGGACATGCCACAGGAAGGGGCGTGGATATTCATACTTGGAGTCATATAAAAGCGGAAGGCTTGCCACATGATGGCATCTCGAAGTCTCAAATGATGCAGTCTGCATATGTTAGGGCAGTGGTTGATGCCGCAAAAGAATGTGGTGGGAAACCTGTAGTTGAAGCGTATCAACAACATATTCACATAACAATATTATAAGACTAAGTACTATTTATTGTGGAGTGAAATATGCCAAGATTAAAAAAAGCCTTAAATTTAGAAAACTTAAGATCAAAAGCCAAAGAGAGATTAGAAGAATCACCTGCATTCATTCAGAGTTTAACCGGAAAAGGTATAGCGAATGAAAGAACTGCGGAGGCTATACCAGACTTCTTAGTCGCATCAGTGGAGAAGGTTTTAGAGAATGGTACCAACGCTTATGTTGTTTTGGGTAAAGATCGTCCGGCTTCATTACTTTCTGGATATGGAGGGAGGGGAGACAGCGGTGCAGGATCAATTGATTTGGTGGCTGGTAGGATGTCCCACAACCCTCTTTACGAAGACGCAAGTGGTAAGCCCCTCAAAGCCAATCCGGACTTCAAATTAGATGCTTCACGGCTCTACATTAGTCAAAAAACAGATATCGATGACAACCTAGACTTAGTGAATGGGAATGTTGGTAGAGCGAAAGCAGGATCAGCAATTGGGTTAAAATCAGATTCTATAAGAATAATAGCGAGACAAGGTATCAAGTTAGTTACAGGGACAGATGTTAAGAGTTCTACTGGGGAGGATTTGTATTCCATCTCTGGCATAGACTTAATAGCAGGGAATGATGATTCAAACTTACAGCCTTTGGTATTAGGGGATAACGTCAATGAGTCTCTACAAAAACTGTCTGATCATGTGGACAAGTTGGCTGGGATCGTATCCTCTGCGCTAACCTATCAAATGAAATTCAATGCCAAAACAGCAATGCACACCCACATTAGTCCTTTTTTCGGCTCTCCTACAACTCCTTCCCAAACTTTAGTACCAGCAGGAGCCCAAGTGGCAATAGATCTGGGAGCGAAGAGTCTGAAAGATTTGGTAAAGTTCAGGACGAATGTCAAATTTCATAAACAGACTTATTATGCAGTTTCGGGAAAGAAATATATTAATAGTACGTTCAATACTACCAATTAAGAGAGAACTATATGAATAACATCTTTAAAACAATTATAGCAGACGTAGAACTATATGACTCGCTTGAATCGTCTGAAAATCCTGTAGGTATGATAAGCCAATCAAGTACATCAGTGAAAATATTAGAAACGAATCTAGGGAATTTATTCCAATACGCTAAAATCGAATATGAAGAAGCAGTTTACTATATCAGATCTTGTTTTATAGAGGGCGTCTCTGAAGTATCGACTAACTTTGGTGAATACTCTTCTTCCTCGTCCATCAAAGAAGTTTCGATAAAAGATGTAAAGGTTGGCTATCCCTATAGAGAGAATGCAAAAATTAATTTAGTTATAGAGACGGCATATGACTCCATCGAAGACTTGGAGCAAAACCTCATTAGCCAATCCAGCGAAAACCTTAAAGCCCAAGCCCTGTTAGAATTTTTAGATTATTATGGAAAAGATGTGGTTAATATCTCTGAAGAAGATATTCTGGAGTTCGCCCTTAACCCATTCGGACTGATCATGGCTTCCGAACCTTATCTCTCACTCCGCCCAGGCGTAGGAATAAAAGTAAAGTTCTCAATTGAAGAGAAATATATTCAACCATTTGATAACATGTCCTTCGAGAGATTTGCTATTCACAATATACACAAGGACTTCATCTCTACAAATATGTCAGCAAATAAGTTTGACATCAACATGAGAAAGATTTCAAAAATATTAGATAACTATGAGATATCTTCTTCGAAATTCGCCGGTAAGATAGTGGGGGTGAACTTTAAAACACTTTCAAAGCAGGTTATAAACTTTATTGCTGATTTTAAAAAATATCTCTTGGAGAATGGAATTGATTTGGATCTGGCAGGCTCAAACAAGATAGAGTTGGGGTTCAATAAAGAAAGTAAGAAACTAGAATACGTCTTATATTATGAACCGTATGGTAAATTCATGGTTGTGGGGATGAATAAGTTCTGTAAACTTCTAGACATCAGGCTGTCTAAGTTGATATTAAACTTTGAACTAGTCTTGGGATCTATCTTGTCAGGTACAGGGTGGATGGATTTCCTAAAGTTAAACTTTCCGGGAGACTTTAAGTTTAACTTTTCACCTCCGAACCAAAATGAAGATATAAAAAGTCTCAATTCGAACATTGATGAGATAATTGGGGAAGAGCAAAGACAATCAGTTCTAGATCTGCCATCATTCTCAGGTTTACAAAGACTAAAATTTGATCCTAACTTTAGGTTTTCTGCAGGCAAATTACTGCTGAGATCCAGAGACTTGTTAGGGGATCCATTTCTATTGAATTTACCGGACATTCTTTTAAATATTGGCGATCTAAAAGGATTGTACAAATTTGTATTAGGGAGGATATCGATTAAAGACTTGACAGATATCATGATAAAAAAGATGAGCGTGAATCTATCCATTCCGGACATCAATGAAATAAAACTTCGTGGCATATTGAAGATATTGGACTTTCAAGTCTTATTAAACATCATGTTTGGCAGTCTCTCAATGCCCGAACTAAAGGACTTTAACTTGACACTGTGTGATGTATATGGATTCGGCGAAAAAGAGTTTGACGAACTCCTAGGGAGTATTAAATTTCCTGTTATACCGATTGAGTATTACATGGTTCACTATGACGGCGATGGAAATCTAGCAGGGCTATTGGTTGAGAATTATTCTGGAGACTTAGAAGAAAAACTCAAGGAAGAAGGAATATCAGACTGCGCCACATTGGTTGATAAGATTGCAAGAGGGAACTTTAACGTCGGAAAGTATTTTCAAGAAGAAGCAGTAGCAAAGATTATCTGTAGATTATTGTCAGAAGGGCTTCCTGAATTTACAAACCCTTGTGAAGAGTTGGCTCTTCCTGAGAACTTTAATATGACTAAGATACCCAAGATAAGTCTTCCGGATATCAGAATAGATATTTTTAATTTTTTCCGAAACCTAGAAATACCCAAGTTCTCTTTAGCAATAGACATATTCTTTAAAGAATTATTAAAGAGAGATCCAAATATATACGGCAGGTTTTTGCAGATCCCCGAGATCAAAATTGAATTTGGTAAACTAAACCTAACCAAGCAAAAGTTGTTAAAAAGATTGCCCGGCATTGATCTGGATTTTGAATTGCCGAAACTCAACGCCAATTTTGAGTTGCCTAATATCAAGGATGTTAATCCAAGTTTTGATTTTGGAGAATTTCAATTCCCTGACATTGGAGATATCTTTGGAGGTGCCATTGGCGGCATAGAGTTGAATATAAGGAAGGGTATCCAAGATGCTCTGGTAATAACCTTTAAGGGAATCTTGCTTCGTCTTTTAGAATCTCTCAACCTAGATTTACCAGACTTGAAGTTTCCTGATTTTGGCGGACTTAACATCAACAATCTATTAGATGCATCTAATGGAATTGGCTCTGACATGATTCATGGAATTATTCTACCAGACTTGAGATTTAACATATCTAAATTTGATCCTACTTTATGTGGGGTTGACATTGATATCTCAAACTTAAACATAGATGTGGGTGACATCGGGCAAATTTTCGATGATATTTCCAATTCTATGAAACCACTTGAGTTGCTCAGGGTGCTCAAAGGACAAGGAAATGGGAAAGATTATGAAAATATCTCTGGCTACGTTAAAGATCCTAGTTTGTCACAGGTTTTAGATCCACCTCTTGTTCAGGAAATTGTGGAGACGATAACTTCGTATATTGATATTGACATGCTTGAGGAAGTCGAAAAGGCATATGACAACGAAGAAGTCATGATCAACACATGTGATAACTTTGGAATTGAATATCAACATGCTAAAGGACTCAGAGAGGCAGTTAAAGATAAGTTCAAAGGCTTTACCGATGAAGATGTGGACGACTTAATCGACTCTATTGCCAATGAAACTAAACAGTCTCTAGTTGACGCTATCGGCTCAAATAGAAACAACTTCATGGAAACATTACCGTTCAATACAAATCCTTGTACCTTCATGCCAAGTCCGTCTGATATCCCTGCCATGGATTATGCGAATAACATTATATTTGATACGATATTCGATTCTATTGAGCAAGAGTATAAAGCAGAAGCCGCAGTAATGCAAGACTTGTTTTTAAAATCATCAGAGAGTGAAGAATATATAAAGATGTTTCATTATCCGGATGATGATATCATCAACGAAATCATAGAGAAAAATGATGGGACGTATGAATTTGACTACCGTAAAGTTCTAGATATCACAGATGAGGACAAACTGTATAATCAAGAGTTTTCTTTCAATTATCAAGGGGAGTCTACTGTAGTTTATAAATTAGACAGTAGCAATGGAAAATACAGAGATCACTCAAGCCAAGTCGAGATTCGTAAGAACACAAAAGATGAATGGGAAGTGGATGTAGACTATCAATTATATGTCAAGAAACAAACCCCTTCTTTAAAGGTATTGCCGCAGACAAAAGCCGTCTTAAACAACTTAACTTTTACAATAAATCCACGAGAACTTGGATTGAATATGGAAATTGTATTTAGTTCTATGAACTCTACTGCTAGTTTTGTTTACAATTCAGCCTCGATATCACAATCTTCTTTTGATTTGAACTCTAAAGAGTTTGACTGTCTAGACGCCGAAGTAATAGAAGCCAATCTCGAACACAGCCAATCTGTTTTTAGAGAAATATTTAGGCACAAAATACAAAGCACAATTTCTTCTTCTTTTAGCATCCGCAAGAGTGGTATAGACAAGGATGCTTTTTTGCAATATGTCGTCCAAACCAATGTAATCGAATCTCTAAATATTAGTAATGCCGTCTTCGACAATTCATACGTTTATCCAATCCAACGGTTCGAGTCCAGTCATTTAATATCTAGAATATACTACAGTTTTTTACGAAACATGGCAAATATCTACGAAGGCTCTGATTTGTTTAAGATAGAAGAATTGTTGTCTTTTGTGATCGATGACGAAGGCATAAATTTATTAAAATTACAAGACGCAAAAAACGATGCTAAAGATTCTTATAACTCACAATGCTCTTTTGCCGAAAATGATAACTCTTTGCAGAGGAGTATGATCTCAAAATTAATTTATCTTATGATCAGGCTGCAGGTTATAGAAGAAATTGTTAAAAGTTCTTTCTTGTACTACTCTGGATACGAATCCGTGATTACTAGCATGTTTTCAAGCAAAGTCTTCACTAGGTTGAATAAATATTTATCAGCCCAAGAAAACGGATTCAAGTCGCTGTTCACGAGACTCTACGAGCAAGAATACAACGAATCTTTTTCCGAATCTTCAAAACAGTTTTTCAAAACAGTCGAAGAGATATATTCTGATATTGCTAGCAATTTCAAGGACTTATATAGAAATGGTACCGATTTTAATAAAGCATTGCTTGGTAGATTTAACTCCGACATACAGAAGTCTAGCAAAACAGACATTTGGGATTTGGCAGAAGAATCCAAGAATGACTTTTTATTACAAACAATTTATTATGATACAGATGGTAATGAGATTAAGCCTGCGGACACCAATGAAGGCAATATTTCAAATATTGCATTTGGTAAAAAAGTAAGATTATGTTATGTAATTCGAACTCCACATGTTGTCACAGGAGAACAGCAGGAGATAATTAACTTTAATAGTTTCGATGGCTTTGATCGGGCAAACGAGATTGAGATTGTTGAGGAATTAGAAAATTTTGCTGGTGTAAATTGGAAAATGTTAAAAAACTCCTTATCATATGAACTTGTTAGGTTCCCACCAGAGAACGACAACCTTGTTTTTGAAGATGGATATTTTCTGTTACCTCTAGCCGAAACCTCCACCAACCGAAGAAATCCCATAGAGACAAGCGAAGAAATGATTGATATCATATTAAATGACAAATCAGAAGGAACGATCCTGCACTTCTTGAATAAGTACATGGGACTAGATAATTTCAAAAATCTGATTTCTTTGGGCATTGGAGAGTTGATGTTATCAGAAAAGCCAGAAATATCTACGATGTTTGAGCAGACTAAGAGCGGAATAAAGAAATCAATTGAAATGCTGGATCAAGACATAGACAACTTTGAATTTGACGAGAAGGAAACCAGTAAAAACCAACTCATCCAATCTCAGGGCGTCTCCACTAATCCAGACTTTTCATCGAAAGCCGCAAAAATGGCACTACAGACAATACCGATGATTATCAAAGGTGCGGCAGAAATGTTCGATCCAAACGTAAAAATTGCCTCCAAGATCAGAAAAGGGGCACAACTGGCAGGAGTCCATATCCCACCTCCAGCCGCATCATTGATGGCTCTTCCTATTAACTTGATTCCGGGAGCACCAGGTCCACCAATCACGCCGCTAGGCTTGTTGTATCTGGCGACATCTTTCTTGGATCCCAGTGAAAGAAAACTATTATCTGATTTGAAGAGGGGCGAGGATCCAAAAGTTTCAGACACAAGTTCAGGCACTGGATCTTCAACGTATGAAGATTCTGTCAATAGAGCGGCTGAAGAGCAGGGAACTGTTTTGGAAACTGTTTTGGCTGATTTTGGTGAAGATACTGCTTTGGAAACGGAATTGATTGATTTTGGTGAAGATAGCGACTCGGAATGAAAACAATAGGAAGAACATAAAACAACTAACAAGACTATTTATGTTTGAGGAAATCTAAATGTCTAATTATTCACCAAAATTGCCACTAACCCAACACCCGACTAATGGTTTTGAGAATAACCAATCAGTCCCATCAGTTGTTTTACAAAATTTAAAGATGATTGTTCTAACCAGCCCTGGAGAAAGAATAATGGATCCAAACTTCGGTGTAGGGATTAAGCAGTATCTGTTTGAGCAAAACGACTCCATGACTCACAGTAGGGTTAAAGCAAGGATTATAAATCAAGTAAGAGAATATATGCCGTTTGTGACAATTGATAAGGTTTCTTTTTCATCAGAAGCAAATAACCCAAATGTAATGTCTAATGGTTTGCTAGTTAGTATTAAGTATTATATTGAACCAATCGGGGTAGAGGGTACTCTTGGTTTAACAATTTAGGAGAAGTTTGAATGGCAAAGTACGACGATAAAAATAAGAAAGTTCCTATTAGATATACGAGTAGAGACTTTAACTCGATCAAGAAAGACTTGATCAACTACGCTAAAAGGTATTACCCTGACACGTATAAAGATTTCAACAAGGCATCTTTTGGTTCTTTGGTTCTAGACACAGTAGCGTATACTGGCGATATCCTATCTTTCTATGTGGATTATCAAACGAATGAATCTTTTCTAGATACAGCAAATGAATATGATAATGTGGTAAAGTTAACACGTCAAATGGGATATAAGTATCGAGGACGCCCTTCCACTCATGGATACGTCACGTTTTATGTTCTAGTACCATCCGATTCGACTGGTTTGAGTCCCGACTCTATGTATATTCCTGTCCTAAAAAGAAAGACTGAACTATCATCAACTGGAGGCGAGGCTTTTATTCTAACAGAGGATGTAGATTTTAGGGATGCTAGCAACGAAGTTGTAGTAGGACGTGTCAATACTAGTAATGGACTTCCCACCCACTATATTATCAAGGCAGTTGGAAGAGTTGTCTCTGGAAGACTTGTGTCTAGAAATGTCACTGTTGGGGCATTCAAAAAATTTAATAAGATTCTCCTTGGAGATTCTAATGTTTCTGAGATTCTGGAGTGTACGGACAAAGAGGGACATGAATACTACGAAGTAGAACATTTAGCACAAGATGTGATTTACAGAGAAATACAGAATAACGACTCTAGTACAAGAGAGGCAGCACCTATGTTGCTAAAGCCAACGGCAGTTCCACGACGCTTTGTGGTAGAACGTGACAGAAGTCAAACACACTTGATGTTCGGGTATGGCTCGGAAGAAGATATAAAAATTGATAAAGTTGTAGATCCCAGCAATGTTCTTTTGGAGCAGTTCGGGCGAGACTATATCACAAATACGGACTTTGATCCAACGAATTTACTCGGAAGTGATAAATTTGGAGTCTCTCCGGTTAACACAGTATTAAGAATAGTTTATCGTGTCAACAGCAGCAACAATCCAAACGCCGCAGTTGGCTCAGTTACTCAAATAACTAAAGCAATATTCTCTTTTGAAGATCAAACAACTTTAGATCAATCAAAACTGGGAGGAGTCCGCTCGTCTTTAGAGTGCTCAAACGATGATCCTATTGTAGGACACGCAAACATCCCTTCTACAGAAGAATTGAAAATAAGAACAAAATCTTTCTTTGCGACACAGAACAGAGCCGTCACTAGAGAAGACTATAAGTCTCTCGTGTATAGCATGCCACCGAAATATGGTGCTATAAAACGTTGCGCAGTATTACAGGACAAGGATTCTTTCAAGAGAAACCTAAATATGTATCTCATTTCTGAGAACAGCACAGGTAATTTAACTGCATCGAACAATGTCATCAAGACAAATATCAAGACATGGCTAAACCAATATCGTATGATTAATGATACATTAGACATTATGGACGCAAAGATACTGAATCTAAGCATTTCGTTCGTGGTTGTGACTAAGGGTGGCTATGATAAGTTTAAAGTCCTTGACGAGTGTCTAAGGACACTTAGAAACCGTTTCCTAAGGCACTTTGATATCGCTGAGCCGTTTAGTTACACAGAGGTGTATGCAACCCTTAATAAAATTGAAGGAGTAGCAGATACGACAGATGTCAAAGTTTCTAACTTTAACGGCGGCGCATACTCTAGAAGCGCAATAGACGTCGCAAATAATACAACCCCGGACGGCAGGTTTATTGCTTGTCCTTTAAATTGTATTTTTGAGATTAAGTTTCCCACAATTGACATCAAAGGGAGTGTTAAGTAATGGCTATTAAAAGATACACTGCAATTGCAGATAATACTATAACAAATCAGTATTCCCCCGGCTTGTCTAGAAGAACTACTTCAGCAAACACAGGACTCGCCGATTCTCTAGAGATATTCAAGATTTATGGACAAGTGCAAGCAGGAACAGTAGAGCAATCTAGGATATTAATTAAGTTTCCAGTTAACGAGACAGATCTCTCTTCTGACATTAAAACTATCAAACAGGATCGAGACACAGGCATTCTTCCTGCATCAGGTTCTGTCAAGTTTATAATGAAACTTGGTGATGTGGCACATGCAGACACTGTACCGAATAACTTTAAACTAGTCGCTCATCCACTTACAAAAGTGTGGGAAGAAGGACTAGGAATCGATTTGGACGAATACTCTGACATTGGACACTCCAATTGGCTTTCTGCCTCATCTACAACTGCATGGGGGACTGCCGGGGGAGACTTTAATAATGCGAGTGCATACACGTTCAAACAGGAGTTTAACACAGGCTTTGAGAACTTTGAAGTTGATATTAGCAAATATGTAGAAGATATTTTAAACAATGCTCTCAATAGCGGAAATAACTATGGACTGATTTTGTTATTATCATCAAGTTATTTGGCTGACTCTAACTCATATTACACAAAGAAGTTTTCCGCTAGATCGTCTGAGTACTTTTTTAACCGCCCAACCATAGAAGCACGTTGGGACTCAACGATCAGAGATGATCGATCAAACTTTTATTATAGTTCTTCTTTGGCGACAGCGGCAGACAATCTGAATACCCTATACCTATATAATAATATCGGAGGAAGACTCAAAAACATTCCTTCTGTAGGAACCGGTAAACTGTTGGTTGGTATATATC
>Ga0208814_1001078_pt1 | contig 13583 bp, 20 predicted proteins | sample MalvirAntarct_55_FD_184253 | JGI IMG/M metagenome (GOLD analysis project Ga0208814, IMG submission 184253) | Marine viral communities from the Global Malaspina Expedition - Malaspina viral metaG Antarct_55 (SPAdes) (version 2) | ecosystem: Environmental > Aquatic > Marine > Oceanic | place...
TTTCTATCTTCTTTATCTTCTAGAAACTTAAAGAAGCTTCCTATTAATTCCTTCTGTTCCATATTAAAAGTTTCTATCTAAGATTGATCTATCATTTTTATCCATATAGCTACCTGTCTCGTAATGGAATTGGTATTTTTCTCCGTTAGGTCCTATAAAAATATAAAGAGGTCCATCTTTAGCATAACGATCAAACCAGGTTTTAGTATTTCCAGTTGCAGTACACCAGTCAGTTCCTGATCCTAAGTCACAAGCAACTCCGTACATTTCATCAGAAGTCCCTTTAGGAATTTTGTAAACCTGGAAGCCAGATACTTCTCCTATTCTTAAGTCCTTATACTTGTCAGACTTCTCAACACCTTTCTTTTTAGAAGGGTCTACTTCACGATCTCTTATCTCGATAGCTTTTTTTACAAACTCATCAATCTGATCTTCAGTCTTAATCTGATTAATATCCTTTACAGGGAACTCACGCTTTAGACGCTTGAAGATATCAAAGTACTCTTCCCACTTGTAGATATCCTCAGGCAGAATGAACTTATCCTCGATTCTTTTTACCATCCAAAGAGCTATTGCAAGCTTATTATTTGTAGCCTTCATTATCTCCGCAAACTCATCCCTTTTGACTACTTTACCAGGACCTACGAACTTTTTTTCAATATCATCTTGGTTAATCTCAGATAACATCTCAGATAGAGAGTACGTAGATTTACGTTCATTAAGTTTAGTCAGTCTCGCTACGATGTCATCTATAACGTCCTGTTCTGCCTTAGGAGCCGTTTTAGGAGCAGTTCTCGGTACACGTAGAGGATTACTTCGTCTTGGTTTAGTTGTGGGCTCAGAGGGCTTAATACGAGGTGCTACCTCTGTATTTTCTAAAACCTTCTTTGCTAGCTCTGATATTTTAAATCTATTCATCTTCTTCTTGTTCTAACCTATTTGGCGTTTCTTCGACCCATCTCTTTTGATCTGATGTAAGTTGATCATTAAGTACATTTTCTATAAATATCTTAAAATCAGCTTCCGGTAACTGATAAACCTCTTTAAAGAACATCTCATTTTCAATATCCAAATCAGAAGCCAAATCACGAAGAGCGTCATAAATAAACTTACCATATCTGATGTCTTCAGGTTCATTAGTAACCTTATCAACCTTCTGAACAATCTGTTTGTTTTTCTCAGCGTCATCAGAGAAACCTTGTAGAGATACAAACTCATAAAGACCTTTTACTATCTCTTGAAGGAGAATAGGAAAAGTAAGAGCACGAGCTTTAATAGTCATCGTATCATCCTCATCATTCCACTCTACTTCTGATTCACCTGATTGTGTTCCTTGTCCTTGTGAGAGCATAGCCATCATCATAGCAATAGCGTTGTCATCATCATAGATACCATAAGAGTCACCTACAAGCTGATCATACTTAGAAATTAACTCAGGATCAAGAGAGTTAAGAACTTCATCAAACATATAATACGCTTTAGTTCCTCTAATACCTGCTCCCTGTGTGATAGAGTTTATTATCCTTCTCTTATCAATACCGGCTTTATCAGCAACAGCATCTAAGTCATCAGGTTCAGCTTCTTCTTCCTTACCTTGTTTTGTGATCTTCATCTCATTAGGACTATCAACAAGCTTAGCATCTACTTGAATACCTGCCTGTTCAATAATAGGAAACATTCTATAGACAATCTCCTTAGCTAATACATCAAGCTGATCTCTGTAAGGCTTTTCAATATCCATTAGCTGAGGTAACATTTGCATAGAGTCCTGAGCAGCTTGCATAAAGGATTTACCTCCAAGCATATCTTTTAATGACTGTGCACTCTTTGACTTTAAAGTCTTCTTTGTGACATCACCAAAAGCATCTATTACTTCATTAATAGTACCATCTAATAGGTCTTTTTTAAGTTTCTCAGGATCCACTCCACTCACTATCATGTCAATCATGGAATCTATCATTTTAGGGGAAAATCCTTCTCCTAATGCCCAATCAATGAATTTATTTTCATCAAATCCTTGGTGCTCTTTTAACACGTTAGCCTTTATCTGATCATCAAACTTTCCTCTAGTGACCATATATTCAATCTCATACTCAACATTTTCATCAGCCTCATTTCCAGTCTCAGCTTCATAATAAGCTACTAGAGAATCTATTCTATCTTGAACTTTACCTTCTGGTAATATCATATCTAGAAACCCATCTTTAATCTGATCCTTTACCCACTTTAGTGGTTTACCGGAATCAAGAGCATCTTCAATAGCATCACGAATCTCCTGTGACATCTCAGTCTCATCATAGTGATTCATATAAAACTCTACAGCGTCTCCCATATCTCCTTCATAGATACCCACAGGCTTAACGCCTAAATGCTTTACATCATTTACACTCTTTCCTTGTCTTTTGAAACTCCTTCTTAAAGATCCCATAGCATCTTCAGGACTAACAGAAATGTGTTTACCCACTTCTTCATCAGTTCCATCTTTAAAAGTTACAAGATATCTACGCTCGGATCCCTCTTGCTCGTTAATTTTATTCTCTGTGATGTACTTTCTTATATCAAATTTATCCATTCTGTGTTTTATTTTAATTATCAATGAATAGATTGAGTTCATCTTCTAAGTCCTCGATATCTGAAGCAGTCATAACCTGATTACTTCTAATAACTCGTGAAATGACCTCTGATTGTTCAATAAGTTCCTCCCCCTTCAAAAGAACAAGTAAATTTCCTACAGTATCCCATCTACCATCCTTTATTGTATTTCCAATTTCAAGACCTATGTCCTCCTCTTTCTCAAATAGATATTCTAAAGCATTAACCCATCCACTACCGTTGTCACCATTATAGCTTTCTATAAGCTCGATGCCCTCGAAGTAGGTATCTATACTGATATTATTATAGATAGTATCAGCAACCTCTTCACCGTCGATTCCTTCCTCTATATTCTCAATGTAATCCACTGCGTATTGCAGGATCTTCTTTTCGAAGTTATTAAAGTTAGGTATTTCCTGCTCGTTAAGGTAGTTCTTAAATTTTTTTATTGCATCCATATATATAAATATTAACTATTTTCCTTGTAACCAATCATCCATTTGCTGAATAACCTCAGGGATTTTATCAGCCTGATCAAAGGTTAGGTTTATTTCTTTTTTTCTTTCTATGTCTTTATACAGAGGATCTACTGATACACTGGCTACAAATTCTATTCTCTTTTTATCATTATCGATAAAAGCGTTAAAACTCCTACCTACTCCTGATTCAAGACTATAATTATCAGCTTCCTCTTCTACTATGTTTGATATCTCCGCATATAGTTCAGGGTCAATGTCTTTAAGATCTCCTGAAATAAACATAGCTCCAAGCTCATCTTCAATACCTATAAACTCATTCGATCTAGGTATGTAATTTTCTATATCACTAAAAACATCTTGTTCAGCTACTTTATAAAATATTATATAGAGTTCTTCAATAACATTAGTTTCAAATTCTTTAGGTAATGATAAAGTACCATCTAGATAGTCCCTAAAAGGTATATTAAACTTTTCAGATACTAAAACATCACTATATTCATTATATGGACTAGATTCAAATTCTTCTTCAGGATTATTAAATCCAGGAGTTATATTTTTCTGCGTTTCTTTTTTAACAAGCTCGTAGATATCATCTTCTCTACCTTCATTTAATTCTTCTTTGATTCCTCTTCTCCCTACATTTTCTTCTCCATCAAACCATTTCTCGATTTCTATAGAACCCTCCTCAAGGGCTTTCTCTAGCTCCTCTTCAGACTCAAAAGTTTTTATGATAACCTTCGCTGCAAAAACTTTAGAATCACTCGAGATGTCTGCATAAAACTTTAACATCGGTTTTCCAGTCTCATTACTTCTGTTGTCCTTTGTAAAATGAGTAATTTCAACTTCATACATAAGCAAATAGCCGTCATCGTCTCGAACATATTCTTCGTCTAGGTATGAAACCGCATCAGCGGCACTCTCGTATTTTTTAGATCTTTCTGGATCATCCTCATATATAGCATCTGCTATATCTGTAAGTTGCTCATAGGTTATCATATCAGGATCTCCTGAAAGGTCCGTCCAAACTTCGTTATGCTCTTCGTCTTTTCCTATATCTTTAACTGCTTTCTCATGATAAAATTCAACTAATTCATCATAAGCTTTTTGTAAATCTTCATCTGATTCTTGAGTAGGAGTACCATAATCTAATGCTGTACTTAAGTCGCTAAAAGAATAACCCTTATATCCTCCGTCTGCGTATCGAATAGTACCATCACCAGAACTAAGTTCTTCTACTTCCTGATCTCCATTGTTTTGTATTGATGAGATTGTCATTAATTCTTCAAGAGCATACTCTATCTCTAGTTGAATCAAAGTAAATGATGGATCGTAATCATCTTGCTCAGCTTCAATAACATCTTTCTGTTCCGATAGCTTATCTAACTCACCAGCTTGAATAACATCATCAACTTGATCTCCAGTAAGAGTATAAGCGTCCAACAAACCTTCTGAAGTGTAAATATCCCATTCATCTACATTAATCGAAATTCCGAGCTCTTCGTAGAAGTCAGATCCTACCATTGTGAAATACCCCTCATCAGTTTCAGGCCTTCCTTGTTTATCTATAAAGCCTGCTTTTCTATCAAGTTTATTGAGATACTCTTCTACGGTCTTCCCAACATACGTTATCACCGCATCAGTGTCTTGGTTAATTCCCGAATCTAAAATATCAGAAATCATGTCTTGTTCTAAACTATCCTGCAAATCTACATAATGAAGAGGGTAAGAAGCAACGCTATTTAGCAGACCCTCATACCTAGATAAATCACCCATATCCTCATTTATAGGCTCCTTAGAGGCGTCCACAGCCTCATTAAGGGTTATATTAGAGGGTTTCTCTCCCGCCATAAACTTAGGAACCAACTCTGTTTGAAACTCCGTTATAGCGGCTTCTAGAGCCTCAGGAGAATCTATATTGTTATATGTTTCTCCCAAATCAACCTCAATAAGAAGATCTTCGTAGTCATAAAGCTGAGAGTAGACATAAACATATATGCTGTTAGGGTCTCCGTCAAAGTTTGTCTTTATGGAGGTACCAAATCTTACTTCAAAGTCCGTATAAATACGACTTAGTTTATGGTCTTCTAGATTCTGTTCCCAATAGGCAGCTTCTTCTTCATATCCTGCATCTCTAACCATCTGAGGATCCACATCGTCAATCCCATAAAACATTTGATCCAGCTCAGGATATTCATTAAAAAATTCATCTTTTGCCTTCTTAAAGGAAACCTCCTGTATCCAGCTGCTTTCATACACATCCTCAATCCCTTCTCTAATAGGAACAGGAAGACTCTTCATATTTTCTTTGTCTTCTAACCAAACTGCAGCAGAATCGGTGGATCCATATTTATGAATATTTCCTGAGGAGATATCTTCAAAGTTATCTCTACTATACCCAACAGGATCAATCATCCCATAAAGCTTATTAGAGTAAGCATCAAAAATGTCTTCCACTTTAGTTGACTCTTGTAATAGATTCTTAAGACTATATTTAGACATTTGTAGTGTTTATATATAAATATTGTTTTTATAAAGAAAAAACCCCTTTTATAAGGGGTATTCATCGATCTTACTACTCATTCTCACTATCTCTTTTTTATAGTATTTAAAGTTACTTAAATGCGTTTCACGCTGCTCTGGGTGTGATTTTAAACCTAACTGCTCATTAAAAAACACTTCTTGAATTTTACAGTGTTTTAAGTATTCTTTTAGTTGTACGATTGTTACTTTCATTTTTCTTATTTTTATTATTAATCTAAAGTTTTAATAAATTCTGCTACTATTTTCACATTGATAGGTCCTATATTACAGTTTCCTGTATAGTTTTTATGCATATAAACATAAGCAATGTTTGGAGTATCTGATTCAACAAGGGGAGTGTAAGCACAGTAAGAGTCCATAATCTTTCTCCACCCAAGAAACTCCCATCCAGGTTTATCAGTTCCTTTAAAGGTAAGAACAGCTCCTAGATCTGCTGAGTATCCGTCTTCAGCAATAATCAAATCTTTAGGGAAATCATCGTAGTTAGACAGTATTTCAACATTGTAAATACCCAGACAATGAATCTCACTAATACCTCTGCATTCTTTTTCTTGAGCTACTTCTTCAATAAACAACTCTTCTTTTCCGCAACTACCTAATAATAAGATAGTTAGTAAGTATGTGATTTTTTTCATTATAGTATTATTTTAAGTTCTGATTTAACTATTTCTTCTTTAAAGTTTTCATTATAAAAACTAGTCGTAAAAGAGGCTCTTATCGTATCATGAACTCTAGCCATATCTGGGAAGTATAAAAACTGAGCTTTTGTAGTGTGGCCTACTCCAGAGAAAGATTTAGGTTCAGGACCTATTCCGCATCCCGGAGAGTTACAATCTCTGTAATACTGACCCGATGCATTAACTAACTCTTCAACTTCACTAGGGGGTATAGAAACAACCACCATAGTATCAGCAATAGCTGTTCTAAAGTTATTAGTATAATCAGATCCTAGTGGGTTATATCTTGAAGACCAGAAAGAAAAACCATCCTTAGCCAACATCCATTTATCAGAAGTATACTCAGTAACAATATCAGGTCTAGCAGAGTTGCCTAACTTAGATAAAGAGAACTTAAGTTTTGCTTGGAAATACTTAGCACCTGTGTACTCTAAATGCCAGTAACCGTTATCATCTTGATAAGCATTAGGCTGACCTGCTGGATCAGGAATGATTTCAACATTACAAGGACCGTTAATACATTGACCCTCTCCAATAGAAAGACCTCCATAGACTAAAGGATCTCTTGTAAGACCTAGTTCACTCCAAGCAGTTTTTCTGTGGTGAGAAGGTGCATCTGGGTTCATTGCTAGTGCCTCTAAGGAACCATACATACAGATATAGATTCCCACCAAACCTTCTGAGTTATAATGATTATCATTACACTCCTGATACAGAAGCTCTTCCTCTGTAAGTATTTCTCCTTTTTCACAGGAACCTAGTGTCGCTCCTAATAAGAAGAAAGCTGTGGCTATTAATAACCATTGAAACCATTTATTTCTCATAACCTTTATTTTTATTTGATACAAATATACGTAAAACATTTAATACCACCAAATATAATCGTTTAAGTGCAAATATAATCGTTAAACGGTAAGATTCTATGAACTTAATATTGACTTGTTAGCATACACTAACATAATAACCCTTAACATAGTACCTAAAGAAAAAGCAGCTGATACTCCTAACTTAAACATCTTGATGCTATCGACTATCTCTATTCCTACAAAATAAAATATAGAAGCTCCTAAACCATCAAAAACAAACAGCATCAGTAGCGGTAACATAATAAACTCCGGATTATTAAACAACTTACTTAACAGAATAGCTCCTAAAGTAGTGATTAAAACATATATTATAAAACTAAATCCTAATAAAAACTCCATACTATCTTGTGTATTTGTAATATTTTCCAATAATTAAATCTTTGTCATCGAATAAATCGATCTGTTCTGGGTCACCCATCGACTCTATTTCCCCAATACGTCTCTCTCGTATGAAATACTCGACTGTGTCTTGTGTGTATATTACCTTCATATTTGTATTTTATTAGATTTACATTTTTTACAAATAGTGTTATAAGCAGCATTAAAACTACCGCAACTACACTTCCACAATCCATCTACGTGATAACCAAAACCTTTACTCTTTAAATCTTCCATATCTTAGTTATTAGCTACACAGTTAGTACATCCATGTGGTAGATTAGCACCACATTTGCATATCCCCTTCTCTTCTTTATAGTCATACCATGACGGGTTAGGCAATTCTGAGTAATGATCCCATAACCCTCTTTCAACTATCTCGCTATCTTTATTCATAATCTTCATTCATTTATTAGTTTACTTATTTGTTTTGCTAGTTCTCTAAACCACTCTTTACCATGTCTTCGTGTTGTTTCAGCAGCTGTTCCTATTCGTATACCGCTTGTTTCTACAAAACTTCTTGGGTCATTAGGTATCCCATTTTTATTTACGGTAATACCATTTTCTTCTAACTTATCTGCGATTACTCTTCCACTATGATTTTTATCTGATAAATCAATTAAAATTAAATGTGAATCAGTTCCTCCTGTTAAAATAGGTATGTTATTATCTCTGAATATATCACACATATGGTTTGCGTTCTCTTTTATCTTAACACAATAGTCTTTAAACTCTGGTGTATTTGCTTCGATAAAACATTGTGCTTTAGCAGCAATTACATGCATTAAAGGTCCACCTTGTGTACCTGGAAATATTGCACCATTTATTTTCTTAGTATAATCTGCGTTATTCCAAATAATAATCCCCCCTCTTGGTCCTCTTAGAGTTTTGTGAGTTGTTGAGGTAACCACATCAGCATACTCAACTGGATTAGGATACACACCACCCGCAATAAGACCTGAGTAATGAGCCATATCTACTAATAGAATTGCTCCAACTTCATCAGCTATTTCTCTAAACTTCTTCCAATCTATTACTCTGGAATATGCACTAGCTCCGGCTATAATCATTTTAGGGTTAACTTCCAATGCTTTAGCTCTTATATCATCATAGTTTAAATAACCAGTATCACCCACTCCATAAGAATGTGCATCATAAACTTTACCTGAGATATTTGGTTTACTTCCATGAGATAGGTGCCCACCACTAGCTAAGTCCATTCCAAGTATAGTATCACCTGGTTTTAAGAATGCTTGGAATACTGCTGTATTAGCATTTGCTCCACAATGGGGTTGTACATTAGCAAAGTTACACGTGTATAACTTTTTTAGTTCCTCTATTGCAAGATTCTCAATATCATCCATATACTCACATCCATTGTAATACCTCTTGCCTGGATATCCCTCAGCATATTTGTTGGTAAATATAGAACCAGCTAACTCCATAACAGCATCAGATGCAAAATTCTCACTAGCAATTAATTCAATCGTATTAGATTGTCTATTCTTTTCTTTGTTTAATATTTTTGATATTCTCTTATCCATTATTTTAAATCTTTTTTAATGTCTTTTTTTACTACGTCTAAATACTTAGCTCTTTTTTTTGCATCTACAAATGGAACTGACCAGAATTGTTTTGTTTTAAACCATCTATTAAGGTTCCATCCAAACACAAAAGTATAAACACCCATTACCAGTCTCAGCTTAACTGAATTAAAATATAAAGTAACAACAGGTAACATCGGTGCACCATGTGTAACATAAGTTCTAACCTTCTTATCACTTAGCTTTGGTTTAGGAAATGAATACTTACCAAACAATGGTACAAAGTTATATGCAAATCCTGGTATAAGTACTTCATCAAAGAATGTTTCCATCTTTGGTGTCAATCTAAACCACCAGATAGGTGATACAAAGTAAATGTTAGTTGACCATGTGATCAATTTTTTATACTCCTTGATTAAATCTCCTCGGTCTCTATGTAGTTTATCATCATATACATCTATAACCTTATAGGATTCTTCATTCTTTTTTAGTTCTCTTACAATAGTCTTGAATATCCCATTGTAGCAAAAGGATTTTTTATCAGGATGTCCTATAATAACTAAATGTTTCTTTGTATTCATAATCTTTATTTATTTATTTGGAAAAATATATACTTTCGATGTGTTTAGCAACACGTAGTTCATCTAACACCCTACCGGCACGTACAAGCCTATAGCCTACATAACCTTTCTCATCCATCTTATCACCTCTGTGACGATCTGCAAAAGCAGTTCTAAACTCTATCTCCTTAGCATTTACATTAAAAAACACCTTAGAAGCAGCCTTCTCTTGTAACTCATTTCCTCTAATCATATAACCTTTATTTATTTATTTATTAATATAAGAACTTGGTGAAGGTAAATCTCCATGATTAGATCAGTCATCTAAATCAGGTAATAAGTCGTATTCAGATACTAAGCAATATGCTGTCATACCATTTGGAAACTCAGTATAATCTAACACTACCCCTTTCTTAATCAAGCTACCTAGAACTCCCTTAGCCTGATTTAACGTAATCTCACAATCATCGCAAATATCCTCTAAGCATACACTAGCTACTTCATTAAACTCATCACCTTCTGATATAGACTGGATTACTTTACTTTCTAATTCTGTTAATTTTAAGTTTTTCATAATTTCTATATTGTTTATTTTTGTTGGTACAAATATACAAAAAAACCCTTACGTATGCAAGGGTCTTATGTTAAAGTTTTGTTAAGGAAATGTTAAAGTTTATTTTATCATACAATAGGCTACTAAAACATCACCTAACTTTTCTGAGTAATACCTAACGGAGTAGGGAAAAATAAGTTACGAACTCATTTGGTCAAAAAGACTTTCAGAAACAAAGTCACTATGGTAGTCATTGATACAATCAATTTCATCTTCTGTTAAATCTCTACCATTTACTGAAGCACTCTCAAGATAAGCATCAACAAAGTCTGGACGGTCTCTTTCATCGACACCTCCAAATTTCATATCCTCTACGTCCTTAAGATCAAAAGTTAGTTTTTCAGCATTCTCATTGATTACTTTCGATTCGAATAGTAACTGGAACTTTTCTTTTTTAATTGCCATTGTGTTTTGTATTAGTTTATTATAAATAGTATATAAATGAGCATCTTATCTATAAGTCTTTCTTGTGTTTCTTTTTGCGTGGGATTTCTTTGGACCTGTCCTTATGAGGACCGGGAGTCCGAGTAGCCTTACGCCACTCAGACCGATCCAGTACAGTTTTCTTAAGAGGCAATGCTCTCAGGTCTCACATTATACAGAATCTCTCCAGTGGATAGGTACCATCCAAGTCTAAACTCAGAAGTCTCAAGAGCAAGTTTATTCTCTTCGGTAGGTCTTAATCTGAATTCAACAGATGATTGGTTACGCTGTGCGTACAATAATGAAGTGTGTAGTGTCATAACTTTTATTTAAGGATTTATATTAGGTTAATTTACGAATATTATTTCAAAACACCAAATAAAATAGATAAAATGCAGATATAATCGTTAACCTGCACTTTAACTGAAATATTATTTAGTCTATCTCGAATCTATTGGAGATTTCTCCTTTAGATTGCATACCTATTTCTTTACTTACGGTGTCAAACTTCTTTATTAAAGCAGATTCAATAAACTCAAGGTAAGATATTGACCCCCCTTTTCCTGATTTTTTGGAGACTTTAGTGAAATCAATGTCCTCAGGAGGCAAATCTTTCAACATAACCTCAGCTTTTTCAGGAGTTATAGGTATATTGTACCAGTCAATGACAACATTATCTTTACCTTTAGAGGAAATATAGTCAGCTAATTTCTTATTTACCTTATCTCTGGTGTCTCCTCCTTGATTACCAAACATATTTGTTGCTGCTTTGCTTGTTTTTTCTCTATTATATTCCTTTCCTACTGCATTAAAACCGTAGTTACCGGTTTTTCCCGCGTTTGAAACGCCTATATACTTCACATCTCCATCGATTTCGAACATATAAATACCAGAATCATTAGAAGTAGTAGCATTATTTAGCAGATATTCGACTCTCATTAGACTAATATCATCAGTATTTTCCAGGTTATCGTAGTTATTTAGGAAGATTTTCCAAGCTAACTTGCCATCAGGGGTAGTTGTAGCAGACTTTTTTATGTCGCTAACAAGGTTTTTTATGTGAACACTATCAATATACTCCTCAGACATGCCTGTTTTCTCAGATATTGCTGGGATAAGTGCGTTTAATACGTCTTTGTACTTAGATTTCTTTCTATAGTTAGCAACACTTGTCTTTTTATCAGCACCAATAACATCCCCATTCTTAATATCATCGTATTTATCGAAAATAGATTCAGCATCAAAAGTGGTATCTATCTCAAGTTCTGTATCTCGCATCTCATCGAGGGTAAACTTAAACGGATACCTAGTTTTATCTTTAGCAGTATAAGTACCACTAACCTCTAAAGGATCAGTAAGAGCCTGCTCATTTATAAACTCTTTAAACTTTGATTCAAATATATTCATAATTTTTAGTAAAATGAAGCATTTAGGTTATTAGATACAATATCTTTTACTTGTTTTACTATTTCATCAAAATCTTCTTTGTAGGAGGCTACATCAGAGTCCATAACAAATTCATCTTCACCGTAGTTAATCTCTAACCTAGCATAAGGCTTAAACTCGGTACCATTGAATCCATTATATAACTGAAGGTTCATACCATCTAAATACTCATATTCAGGAAGAGTGTGGTCAAAGACAGCAGCTAGCTGATCCAGAGCATCTTTTTTCACTTCATCACTAAGGCTATCATCTATTTCAACAGTTGATTCAGCACCCGTAGTATCAAAATGAGTGTGAGATCCTATAATATCATCTATCATTCCGTTCATGGCAGTAACAGTCTTAGCGTATTCTAAGAATCTATCAGTCTCCTTATCTCCTATAACACTTCTCATATTAGAAGGAGTTAGAGCATCTTCAATAGCTTCTTGATCTCCAGGATTTCCAGAATTATTATAACTGCCTAAGACATCATCAAAGAACTCCTTTACTTCTGGAAAGTACATAGCTACATTATCATCTTCTTGTTTCCATCCTAAGAAGGTATCCTCGTCACTGATATTGTATCCGTACTGGTATCCCTCTTTTAGATATTGTTTAAACTTTAACTCAAATAGTATCATACTGTATAGGTATTTCTTATTATAATATACCGAAGTATAGACTTAATCTATAGTAGGGTAATGTATTAATAACTCTTTAATATAAATATGCTTTAAAAAGGTTATATTACCACCTATTTAGCCACTCCCACCGGTCAAATACTGTCATAGCTAGATATTTACCTAGTATCCCTGAGGATATATAAACTATAGTCATAAGGACATCTCCTGACATGAGGGATGATATGCCTATAGCTGTAGTATACAACCAGCAGCAGATCAGAAGAAAGGTAATAACTATAACTTTCAACACTGATTTCTCAATGGTATACTTTATTTCAAGTGTTCTGAGAATAGATAGGCATACTTGGAAGAAAAAAAGGGATATATAAATCATAAGGTATATTTGGGGGTTTGTGTATAGTATTTTAGTAGCCGTAGAGGCGTATTACTCGATACTCCAGATATAGATAATATCCATAGCTTCCTGCTCTTCTAGATCGAATAGGTCAGCAAGGACTTCATAGGTTGTTTCAATAGGGATAATCCCATCAGCGAGTTCTAGAAACTCAAAATACTCATTTAAATCAAACATCATAACTTTTGTTTTTACTTATTTAGTAGCCCGTAGGGGAGTCGAACCCCTCTTTCTAGGATGAAAACCTAACGTCCTAACCGATAGACGAACGGGCCTTAATGTGTTTTATATATAATCAAGCGAAGCACCGAAAATTTTTTATTTTGTAATTATCGCATAACTCTACTTTTTACTTTTTTATTCTATTACCCACCTTGTGGCGTAAGCCACGTTAAGTGGCATACACCGTATGCTACGCTAAGTAGATGCTTATGGTACACAACC